>Ga0172370_10005871_pt1 | contig 15658 bp, 11 predicted proteins | sample LakKiv5m_FD_114538 | JGI IMG/M metagenome (GOLD analysis project Ga0172370, IMG submission 114538) | Freshwater microbial communities from Kabuno Bay, South-Kivu, Congo - kab_022012_11.5m | ecosystem: Environmental > Aquatic > Freshwater > Lake | place: Democratic Republic of the Congo...
AGCCAGAAAGATAGCAAGTTTAATCTTGGAAAGGCGACATCCTTTGCCCCTATCATAATTGGTAAGAAAAAGTTACCGAAAGCTGCGGGAATTCCAGGTATGATGACTAAAAATATCATTATCACGCCATGAAGCGTGAATACAGCATTATAAGCTTTTGCATCAATGATTGTTTTCCCTGCGGATAGCATTTCGGTTTTCAATATTAGTCCTAATGTTGCACCGGTAAGGAAAAATATTATTATCCCCGTAAGATACATCAGACCTATTCGCTTGTGGTCAGTTGATAGCAGCCAACCTGCAAGTCCTCGATGCTTCCCCTGATAATCCAGATAGCTAACGTAAGGTACAAAATCTGTCTGATTATTCATTCGAAACCTTTTGTAAATTCATGATTTTATTTTTCTTCCTTCCTGATAAAAATAAAAATAAGAAAAGCCCTGCTGAAGAAAGCAGCATCAACACTCCAATTACACGAGTCGTATTGAATACATAATGTTTACCCTGCGGGTCGTAGCTGAAACAAAATTGAAGTACAGTTTTTAATGTCGGATTTGTTTTATTCTGTCCGGCTTCAAGAAGTGCCATTTTTAAATCGAAGGGATTGTAATTCTTGTCAAAATAAAGATACCTGCATATTATTCCTGTGGGTGAAATAGCAAAAATTGAACCGGCATGAATAAAATCACCTTGACCATCGCTTTTGTAATAAAATCCTACTGCATCCGTAAGTTTTTTTATTGAGTTGCTATCTCCTGTTAACACATTCCAAACATCGGGAGCAATAGTCATATTCATGACTTGAAGCGAATTATTTTTCCATTTTTTTGCATCTTCAGTTGTTGCTTTAGCATCAAAACAAACGGTTATAATGTTATAATCTTCTCCGGCTTTTAACTTTAGTCTGCCAATTGCATCTGCAACTGAATTTTGAAGTGGATTGCAGATACCACCACAATGAAAATAAACGAAATAAAGTAGTGTGGGCTTAGTTATTAAATTACTAAGAATCACTGTATCGCTTGATGAATTAACAAACTTAAGATTGAGTGGTACCTTTGCACCTAAATGTTCGTCTATGCCTACTTTTTCAACTGCCTGACTACTTTCGGGCAAGCTGATACTGAAGAAAAAAAGAAAAATGAAAAAACAGGTTATTTTTAATTTCATGTCGCCTAAAATTATTTTTAACATATCCTAAATTTAATATGAATTCAAAACGAAGAAGTTTGAAAATTATTATTCATACATTAAAAATATTTTTTGATGTACATTTTAAAACAAAAATTTGAATGAAGAAGCAATCCGGTTGGTTTTCAAATTATTTGAAATTTTGTGATTCAACTACCTATCATTATAAAAGCACCCCAATAGTAAGGTTCCGGAAATTCTTTCTTTAATTCCTGTTGTGCTTTTTTGAATGCATCCCATTTTGACTCTCCCACTAACCAATAATGATAAGAGTGTGACATAAGCTTTTGTGTGGCATCATCATCAACTCTCCAAGAATAAAGCCTCAGCTTCGGAATAATTACCCCTTTCGAAGTTAAAAGAAGCTGTCTGAATTAAAATTGATAGTAAAAAACGAGACTCTTCCTCCGAATTACCTTTGTAAGTTCTTCTTGATAATTCAAGGCATTGAGTTGCGAAAAAAAGAGCAGAATCTAATTTACCAGATAGTTTATATAAAGAAGACAACATCTGGAAAGCCATGCTTTGGAACAAATCCTTGAAAAGACCCTCTTTAGACAGTGTCTGTAACTGATTTGCCCATTCAATAGCCTTTGGATAATTCAATTGTTCTTTGTAGTAATTGGAACTATCAATCATACCTTTCCAGCTAACCTTTTGAGCCTGTGTTAAATCAGTGATTAATAAAGATAGGATCAGCAAGATAATTATTCTTTTGGTCATAAGACTTCAAACTATCATTAAAATTCTAATTAAATTTATTGAATTTATCTAAAATCGCTTTAAAATGTCTTATTAATTTCACCCCAAATTAAAATCAAAAATAATTAAAATTTTGATAAGTTGCTTCAAAATCTGAATATAACGTGAAAGAATTTCAAAAAAAACAATCAAAAATTTAAAAGACAATTTCTTTTAAACTTTTTTTAACTTAAAATTGTCTAAAAAATGTAATTAAGTGACAAGAGGAGGAAAGATATTATGAAAGCAAGGTTTGGTTTACTGACAATTTTTATACTTTTAAGTATAAGTCTGGAAATATCACCGCAAAAAGTAAAAGCACAAAATGTTTCTGTAAGTTTCAATATTTTCCATGAACAGTTGAGCCCTTACGGCAGATGGATATCCTATCGTGATTACGGTCAGGTGTGGATACCTAATGTGCCAAGAGGATTTCACCCATACTCAACTTCGGGACACTGGGCATATACTGATAACGGGTGGACATGGATTTCCGATTTCGAATGGGGTTGGGCTCCATTTCACTATGGCAGATGGATGTTGGATGAGGAATTTGGCTGGATGTGGGTGCCTGACTATGAATGGGGACCTGCCTGGGTTGTTTGGCGTCATTCACCGGGTTACTACGGATGGGCTCCATTAGCTCCAAGAGTAAGCATTGAAATTGCATTCGGAAGGCATTACATCATTCCGAATGAACACTGGTGCTTTGTCCCTGAAAGACATATAGCAGCACCGCATATTGACAGGTACTATCTGCCACGTACCCGTATCCCGACTATTATCGGTTTATCTACTGTTATCAACAGAACTCATTTTGATAAAGGAAGGCATACTACTTATGTTTACGGACCGGAAAGAACCGAAGTTGAGCAATTCAGAGGTAAAAAATTAAATCCGGTTATCATTCATGATTACGACAGACCGGGTCATAACTATACAAAAGGAAATTTGTACATCTACAAACCTGATTTCCATAATCAAAAAACCATTAGAAGTTCGTATGATTATGTTCCTTCAAAGAGTACAACTCCCAGGTCGCAATCCCGCAACGTTCAACAAGTTAAGCCGAAAATCGAGAATAAAAGACACGATGTAATCAAACAAGAAAATAAAAATCATAATTTTAGACAAGAAAATAAAAGCCGCAGTGAATCTCAAAGAAGCGGTAAAAGATAAATTTCACCATCCTCTTTGAAAAAAGGAATCGTTTTCACCGAATTAAGTCAAATATTTGAGAATGAGTTGATTATCTGTATTTTCTTATCTCACAATTTGGATTTTTCTTGTCAAAATATCTATGCCGGTTGAAATTGAAATGATATAAACTCCGGAATTTAAGTTACTTATATCAATGGAATTGCTTCCGAGTGTTTCAATTAGTTTATTACCGAAGTTATTATAAATTCTAATTTTACCAATCACCTCATTAGTTCTGATAAAAAGCATATCATTTGCCGGATTTGGATAAATTGCAAGAGATTCTTCAGTAAAATCTGTAACTCCGGTTGATTTTGTTACAGAAATAGTCCTCGATACACCATAATTTCCCCATCCGGCTGAATTTTGAGCACGGACATGCCAATATAAGTTCTTGTTTTCAAAAGCTTTAAGTGATGTTATCTTGTATGTTGTGTCAACTAATCCTGAATCAGAAATGCTGCTTGTAAAACTTGCATTATCAGCATATTCAACAAAATATTTAATTATGTTTGGCTGGCTATTCCAGAGTAAAGTAACAGAAGAATCAGCAGATATGCTGAACTTGTCAAAAGGACTTACCAGAACAACATCAGAAGGTAAATTCGGCTGGTCTGATTTGGTAGTAAAAGTCCAAACATCCGACCACGGACCGTTTCCGGCTGCATTTGTCCCGCACACCCGCCAATAGTAAGTAGTGCCTCCGAACAAAGCCGGAGAAGTAAAATTAGTTTGTGGGATATTTGCACGGTCAACGATTTTATCGGAGAAGTCGTTTTTGTCAGAGACTTGAAGATTATAGGTCACACCACTTCCCAAATACTGCCAGGTAAAAGGAACCGGTGAGTTAATATTCTTATAATTATTTACAGGCTGCCGCAAAATTACTTTCTCGGGTAGCTGCACATAAGCTGTCGTTCCTTTTACTACTCCATAGCCAAAACTCGTTATGAACACTTCTTCCTTGACATAAGGATTATAGAAAATTCGCATTGGATGCTTGAAGGGATAGTTTTGAACCAGTGAAAATGACGGATTGCTTGAGCTAAGATTTTTAGTGATAAATAATCCTTCATATTCCGTCGAAACGTACATTTCATCTTTGTTTTCCGGATGTATAGTACAGGATTCCACACGTTCCTTAGCTAATATTTTTGTCCAGCTTGTGCCACGGTTAGTTGTTTTATAAAGCCCGCCCCTGTTATTTGCTCCTCCACCCCAACCGCTGAAAACACCGGCATACCATGTATTTTGAGTCGGGTCGTTTCTGTCTACCACAATGTCTTTGGTCCACCAAAGCATATTCTGGTCTGATTTGTCTATCCAAGTAGCTCCTTTGTCCGTACTTAAAAATACACCCGAGCTTTGAAGAAACGATTTCCTGTCGTTTGTCATTCTCCCGGAATATGTACATAAGATGCTGCCGCCGTAAAGCGGGACAATAACATAAGGATGTCCTTCGGTTCGTGGGGGATTTGACAGTTTTGTCCAAACTGAGGAAGTCCCCATTCTTACATTGTCACATTTGTATATTCCACCTTGAGTGCTATGAACTACGCTTGCATACATCCTATCAGGGTCTAACGGGTCGCAAGCTAACCAAACAACCGGATGGCCAAAATCGTGAAGAGTGACCCATGACTTTCCTTTATCCATTGAATAGATAACTTTTCCCTGACCCCCATCAATTCTAGAATCGGTAAGATATGTGCTCTGGTACATATCGTGAACAGATGATGTTGCGGCATATAGGTATCCTGTGATATAATGCTCGATACACTGATACATTGTATTAAGGTTATGACCGGAATAATCAAAACTCCAGGATTCCCCTGCATCTGTAGTTCTCGCTCCCTGTATGTCTGTCCAGCAGCCGAAAATGTTATCGCCGTCAGACCAGCATAAATTCCAGCAGGAAGTATTTTCAACACCAACTGAATGATAGGATTTTCCACGAGGAGTAGATTTGTTTTCCTGATTTTCATCTGCTTTGTTCACATAGAGTTGTTCCCACAGATTTCCGCCATCTGTGCTGATATGAGGAAAACCCAAGTCTGTTATAATCAGATAGTTCGGATTAGTTCGGCATACTGCAAAGCCAAGTGCATATTCACCGTAAGACCAGTTTCTATCTCCACCGAAGCCACTCCAGCCTGTTTTAATATTTTTATTATTTAATAGTGTGAAAATATTAGACCAAGTAATACCACCATCAGTGGTTTTATAAACTCCCGGTCCCGACCCTGATAATTCTGCACCGGCAAGATATGCAACATTTATATTATCCCTTGCCATATCTACAAAAAACGGATGAGCTGAATTAGGCAGACCGGTTACTCGCTTAACCCAGCCCGACGAACCATAATCAAAAGTATAAACACCTTTGTAAGCACTATGTTCGGCACCGGTTATCCCGGGCCAACATTCGCTGTTAGTTACCGCATAAAACTTGATGGAACTTCCCGTCTTAGCACCGGAGCAGGAAATAATAAACTCCGATGATGGAATTCCCTGATATTTTTCACTTTGGAAAGAGCCTCCTGATTTAGAAACTAAAAATCCATCCGGCTGGCATATATAAATATCATTACCGTCAAAAAATACACCGGCAATGTAAGAACCCCAAGTTCCCGAATTGCCGGAAAAAACCTTATTAAAATTATCTCCACCGTCATTTGAGAAATATACATTTGTGTAATCAGTTAAAATAACTTTTTTATAATCCACATCACTTGCAAAAATCTGGTAACCGCCACCCGAAGTCGGGTCAGATTTTATCTTATTCCATGTAGTACCGCCATCAGTGGATTTTACAGGAAAATTCCCGAATTCATGCTGATGAATCGTATAAAGAATATTTTTGTCACTGGTAAAAGAAACTCTGGTAGCACCACCGGCAGTAATATACTGAAAGTTTACGATTGAGACAGTGTTACCTCCATCAGTAGTATGAAACAAGTCGGACATATCACTTGCGAAAAACATCTCATTTTGATTGAATGGGCTGATTTGAGGCACGTAGAAAGCACCGCCGCCGCCAGGACCTATGTTTTTCCATATTGAAGGTTGGGAATTTAGTACAGATGCCTGAATTGAAATGAACAGAATTAATAATGAAATCCTTGACAAGAAATGAAATATCTGAAAATTTTTCATTAGTGACATCCTTAAGTTAATATTATATCGTTTGCAAAATGAGTAATGCAGAGATAGAAAATATGTTACATGATTTACTTCTCAATAATCAATTCTTTAGTAAATGTCATCTCATTCAGCTTTATAGCACAGAGATAAACTCCGGAGTTCAAACTGCTTGAATTTAAATAAATTGAATTAAGACCCGGAAAAATTATCCTGTTTGAGATTTCCGGTAATACTTCTTTTCCATTTTGGTTATAAATCTTCATTATAATAATTCCTGACACAGGACTTTTAAATTCGATAATTGGATTCGAATGGGTAGGATTTGGTAAAATTTTGATAGAAAAATCATCATGTCCTTTAAATTCTTGATTAACTTTTGTTTCAACAATGTTTACTTCAGATTGCACAGAATTCAATATTTTGTGCAGGAATTTATTCGAATTATAAGATGAAACAAATGCAACAAGACTTAAGTCTTTGATTTTCCATCGGTCAGGAATTTTAAATCCGTTCAGATTATAAGTATAGGAATAATTAACTTCAGGATTATTCGGAATGATTGATGAAACTCCCCATGTTCCTGTTGGCAAGGCTCTTAAAACATGACGATGCATATAGCCGATGTACGGGTCACCTTTATGATATAAAGTCGGATAAGAAGGATTATCATTGAAGTAATTCTTCTGGTCCCAGCCTGGTCCGATTCCGGAGACACTATCTTCGATTATAGCCAGATTAAATCTGAAATCGTTTGGTGAAACAGCTTTTACGAATCTAACACTAATTGAAGCATTTAGAATTCTATCTTCAACACCCAATTCATTAGTCAAAGTCACTTCTGCTTCGGCTTCTTCCGAGAGTCTTAATGACACAACACTATCCCATTTTTGGCGAGAAATGCCAATGTAATCAGGATAGGTATATACCGGAATCTTATAATCTCCGCGGTCAATAACGCCGGCTGGAGCAAAAGTAGTAAACAATCCGGCTATAATACTGCTTTGCGGAATAGTCATGGAATCTATCCCGAATCCGGCATGATGAGTAAACGAGATAAGATTAGGGTATTTACCTAATAACTCTTCGGCGATTAATCCGCCTTCAGGACAAAAACCGCAAGGAGCAGTAGAAAACTCTTCAAGAAGCACCCTCTTGACCATATTCTGTGAAAATAAGAAATTAATACACAAAATTGAAAACAAACTTAAAATTAGTACAAATTTTTTCATGGTAAACCCTTATAAAATGTTCACAATCAAGATAATAAATTACAAATTTTTTGTCAGTCAAACAACTTTGAAAATGATTTATCTCCTTCTTTTCCTTTCGCCACTGTCTCTGCGTTCTGTTCCGTTACTCCGGTCAGACCTGGAACTTCTCTCAAAGTTTTGTCTCGAATCAATCTGTTCAATTTCAAGCGCTCTTTTCTCAAAAGTTGCACCTTTGAAAGATTCAATCACCTCATCCTGATAATCTTTATCAATATCGAAAATCGAGAATTTATCCATAATTATAATCTTACCGATATTCACCTCTCTCGACTGAAGTCTTTCATTGATGATTCCAATGATTCGCGGAGGTGTGATTTTATGTTTAGCTCCAACGCTTATAGCAAATCTTGCAAAGGTAGTACCTCTTCCTCTTTTATTTTTTCCCGTATCGGATTTTGTTTCAATTTTACCTGCCGGAACAGTGTTCAAATCAGCAGCACTCTCATAATAAGCAAGAAAACGGTTGAATTCCACAGAAACAAAGTGTTTAATCAGCTCTTCTCTGTCAAGCCAGCTTAGTTTTTTATAAACTGCCGGAAGAAACTGCTCAATCTGAGATTCATTTACTTCTATGTTCTCGACTTTGTCAATAAGTTTGAAAAGCTGTTTTTCGCAAACTTCAATACCACTGGGAACCATTTTCCGTTCAAATTTCTTACCTACCTGTCTTTCAAGAATATGAATTTTACTTAATTCCCTTGAGTGAATAATTGAAATTGATTTACCGCTTTTTCCTGCTCTGCCGGTTCTACCGCTTCTGTGGATGTATAGACCGATTTCATCGGGCATGTCGTAATTGATTATATGGGTTAAATCGGTCACATCAAGACCGCGTGCTGCCACATCGGTAGCAACGAGTAATTGAAGATGCTTCACCCTGAATCGGTTCATAACATTGTCTCTTTGTGCTTGGGACAAATCCCCGTGAAGAGCGTCAGCGTTATATCCGTCGTGCATAAGCTTTTCGGCAATAAGTCTCGTCTCTTCACGAGTTCTGCAGAAAATGATACCATAAATATCCGGATTAATGTCTGAAATACGTTTCAGTGCTTCGTATCTGTCTTTAGCATGTACAACGTAGTAATAATGTTCAACATTTTCTGCTCCCTTGTTTTTATTGCCAACAGAAATTTCGTCAGGAGATTTCATGTATGTTTTGGCAATAGATTTGATTTCATCAGACATAGTGGCAGAGAAAAGAAGAACTTGCTTTTCTTCCGGAGTGTCTGCCAGAATGGCATTCAAATCATCTTTGAAACCCATACTTAGCATTTCATCCGCTTCATCGAGAACAAGAAATTTTATGTTGTTGATTATCAATTTTTTTCTGTTAATCAAATCCAGAACTCTTCCAGGAGTACCAACAACTATCTGGCTGCCTTCTTTCAAGAGTCTGATTTGTTTGTCCATGCTTGCACCACCGAAAACGGCAGTAATTTTTAAATCTTCGGTATATTTGGAAAAGTCATTCATATCACCTGTAATTTGCATACAGAGTTCCCTTGTCGGACATAAAATCAAAGCTTGAGTTTTATATAACTTTGGGTCGGTTTTTGCGATAATGGGTAAGCCAAAAGCAGCGGTTTTTCCGGTTCCGGTTTGTGCTTGCGCAATTAAGTCTTTGTCGGATGACAGCAGTTTTGGTATAACCGCTTTTTGTATTGGTGTTGGGTTTTCGAAACCCAATTCAGCAACGGCTTGAAGAATTTTGGGGCTCAAACCTGCTTCTAAGAAATTATGCATAAAATATTCCTTTGCTCATTGTTACCCTTAAAGTATTTTCTAACGTGGGTAAAATGCCATGAATAAAAAAAATGAGCGATAAGAAGGAAAAAAGAAATTTTAATTTTTGGGTTATTCGTTTTCGATGAGATTAAGTAATCTTTCAGAAGGTCCGAGAACCATAATTATAAAAATTTGCTGTCTTTGAAACACAATCCGAGAACTTTTATCGAACTTACCTGCTTTTATGAATACAAAGTTACGCAATTTCAGGCTAAAAAAAAAGCTTCCCTTGTGTGGGAAGCTTTTTAATTATATTCAGGATTACTGAATAATCTTACAAATCTTATTTAAAGAATTCCACCAATGCTGCGACCACGTTCTTCATTAAGTCTGGATTGTGAGCACCGTTTGAGCGGTCTTTAGCAACATAAAGATAGTTGATAAGAGCACTAACTGTATCTTTGCCAACAAGCTTCGGACCGGTTTTTAATGCTGCCACATATTCACCGATTACTTTATAACCTTCTGTTGTAACAGCTTGGGTTGTATCAAGTAATCCGGCATTAATAATTATTCTTCTGACATTGGCAATATCTTTTTTCAGTTTAGTAGAAATTTCTGCTTTATTTACTTTGTCCTGACTGTGGCAGGTATTACATCCTTTAGCATTCCAATCAGCTGCTGAAATTTTTGCCATGTTTGCCTGAAGCATAAGAAATGTATGTCCACCTGAAGCAGTATTTGTTGTATCTTTTGCCATATGGCAATCAACGCAGCCTTTTTTCAAACCTGCAAAATGTTTGTTATCGGCAGTTGGAGGAATTGATAATCCTGCCATTGGCTCAATACCAATACCGGCTACAATGTTTGCAACAATACCGTAATGGGGACCAATACGGCTATATGTTCCGTTGCTATTTTTAGCCAATGAATCCTTGGATGGGTCATTTTTACTATAAACATGGGTAATCGGTCTTGCCTGGTGACATCTTGCACATGTGTTGCCAACACTTCCAAAATTAAATGTTCCGGCAGTTGAAGGTTGACGAAGAGCTATGTCCGAAGCAACTCTTAATTTCCAGTCTGTTGTATCGAATTTATCATGAAGGTCATGGCATGTGAAGCAATTAATTGCAGATGAACCACCTTTAACGGGGTCAAGTTGTCCTAATTGAACTGCTTCTACGTAACCGTCACCTGTATGGCAAGCATTACACTGGGCTCTTCCGGCTTCTTCTTCATAAACAATTCCTGTCCCGTGAAGTGAAAGATTGTACTGGTTGATTTTGGTCATTACGTCGTTATTTGTTGTCATACCATGGCATACACTGCAAATTGCCGTAGCATCTTTACCGTTTGTTCCGTTGGCACCGGCAGGTCCGGCAGGTCCTTCGCAACCCATGAGGAAAATCATTCCTACAAGTAACATTGAAGATAAGAAATAAGATAAACGTTTCATAGATCCTCTAAAGTATTAACGAAAAAATTAATTCAATCTATTTAATTAGAAAATATTCATTTTCTGCACTACAAAGATAGAATAAATCATGCAATTATTAAAGTATTTGCAGTGAATTTTTCTTGATCTTACTGTAAAATTAAACTATTTGTATTGCATTTGTTGTAAGTTAACTTTTTATCAATTCACTTTAGAATTAATTTAACTAAATGTAAATTAAAGGAGTTATTTGCTATATGAAACAGTGAATATATTAACATAAAGTAGTTTAATTAACTTAGATAACAAAAAGTAAAAGTAAATTAAAATATATTTAGCCTTGTCAAAATTAAATATTTTATATGCCAAAAGATATATTTTATTGATATTATTTTTAATGTTTAATCAAATAAAAATAAAGATTTTTTTACTCGAAATATTATCTTTGCCTAAAGTAAATTTGGATATTTTGATTGATGACCGGATAAAGTCAAAAAAAAAGAGCAGCTTTTAAAACTGCTCCTTTTTCATCTTATATGTTATAAGTTCTTATTTTGCAAGAGATACGCTTCTTCTCTCACGGATAACCGTAACTTTAATCTGTCCCGGGTATTCCATTTCATGCTCTATTCTCTTTGCAATGCCATCTGCCATTGTGTCGGCGGTTACATCGTCCACTCTTTCAGGTTCAACGATAACACGGATTTCGCGTCCAGCCTGAATAGCAAAAGTTTTGGCAACACCCTCGAACCCCTGAGCCAGATTTTCTAGCTTCTCAAGACGTTTAACATAGTTCTCAAGGGATTCCCTCCTTGCTCCGGGTCTTGCCCCGCTTATACTATCGGCAGCCTGAACGAGAACAGCATAAGGGGTTTCCATCTCTATATCTTCGTGGTGAGCACCTATCGCATTGCAGACCGTATGGTTTTCCTTGTATTTTTTAGCTAATTCAAAGCCTATCAGGGCATGAGGACCTTCCGTATTTTGGTCAACGCATTTACCAATATCGTGTAGTAAGCCTGCACGTTTGGCAAGTACCGGGTCTAAATCGAGTTCAATTGCCATTAATCCGCAAAGATAAGCCACTTCAATTGAATGGTTCAGCAAATTCTGACCGTAACTTGAACGGTATCTCATTTTTCCAACGTGTCGAGTAAGTTCAGGATGAACATTATGAATCCCAAGTTCAATAATTGAAGTTTCGCCAATTTTAATTATTTCTTCTTCGAGTTCTTTACGGGTTTTTTCAACTACTTCTTCAATACGAGCCGGGTGAATTCTTCCATCGAGCATTAATTTTTCGAGAGATTTTTTTGCTACTTCACGTCTGAACGGGTCAAATCCTGAAATAACAACAGCTTCAGGCGTGTCATCAATGATTAGGTCAATACCGGTTGCGGACTCAAAAGCACGTATGTTTCTACCTTCACGACCTATAATTCTACCTTTCATTTCGTCACTGTCGAGATTAACAACTGAAACGGTGCTCTCCACGCTATGGTCGGATGCGCTTCTTTGAATGGCTTCAATGATTATTTTACGTGCGTCCTTCATTGCATTTTGCTTGGCTTCGTCTCTAATTTGCTTGGCAAGACTTGCCGCATCTGTTTTAGCTTCATTAGTCAACGAATCAATAAGCAGCTTTTTCGCTTCATCGCGAGATAAATTACTGATTTGTTCCAATTTTTTTTGCTGCTCGTCAATGACTTTCTGAGCTTCATCATATTTCAGTTTCACATTGTCTTCCCTTTTACGAAGTTCTTCATCATGACCCTGAAGTTGTTTTTCTTTTTTTCCAATTAGTTCAATTTTGCTATCAATAGCTTCTTCGCGTGATTTAATAATCTTTTCGGCAGATTGGAGTTTGTTTCTCCTTTGCTGGGCTTCGTTTTCGAATTCTTGCTTTCTTTTGTGCCATTCTTCTTTAACCTCGAGCAGTTTTTCTTTTTTAATATTATTAGCATCCTTTTCTGCTTCAGTCAGGAGGTTTTTTGCACTTTGTTCAGCTTGGGATATTTTTTGAGCCGTAAGTTTATTACCAGCGAAATAAGATATTGCAAAGCCAACGACTAATCCTACCAAACTAAGCAGGATAATCATCAATTCATTCATATGCAATCCTCATATTCATTTTCAAAATTATTTATTTAAAAATCTGATTTAACTAAAAAAAAAGCCGCATTTAAGTATCGCTGATAACGGACGAGTCGGTATAGAACCTAACTCGACACGGTGGGTAAAATCCTAACTATATTTTGCTTCCAATGAAACCCCGAAAGAGATTTCCGCAATTAAGCGGTTAAGGTCTGCAATTTATAACCAGAGGCTAATCCCCTATAAAATTCACTAATGGTTCTAACGCTCGAAAAGACAACGATAATATAATGCGGCAATATTTTATTTCAATCAAAGAACGATTCTCTATGTAAAAAAATTTAAGTAAAATAATAAAATCTAACAGAAAATTATATCTTCAGCAGTTAAAATTTCAACCTGCAATACAGTCATTTATCAACTCCGCCATAAGATTCATTTCATCTATAATATACTGTGTGTCAACTTCCTTTTGCGTTCTGTCTCTTACACTTCTTTCAGCAAGATTTAAAGCTGTAAGAACTGTTAATGTAATTGGTGATTCTTCACCATGTCTCGACCCTAATTCTCTTAATTGACTGTTGACTTCACCGGCGACATGTTGAATCAGTTTTTCATTGTCACCGCGAAGCGAATATTCCTTCCCACCAATTATGACTTTTATAGATTTAGCCATTTTACTTAATCGTTGTCATGCACCCTAAAAAATAAAATTTTATTTTTGTAAGGATTTAAAATTACATTAATAATTATTCATAAGCAACATTTTTTTGAAAAAAAATTTAAATAGTTGATATTATTGATGTTATATAACAAGTTAAGTATTTAACATATTCAGCAAGAACTGAAAAAATTACTGATTTCAAAAATAATTTTTTCAGATTTACTCTAACAAGATTATTTTATCATGCCATTGAGTTTTGTAACCTGTTTGTTTATTTGAAAAATGATTTTCATTTTATCCTGTTCCCTATCTCTCTCTTTCAAATCACTCTTCTTGACGGATGTCTCGAAAACTTTAATTATTTTTTCTTTTTCACTCACTGTAACTTCCATGGTTTCAATAGATTGTTCTAATTCAATTAATTTAGCCGAAGCAGAATTTTTTTCTTTTAGCAGGGTAAAAATTTTATTTTCCTGGTCAATTTTTTCCTGATTGGTTTTTGTGACAAGCTGGCTAAGGGAATTTAAGCTGCTTTTTAAATCCAGAATTTCTTTTTGATTCTGATGGAACTCACTTTCAAATTGTAGAAGTTCGGTCAATCTATCATCCTTATTTTCTATCTGATGCCTAAGAAGCGAAATGGTTTTTTCGAGTTCGGAATTTAATTTCCTTGCCTCATCAATTTGAAGTTCCATCTCGCCAATCTCAGTTTTAAGTGCTTTAAGTTCATTAATAAGCTCATACTTAATTTCTTCATATAGCTCCAAATCGTTGGAAGTTGATTCCAGTACAGGAACTTGTTCTTTCCTGTCATCTAACTGTAATTTAAGTATTGTATGTTCCGATTCAATTGAAGCGAGTTTATTGTGTAATTCAAAAATCTCTTGATGGAGGGCAGCTATTTTATCATCTTTTTCTTCTATCTCGGAAGCAGAAAACAATTCAAACGATTGAGATTCTTTATCATTAAAATCTTGATAAAGCTTTTTATATTTTTCAACGTTTTTAGTCGAATCGTTCAATTCGGATGAAAGAATCTTAATTTGTTCTTCCTGTTCTGTTAATATCTGAGCCTGACGGCTGAATGACTGGTGCTGATTTGTAAGTTCAAAATTACGTTCTTCAAGAATGCTTAATTTAGCGGTTAGTTCGGCAATTTGTTTTTGATACAAATCAATATCTTCCAACGTACTTTGGGACAAAATATCTTTGGATTTTAGCAGGTCAGAATCTGAGTGCAAAATTTGATTTTCTTCTATTAAATTTTGAATTTCATTTTTTAAGACGAATTTTTCTCTTTCGAGTTTTGAAAACTGTGAGTCGAAATCAGCTTTTTGATTCTGAAGGCTATCTTTAAGTTCAATGTTAATACTTTCGGTTTCATGTAACTGTTTTTCCAATGAATAAATCACATGCTGCAACTCGGCAATCTTTTTCTCATTTTCTTCAAAATTGAAATTTGCAATCTCATCATCTTTAAGTTCGAGATTTGATTTAAGATTTTGAATTTCATTTTCTAAAAGTTCAATCAGATTGTCTTGAGTAAGAATTTTTGCATCAATTTCTTTATTTTGATTTAATTCCGAAAGTAATGCTACCTTTGAATTTCCAAGTTCATCATAATCTTTCCTCAGTTCTGAATTTTCATCTTCAAGTTGCTCGAATTTCAGTTTTAATTCTTCATAGCTTGCAAGCTTGATTTCATATTCATTGAAAATCTCATTGAATTCGGAATTCTGAGATTCGAGTTCATCAATTCTATTTCTGAGAGTAGATTGAATCAACTCGGTATCAGGTCTGATATTCCTAAACTTATCAAACTCCGTTTGTAGATATATTATCTCCGCTTTTGATAAATTAAATCTGTCTATCAGCTTATTAACGGCAATCCGCAAATTTTTAGCAGCCAACTGAACCGATCCGGTCGGCTGAAGTGGTAAAATTGATGTCAATTGATTATTTTCACTCATAATTTTCAACAATTTAGTGATAACATCTAATAAAACTTATTAATGCTAAAAAACAAAAATAATGAAAAAACATCATCTTTTAAAAAAAATAGTTGTTAAGAACAGAATTGTTTATCAAAGTTTGATGTACTATCCTAAAAATATCGTATGCAGATTAAAAATAATAAAAAAAAGCAGAAAAAGGCTCTTGTTTCTGCTTCTATTTTTTATACGATAAGAT
>Ga0172370_10005872_pt1 | contig 15654 bp, 12 predicted proteins | sample LakKiv5m_FD_114538 | JGI IMG/M metagenome (GOLD analysis project Ga0172370, IMG submission 114538) | Freshwater microbial communities from Kabuno Bay, South-Kivu, Congo - kab_022012_11.5m | ecosystem: Environmental > Aquatic > Freshwater > Lake | place: Democratic Republic of the Congo...
AACAAAAATAACGATTTATTATTCTTTAATCAGTTTCTGCTGTAGTATTCCATATTCGCCAGAGGTTTTCAAAATATAAACACCTTTTGGCAATGAACCGATGTCAATTTCATTCGTATTTTTAGTTAACACCTGTTGCATAACAATATCTCCGAAAAGATTATACAACAAAACATCTACATTTTGATATTCTGCACATTCAATAATGATCATGTTATTTGAAGGGTTGGGATATAGTTTAAAGTTGCCGGAAGAATTGATCTTTTCCATCCCTATGGTAAGATCCTTCACACAGCGTACGCTAAACCCATATTTTTTAGTGCCGGGGTTATGGTCAACACCGGCAAATAAATACCACATGTAAGTGCTCCAGGCCATTGATGAATTGTACTCTGTAGCTGTCCACCAAACACCATTTTCACTGATGTTCCGGAAATTATTATTAATTGGGTCACGCGCACCGCCAGGAAGTCCTGTAAATCCGCTACTATTTGTAGCCCCGGTATTTGGGCTAAGCCAATGTAGTGTACCTGCTTCTTTCATTTTACCTCCTGCAATGTTTGAGCCGCCAAGATAAGTTTCAGCTGTTTGCCATTCAGCATTTGTGGAAACATGCCAGCCTGAAGGGCAAAGACTGTTGGCGTCGTTTACTGCGTACCAATTGTACAATGGGCCATAAACCGAATCATATACAAGAGAATCGTTGTTATAATAACACCTTGCACCCGTCACCAGAACAGCCCAAGCTGTGTTTTCCGTAACATTTGGTATCAGCACTCCGTTGTTGTAGTGGGTTGTTTTCAGGTTTTCCTTTAACCATACCTGAGAGCCAATCATAAGTGTATCATACACATTACCGTCATAGTCGGTAACCGTTTGGGACTGATTTTTAAATGTTAAAAATGCAATTCCTATCAGAATTAAAATTGTTTTTTTCATTGTCATGGTTTATTTTGTTCATATGGGTTCCTCATTGTTAATTCTCCTTGTATTTTTGTTTAAAATGTACTTTTCCTTAATTTTGGTTTAATTAAGTCTTTGCAGTGGTGTTTCAAAATCAAAATTATTCACGGGATATCCAGGTAAGTTGAAATTCGGTTGTAAAAAGATTGTAAAGTATTTTACAACCATTCTGCATACAAAAACATAATTATTACATCAACTTTGTCTCAGAAGGATCATAACTTTTTCGAATTACTGAAAAAAAAGATTGTAGCTATGATGCAACAATCCAATCCGGGAATTAATTCATCCATTTCAGATTGGAAAGGACAGGAGATAACTGATTTCCAGGAAGATCTTCGTATCAAAGTTAATGCTCATATCAGTGAGAAATGGTTTTATACGCACATGAAGTCGGCACATCCTTCCATACCGAGGATTGATATGTTGAACCTGCTGAGCAAATATGCCGGCTATGTGAACTGGAACGATTTTGTTTTTCAAAACCAGGAAAAACTTCAAACCAAAATTGCTGTTAAAAATCCAAACCGGTATTTTATCATTGTCCCGGTAACTGTACTCGTCATTGTTGGTATTTTTTTCCTGTTATTTAAACTATTTAATACAAGAGATTATAGTTTCTGTTTCTATGATGCGGATACCCGGGAGCCAATAATCAACAAGAAAATAGAAGTCAGACTATTGATTAACGATGAATCTCCGGTAAATTATATAAGCAACCTGAATGGGTGTTTAAGACTGAAGACTGATAAGAGCAAGATCAAAATGGTGGTAACCGCCCAATATTACCGGACGGATACGATTGTCCGGATCCTGAAAAAAATAGACCGGAATGAAACAATCAATCTTCATGCAGATGATTATGCTCTGATGATCCATTATTTCTCGATGATGAAAGTAGATGACTGGGAAAAACGAAAGAAACGTCTTGAAGAAATGTTCGACGACAGAGCTATGATCTACCAGGTGTTTAATGACAAGGATGCAACTGGTATGGCTCTTTATAACAAACATGAGTTTATAGATAGAATGACTATGCCTTCAGGTAGTCTGAAGAATATTGAAATTCTTGGATCCCAATTCCGGGATCAAAAGATAATGACACTGAGATTTCGCATCAATGACAGGAAAAAATGAGGAAAGTCTTTCAGATATCTGTCCTTTTACTTTTGTACCTGCTTATCACTGCTAAAAGCTGTGACAATCAGGAACAGGCTGATGATAACCTTGATCAGACCAGAATAAAACTTACTCAGGATAGTGTAAGATCAACCTTTGAGGCGGATACTCTTTCACCCACCTCTTTAGTTGCATTTGAAGTAATGGCAAAAATAAAGCTTTCCGACTTCAGTGATTACCTCTCTATCATTTATGATACCTCCGTTGCCGGGACTTTTCGGGAAAAAGCACGTGAAATGATACATATGCTTTTCATTTCAGAAAACTCACTCCTGTTGTTTACTAATCCTGATAATTTGACAGGGAAAGAAGTTACAGTCAAGCAATTATTAGATTCAGGAAAAAAAGGTTCATTTAAGTTTGGCAGGATCATTAAGGATTCGATAAGAATAACCCAGACCACTCACCGGATCAGTGATTCAGCCTATATTGGGAAGCTCAGCTTTTCATATATCCCCGGCGGGCAAAAATCTGAAGAAAGTCTTGAAGAGGTAGCGGCAAACGGAACTATCGGTTTTCTTGTAATAAAACATAAAAAATATTTTGGAAAGGATGCTCTGAGAATATGGGATGTATTCTTAGGTAATCCGGAATAGATTATCGTAAACCTGCCCAGGTTTTTAATCCATATTTTCCTGTCTTTGCATTATAGAAAATCTCGTTGGTTCCGGTCTTTTTTATATATGCAAGTGTTTCTTTATATTGGGCGGTTCCTTTTCTAAGCCATTCGGGCATATCGGAATCATCGCCAATTTGCATCAGGGCCTTCATCTCTTCAACCAGATCTCCTAATTTTTCTTCAGGCGATTTGATGCCCATGATATCCTTGGCCCTCATGGAGAACACAATTGACAAAGTAAGTTCTCTGAGTGATTTTGTGACAGCCTGTCCGATCAGATCCATTTTTGCAAGCTGTTCAATCCTGTTCCGGTACTCAGTTATTTCTTCCTCTGAGAATATCAGGTTAAGCAGACCTCCATACCAGGCAACACTTATAATTACAACATCGCGGAAATCGGGAAGGCCGGAACTTGTGACCATCTTCCTGACACGGGTTTTTACCTCAAATATTTCTTTATCCTGGACAGGAATCGGATACTTCTTCGAAGAAAAACCCAAAAAGACTCGTTCCTGATCCATCCGCAACAATCCTTTTCCGATAAGACCGGAAACAAGAGTCGCTCTTAAACGGGGCGCTCTTTCAGCTAACTTCAGAATCCAGTAAGTGATCTTTTCCTGTGTCGGGTTAGCTAAAATGACCTCCAGAGCCTGGTCAAGGACAGGAACTCCGGTAAATTCAGGCCGATCGGGTATTAAATAGTTTAGATCAGTATCGATCCGGTTCCGGAGCGCCAGCTCCATCAGGATGGAGGATGCTAAAAGTATGTCGAATTTCGTCGATCTGATCGGGGCTTTTCTTCCCGTCTTTTCATTTACTGTGAGGAGAAAAAGTTCTTCCGGTATGGTAAGCTGGGTCTCCATGGAATTCCGGTTATTAATAATAATCCAAAATTACGACAAAAATGAAGCAAAAGGAATCCTATTTAGAATATTAAAGGCATGATCAAATGAATTATTCATAATTTTGACCGTATTCAACTTCTGTTGTTTATGAAGGATCACTCGCGCTTACTCTTATTTGTTTTCCTGATCACCGTTACCCTGAGCGCCCTACTCCATGTACTGGTTAATTTCGGAATATCCGCCTTGCCGGTTTATGTATTAGCCATATCCCGGTGGCTGATCATCGGATCTTTTTTCTGGTATGCTCTCCGGAAGAGGTCCCTCACTACCTGGATCATGCTGAGCATGCTGGCCGGAGCCGAATTCGGGGAGGATTTTTATTCCACCGCAATCCACCTTAACATCATTAGCAAGATATTTCTTAACCTTATCAAGACCATTATTGCCCCGCTTTTGTTCGGTACTCTGGTGGTAGGTATTGCAGGGCATTCAAACCTGAAGCAGGTAGGAAGGATGGGATGGAAGTCAATCCTCTATTTTGAGATCGTATCCACCATTGCCCTTTTTATCGGCCTCCTGGCCATTAATCTAACCCAGGCCGGGTTAGGGGTGACAGTGCCTTCAGCGATGGGCCATGGGACGATCCCCGAAGTGCCACGGCAAACCTGGGATCAGATCATCCTGCATGTATTTCCCGAAAATATCGCCAAATCAATTGCCGAGGGGCAAGTCCTCCAGATAGTGGTTTTCAGCATTCTGTTCGGGATTGCAGTCGCCCTGGTTAAAGATAAATACCGTAATCCCATTGTACGGTTTAGCGAGTCACTTTCGGAGGTGATGTTCAAATTCACCAATATGATCATGTATTTTGCCCCTTTTGCAGTGTTTGCCGCACTCGCTTATAGTGTTGGACACATGGGCATCGGCATCCTGGTGAACCTCGGTCAGCTTCTCGCAACTCTTTATCTTTCACTTATCTTCTTTCTGCTAATAGTCCTATTCCCAATAATGTTATTTCTGAAGATACCAATCCGGAGATTCATCCGAGCGGTTTCCGAACCGGCAACACTGGCTTTTGCCACAACAAGTTCAGAAGCAGCCCTGCCGATAGCTATGGAGAATATGGAACGGTTCGGAGTTCCGCGCAAGATCGTTGCCTTTGTGATCCCGACGGGTTATAGCTTCAACCTCGATGGTACGACCCTTTACCTGGCGCTGGCTTCCATCTTCGTTGCACAGATCTCGGGTATCCACCTCACATTCGAAACCCAGCTTGTAATGATGGTCACCCTCATGCTCACAAGCAAGGGGGTAGCTGGTGTGCCCAGGGCATCACTTGTAATATTGCTGGGCACCGCAACTAATTTCGGCTTGCCGGTTTGGCCTATATTCATCATCCTTGGAATCGACGAACTGATGGATATGGCCCGGACAGCCGTGAATGTAATTGGGAATTGTCTGGCAACTGTAGTGATCGCAAAATGGGAAGGGGAGTTTGGGAAAGGAGATGAACCTTCCGGACAAGGAATAGTCAATGAAATTCAGTAAATATACACTGATCCTGATAAGCGCCTCGCTTGCCATGCTTATGGTAAAGCTCGACGCCTATATCGTCAATATTTCCTTACCAACCATTGCACAAAATTTCAACTGTTCACGCGATATTGTTTCACTTGTTCTTTTAGCTTACCTGGTTGCCAGTACCAGCACATTACTGCTTTTCGGGACTTTGGGAGACCGTCTTGGTCTTAAAAAAATTTTCATACTTGGATTCGTGTGTTTCACGGTCGGATCTTTGCTTTGCGGACTTTCGCAGGATATCGCATTTCTTATTACGGCCCGTTTCATTCAGGGACTTGGAGGGTCGATGCTTGTGGCAAACTGTATGGCAATCGTTGGAAGATTTATGCCTCAGGAAAGTGTAGGCAGGTCATATGGAATCCTCATTACAATATCAGCAGTGGGTGTTTCCGTCGGGGCACCGTTAGGAGGGATAATAACCTTCTATCTTTCCTGGCACTGGATTTTTTTAATTAACATTCCCGTCGGATTGCTGGCAATCTGGTTTACCCATCGGTTTGTCCCGTCAGAAGAAAAATTACCCTTCTCTATACGGGAATTCGACTTCCCGGGGGCCCTCCTTGCACTTTCAGCCTTCACCTGTCTCATACTTGCATTCAATTCATTTGATAACAGTGGGCTTACAGGCATAATTCCTTATATTATACTTGTTTCTGCAGCATTATTTTTTGGTTTATTTATTTTACGGGAAAGGCGGGCAGAAAATCCGATCTTAGATCTTTCCTTATTTAAGATCAGACCGCTTGTTATTGCTCTGATCGCAAGCCTTTTTGTGTGGACAGCCAGCTTCGGGAATTCTTATATGATGCCGTTTTACCTTGAACGCGATTTAGGATTTACACCAAATTGGGTAGGATTTTTCATCCTGATCTCCTCGGGAATGATCATGATAATTTCTCCTTTATCAGGAAAGATGTCGGACCGTATTAATCCGTTGAAACTATCGATAATAGCCATGATTCTGGGAGTAGCAGGTTATCTGTTCTTCTGCTTTACAGTTTCAAGGTTTGATATCCTGCTCACGATTATTTTTCTTTTCATGGGCGGGATAACAATCGGGCTTTTTGCTTCTCCTAATAATAAACTGATCATGGGAATGGCAGTAGAGGGAAAACACGGCATAGTATCGGCAACCACCAATACCTTTTCGTCAATGGCTGCTGTATTAGGTGTATCCGTATTTCAGATGATCTTTTCCGTGACAACAGGTGGAGATTTCGCTCATCCCACACCCGCAGAAAATGCTGCAGGATTTCGTAATGCATATTTTGCAGGAGTTCTGTTAGTGCTTGCAGCATTGATCCTGTCGTGGATCTACAGAAAACAAAAGAGGGATTAATTCTTTAAAAAACACCGGTGTTTTTTCTGATTGCCTTTATCCACGCCGGTACTGCGTCAAAAAGAATAATTACTGCACAAGACATTATCACCAGGGTCAGCGCCAGGTTTATGATCCCGCGCAGACTGGCATCGGGTACACCTATCTGGGGTATATAAATCCCGGTCATGTTCATGATTCCCGCAACAATTGTAGTGATTCCAACAAAGGCCATTGGAATGATCGTGATCCAGGAATATTTAGCCTTTCCCCTGTTAATAAGATAAGATGTGCCGACAGCAAGTGCAATAGCAGCAAGTAATTGATTAGCCGTACCGAACATCGGCCATATAGTGGAAATACTTCCGGTATAAATGAAATAACCCCAAAAGAAAACAACAATGCCACTGCATATCAGGTTGCCCGGTAACCAGTCTGTTTTGCTGAAAGGTTTGTAAAATTTGCCTAATAATTCCTGAAGAATAAACCGCGCAACTCTTGTCCCTGCATCAATAGTGGTGAGAATGAACAGGGCTTCGAACATTATTGCAAAATGATACCAGTACGACATCAGTTTATCGAAGCCGGGAATTGCAGAAAATATTTGGGCCATTCCTACGGCAAGGGATACCGCTCCGCCGGTGCGCCCTGCTATATTTTCCCCAACTTCGGCTGATAATTTTGGCAAGTCCGATTGGGTAAATCCCATAGCCTGTAATTGGGGCAGAATAGCCTGGAATTTATCAACGGGAATATTGATCTGGAAATAATCCAACGGGAAAAGACTTGCAGCGGCTATTAAAGCCATTATGCTGACAAGCCCTTCAGAAAGCATGGCGCCAACTGCAATTGTCTTTATATGCGATTCCTTCATTATCATCTTGGGAGTTGTACCCGAACCGATCAAAGCATGAAAACCGGAAATAGCTCCGCATGCGATTGTGATGAATAAGTAAGGAAATAAAGTTCCCGGAATGATCGGACCACCTCCGTGTATAAACGTAGTGAAAGCAGGCATCTTAAGATTAGGGGCAACTATAATTATTCCCACTACAAGCATCGCAATTACTCCAAGTTTCATTATAGAACTAAGGTAATCCCTTGGTGAAAGCAGCAGCCATACAGGCAGAACAGATGCAAAGAAACCATATCCGGCAAGCAGAAGACTGAGAGTTTTCGGATCAAATGTAAACCATGAGGCAACCGGAGATGAAGGGATATATTTACCGAAAATAACAGCAAGAGTTAACAAAATCACTCCCATTATTGTGGCTTCCATAGTTCTTCCTTTACGGAACTGGAACATCCATATCCCCATGAAGATGGCTATCGGAATGGTTGACGCAATAGTAAAGGTACCCCATGATGATTCCGATAAGGCATTAACAACAACGAGCCCAAGACCTGCAAGAGCAATTATGATAATGACAAATGTGGCAACTGATGCGGTTATGCTGCTTGTAAGTTTTCCGATCTCTGCCCTTGCAATTTCGGCCAGCGATTTACCGTCGTGTCTTACTGAAGCGGTAAGGATCACAACATCATGAACGGAACCTGCCATGACAGCCCCTACGATCATCCATATAAATCCGGGAAAATATCCGAACTGACAGGCAAGGACCGGACCAATAAGAGGACCCGCACCCGCTATTGCCGCAAAATGATGTCCGAATAAAACCCATTTACTCATAGGATAATAGTTCTGACCGTCGTATAATCTTCCCGACGGAGCTATCCGGTGGTCATCAAGAGTGAGAACCTTTGCTGTAATAAAGCTGAAATAAAAACGGTAGGCAAGTGCAAAAACCGCTATTGCGGCAATAATCAGGGGCATCGCATTCATGAAACAAAAATAGGAATAATCCGCTGAAGGTTCATTCAGGAATGCTAAATGATGATGTTAAATCCGGATAATATCAAAGGAAACTCTTGATTTCAGCTGCGTGTTCTTTTTCTTCTTCTATGATTTGCAGGATCAGACGTTTTGAATCGCTGTGTGTTCGTTTTGCAAGTTCCATATAGAAAGCCACGCTGTCGTTTTCAAACTTGAAAGCAGCCTCCAGGGCTTCTTTTGGACTTTTTACCTTTTTGGCAAGGGCAACACCGGCGTTATGTTTTCCAAAAATATGGGTATCCGCAAGATTAGTAATATATCCGGAAGCTTCCTCTTTGCTGAAGTCGTAATTCTCGGGTTCAAATTTCTCGGACAGTCTCTGGAATATTGCTATATGAACAAGTTCTTTTGCTGCCAGGTCAAGAAACAATCCGCGGGTTTCATTCGGCTTCCTGAACATATCGGCGGCAGCAGTATAAAATGCATGACCGTTTTCTTCGATGCGAACAGCGATTTCAACAATTTCTAATCCTGAATAGTACATGGCTTTTGGTTTTGATACACAAATATAGGATAAAAAAAGAAAATTAAAACACCGTACCTTTGCCGACCCTAAGCATGTCCTGAAAAAGGGTATTCTATGGATAAAAAACTACTTGAAAAATATTCCTCAGCCTTTACGCTTTCCGATATGGAAATCTTTGTATTTCCTGATCTCCTGTATGCACTGGTTCTTGCCAATATCATGTCACCCGAAATCTGGAAATGGAAAAAAAATCCATGGTTTTCAGGTATTCAGAAGATGGGATCCCTGAAAAAAATACACCGGGTGAAGCAATATATCATGGATCAGTATGATTTCAACCTCGACCTGGAAACCTGGGGATTAACAGATAAACAGACTGAATTAAACCGGTTCAGCGATTTTATTGATGTTGACCTGCTGGAAAAATCGAATGCTCTCTTTGGTTACCAGGGCGATAAATATTATTTCGATATCGATATACGCCGCCATTTCGGGCTGGAAAAATATGATACGGATATCATTCCATACTGGAAGACCGAAACTGTCGAAGCAATGAATGCCTTCCGTTTTAAGCCGGATCATAAAAACGGAGCGGGAGAATGTGTTTCCCTTGCCTGCCTCTATGCAGCCGCCCTCTTTATCGTTGCGGAAATCCCGCTTGAAAAGATCTATATGATGGGAACTCCCCTTCATTCACAAAATTTCATCCTGGTCAATGAAGGAGTGCTCACAAATAACCGTCGCATCGTGACCAAAACGATGTGGTACAACGGAACTGAGCTTTCCGCTTTGGCAAGACGCGCCCTGGAACATGAACAAGTAACCATTGTGGCTCATCATACAGGATGGATACACAATCTTTATCAGGAGGCTACTATAAGCAAAACTGCATATCACCATTTTCGCGAACAACTCAACCACTATCTTGAGACTCAAATGAGTTTTGAGATTTTCATCAACTTTCTCAGAGATTACAGCCGGTATCAGAAGCTGTTCCAAATCACATACCTGTGTCAGGGAACAAATAAATATATCAAACTGGAAAGAGTGTTCGGATTTGAACATGGCAGCAAAAACCGTCTTGGCGAGAAGATGGGAAAAAAAGTGCTCTGCGAGATAGATGAGGATGAAATGAACCTCGATGTTTTTCCGGACAGGTTGATATTATCACCAGAGGATGATATATTTCACATCAGGAAATACCAGGATTTCATCAATGTTCTTTTTGAAAAATTTCCAATCCTTAAAACTAAAGAAGGATTCCTTACCGATCTGAAAAAATTTGTCCACTTAGTCCCGCGCCTCCCCTCTGAAAATAAATCATATTCACAATCGCACAATTGCACAATTGCACCATGGGAGTCAAGGGAAGAAATCATTTTAAAACTTCAATCCTTACGAACTGTAAACCCGGTAGCCGACCTTGCCTTCTATGCCGGCCGCTACATGGATTCCTGCGACTGGCAACCGTTTGTTAAAGCAGCCTTTGAACGCAGCCCGGTATCCATCGACTTTTTTAGTGAAATGGATGTTAAGGAGACATATGATGAACTAAGGTCATGGCCAGATGAATCGATTTATTCTGAAAACCGTCTTGGTTTGCCCGACGAAGTTGTCAATTTTCAAAGAGGAGATGGAATTGAGAAGGCACTGACGCTTCTCAATATCATAAAATCACGACACCAGGGTGAAACAATCCACCTGACAGTAACCGGAAACCTTGTAAGGGTAAAAGGAAATAAGGTTTATTATGAATTTATCACCGGTAAGTCATTTAACGGGTTAATGCTTTAATTTTGTTAAATAAAAGGAACTCTTTATGAACTCGGATTACACGATATCGCGTTACCTCCTTCATCGTCTGCGGGAGATCGGTATTAAACACCTGTTTGGCGTCCCCGGCGATTATAACCTCGATTTCCTTGACAATGTTGTTGAAAGCCCGGTCAGGTGGATCGGTAATTGCAATGAATTAAATGCAGGTTACGCTGCCGACGGATATGCCCGCCTGAATGGGGCAGGAGCGGCAGTAGTAACATACGGTGTCGGAGGATTGAGTATTTTAAATGCGGTAGCCGGAGCTTATGCCGAGCATGTGCCTTTGATAATTATCAACGGCGCCCCCCCAACGCTGCGAAGGAAATCGGGCGCTTTGGTTCACCACCTTGTTGCCTACTATAATCTTCAACTGGATATCTTTAAAAAAATAACTGCCGATGCAGCTATTCTGTCTGATCCAGCCACGGCCCCTGATGAGATTGACCGGATCATCAAAAACTGCATTGCACTGAAACTGCCCGTCTACCTTGAGCTCCCTTCTGATATGACAAATGCATTATGCCGCGCACCCCTTGATATCAATTATAGAATCCCGCTATCCTCAAATAAAGAAAGCCTTGCAGACTGCGTTGATGAAGTTGTCAGGATGCTCACTAACTCTGTTCATCCAATGATTCTTGCCGGCGTGGAACTGCTCCGCTTCGGATTAGGTAATGATACTCTTCGACTGGTTGAAACATCAGAGGTACCTTTTGCTACAATGCTCAGCAGTAAGTCGGTATTACCCGAGCTTCATCCACAGTTCACTGGTATTTACCAGGGTGCCTGGAGCCGTGAACATGTGCGTAAGCAGGTGGAAGAGTCCGATTGTCTTCTGTCGCTTGGAACCTGGATGACCGACCTGGATACTGGTTTGTTCAGCATGAATCTCGACAGCAGGAGGATGATCACCGTCGGAGGTGGAGAAGCCCGTATCGGAAGTCATTTTTATCAGCAGATAGAGCTGGGAGATTTTATCAGGGAGCTGACCCTTAAAGTTCAACCCCGTTCATACCTGGCTTCCCATCCTGCAGAATCCTATCATCCCAGACAACCGTTTGTGGCTGACCCTTCTCAGGTTCTGACTGCCCGGCGCCTTTACGAATGTCTTAACTATTACCTCGATGACCGGATGGTACTTCTTGCGGAACCAGGCGACGCTTTTTGTGCAACACCTGAATTCCATATAGAGGAAGCCGAAAATTTCATTGTCCAGGCATACTATTGTTCCATAGGTTTTTGCACCCCGGCATCGTTGGGTGTCTCCCTTGCACGACCCGAAAAACGTCCTGTCGTCCTTTCCGGTGACGGAGCCTTCCAGATGACAGCACAGGAAGTTTCCACCCTGATCAGGGAACGGTGCCCTGCCCTGATTGTGATCATCAACAACGATGGCTATCTGATCGAACGGCGCCTGCATAAGGATGGGCCGTATAACGATATCAATATGTGGCGGTATTCAAAATTACCGGAAGTATTTGATGACGGAGCTTTTGTCATCAGCCTGCGGGTAGAAACAGAGGAAGAACTTGAACAGGCAATGAAAACAGCCATAGGAGAGAAAAGCAAGCTTGTCTTTATAGAAGCTTTCCTGCCTGAACGTGACTGCTCTGCGGGACTGGAACGTCTCGGGAACGCCTTCAGACAAGCTCAAAAACAACAATAAAAGTTTTTCCTGGAATCTTAAACACGCCTTACAGGAATATCCATTTCCCGGTTTTCCCTACCTTAGCATCCAAAATTCCATTAAGAATGATCGCAAACGAAGATCTCTTTAAAAAGATAATTTCTCATGCCAAGGAATATGGATTTGTATTCCCTTCGAGTGAAATATACGACGGATTAAGCGCCGTTTACGACTACGGACCTTTCGGTGTTGAGCTTAAGAACAATATAAAGGACTACTGGTGGAAAGCGATGGTCCAGTACCATGAAAATATCGTAGGACTTGATTCAGCTATTTTTATGCACCCTGTCGTCTGGAAAGCTTCCGGACATGTTGATGCCTTTAACGATCCGATGATCGATAACAGGGATTCTAAAAAACGGTACCGTGCTGACGTGCTGATTGAAGATCATCTTCAGAAGATTGAAGAGAAAATTGAGAAAGAGGTCGAAAAGGCACGCAAACGTTTTGGCGACACATTTGATGAGAAATTGTTCAGGAAAACGAATCCAAGAGTTACGGAAAACCAGGCAAGAATAGATTCAATAAAGGTTCGGTTCTATGATGCTCTCGGAAAGAATGATCTGGCCGGCATAAAATCTTTGATTGAAGAAACGGGTATAGTGTGTCCGGTCTCCGGAACAAAAAACTGGACAGATGTACGCCAGTTCAACCTGATGTTCTCAACACAGATGGGTTCAGTCAACGATGATTCCGGTGAAATATACCTCCGGCCTGAAACGGCCCAGGGGATCTTTGTTAACTTTCTTAATGTGCAAAAAACCGCCCGTATGAAGATCCCTTTCGGGATCGCACAGATCGGGAAGGCTTTCAGAAATGAAATTGTTGCACGTCAGTTCCTTTTCCGGATGCGTGAGTTTGAACAAATGGAAATGCAGTTTTTTGTCAAACCCGGAGAGGAATTAAAATGGTATGAATTCTGGAAAGAAGAGCGAATGAAATGGCATCTTTCATTAGGAATACCGGCATCAAAATACCGTTTCCATAACCATGAAAAACTGGCTCACTATGCCAATGCAGCTGCCGACATTGAATTTGAATTTCCAATAGGATTCAAGGAGATCGAAGGAATCCATTCCCGGACCGATTTCGACCTGGGTGCTCATCAAAAATTTTCAGGAAAGAAACTTCAGTATTTCGAAACTGAATCTAATGAGAATTATACTCCTTATGTGGTAGAAACTTCCATAGGTCTCGACCGTACCTTCCTCGCATTACTAAGTCATGCATACCGTGAAGAAAAACTCTCCGACGGCAGTGAACGCGTCGTTCTGAGCTTTCATCCAAAACTTGCCCCGGTCAAAGTCGCTGTTCTTCCACTTATAAAAAAAGACGGACTTCCCGAAAAAGCTCGTGTGATAATGGATGGACTCAAATCCGAGTACCGATGTTTCTACGAAGAAAAAGATACCATTGGTCGCCGTTACCGCCGGATGGATGCCCTGGGAACACCTTACTGTATAACCATTGACCACCAGACTTTACAAGATGAAACTGTGACCATCCGTGACCGCGATACAATGCTGCAGGAAAGGATAGATGTCAGAGAGATATCAGGAGTGGTAAAGGAAAAAATTGCGAATTAGCGACGCAGCGAATTAACGGTATAATGAAAAAGTTAATGCGTTTATTCCGCAGTGTTTTTATGGTGGCCGGGATCATGGCACTATGCCTGATCATCCTTGCTTTTACCTCTGCGCCATTCTGGACATGGTATTCACTTTCTATTAAAAATGCCGGCATTCACAGACCTCCTGAATATATTGTTCTGTTAGGGGGCGGAGGAATGCCCAGTGAATCGGGACTTATCCGGTGCTGGTACGCTGCAAAGGCAGCTAACCATTTTCAACATGCCAGAGTGATCATTGCCCTTCCGGGCGATACAACAGATACAAAGAGCTCCGTCAGCAGGATGAAAGAGGAGCTGATCATCCGTGGAATTGCCTGTGAACGGATTACTTTTGAAGATTCCGGTACAAATACCCGTGCACAGGCACTGCAGATTTTCCGGAATATTACCGGCAACACTTCAATTTTAATTGTCACTTCACCCGACCATCTCCGGCGGGCTGTATTGACATTTAAAAAAGCCGGATTTATAAAGGTTGACGGATTACCCGCTTTTGAAACAGCCATAGAATCAGATATAACTTTCATCGCCGGGAAACTCGGTGGCCGTAAACTCATACCGGATATCGGGCAGAACATTACACTGCGCTACCAATTCTGGACACAGCTTCATTATGAAGAACTGATTTTAAGAGAATTGTTTGCTCTTGGTTATTATAAACTGAAAGGCTGGATATGAAAGCCTGATGTCAACCTCGCGGAAAAATGAAAGTCAGCCTCTTTTTCCTGATTTCGTTTTAATACTATTCCCGTGAGATTTCTTTTTCCAGTCATCAACATACCCGCCAACAATTTTTACCAATCCTTTGGCAATGGCTGTGTAAGACTTGTCACTGAGGTTGGCCAGTGAGACGCGTACCGACCACTCCGGTCCGTCAAATCCACCGCCATTAAGCAAGACGACGGAACAAAGCTCAGCGAGTCTGAAAAGAACATCGACGGGTTCATAATTCTTTTTCAGGTACTGAGTGAAATCGCTGCCATAATTTTTTTGTGCCCATAACATTATATCCAGTTCGGCATAGTAGCCTGCCCTGTTTGGATTTGGCCTGATCCTGAAGCCCATTCCTTCAAACAGGAGGTCAAGCCTGTGCTGAACTATCTTACAGGTAAGTTGTTTATATGCATTTTTCCTGTCGAAAAGGGCGAATGAAGCAAACAGCATCATCTGTATCTGCTGTGGAAGCGATAATCCTGCGGTATGGTTAAGTGCAACCATCCTGCTGTCGGCGACGATACGGTCGATAAACTTCAGCTGATCGGGATGAAGGTGAATGGAATGATACCGTTTATACAATGCCTTTCTTTTCGATTCCGGAAGCTCTTTGATCATACGGTCATAGATGTTCTTTTCATGAAGCGCGATAACACCGAGCCGCCAGCCGGTACAACCGAAATACTTGGAGAATGAGTAAACCCCAAGAGTGTTGTGGGGGATTTCGGCCATCAGCGAACGGAATCCTTTGACAAACGTGCCATATACATCATCGGTGATAAACATCAGGTTGGGATTGTCTTTTTTGATGATATCGATGATCTTCTTCCTTTCTCTTGCACTTAGGGCAACAGAGGGTGGATTGCTTGGGTTGACCAGGTATGCAACTTTGATTTCCGGATCTTTCAGTTTATCAAGTTCCCGGTTGGGGTACTCCCAA
>Ga0172370_10005874_pt1 | contig 15652 bp, 10 predicted proteins | sample LakKiv5m_FD_114538 | JGI IMG/M metagenome (GOLD analysis project Ga0172370, IMG submission 114538) | Freshwater microbial communities from Kabuno Bay, South-Kivu, Congo - kab_022012_11.5m | ecosystem: Environmental > Aquatic > Freshwater > Lake | place: Democratic Republic of the Congo...
CTTCGACGATCCGATCGACCTCGGAGACGGTTGGCGCCAGGTCGTCGAGGGTGGGGACGGTGATCGACGTCGTGCCCACGATGGAGACGGTGCCGCCCGGCATGACGATGTCGGCGTCGGAGGGCTTGCGCAGGCGGTTGACGACGTGGTGGGCCACGCGCGCGTGCGTGACGAGCAACGTGCCCTTCGAGTAGAGCATGGGGACGTCGACGCCGGCGAAGGCGGCCACCTCGCGGGTCCAGGCGCCCGCCGCGTTGACGACCACGTCGGCGCGGATGAGGGTCTCCTCGCCCGTGAGGCCATTCCGCACGCGCGTGACGGAGAGGCGGTCGCGCTCGCGCTCGAAGCCGACCACGGCAGAGCGCCGCAGCAGCCGCGCCCCGAGCGATCGCGCCTCGGCCATGCTCTGCAACGACAGCTTGAACGGATCGACCGAGGCGTCGGGGACGCGGTAGACGGCGATCGTCCGCGGGGACAACGCCGGCTCGAGGGCGCGCGCCTCGTCGACGGGCAGCGCCCGGGCCTCGATCCCGGCTCGGGCACAGAACCCCGGGAAGTCGGCGATGTACCGCTCGTCGTCGCCCTCCACCGCCACGAAGAGGCCCCCCGTGTCCTGGATGCACTGGGGCGCCAGGCGCTTCAGGAGCGCCCCCTCCTGGCGGCACTCCGTGGCGGCGTCCTGGTCGTTGGCCGCGTAGCGGGCGCCGCTGTGCAACAGCCCGTGGTTGCGCCCCGACGCTCCGGCGTTGATGTCATCGCGCTCCACGAGGACGCACGAGACGCCGCGCAGCGCGAGATCGCGCGCGATGGACGTGCCGGTGGCGCCGCCTCCGATGATCAGGACCTGGGTCTCCAGCACGGCGCGGGGCCCTCCCACTCTGCGACGCCACAGGACCCGGGCGTCCTGTCGGCCTTCGAACAGCGCGATCCCTAGCACGAGCACGTGCGAGTGACAGCCAGATTTTTGAAATTTTTTCTGGTACAACCAACCGGGAGCACGCGAGGGGGGAGAGGTCATGGGCGGTTTCGTCGAGTACGATCGCTACGACGGGTTGGGCCTGGCCGGGTTGGTGCAGAGCGGCCAGGTGTCGGCGCTGGACCTCGTCGAGGAGGCCATCGGCCGCGTCGAGGAGCGGAACCCGCGCGTGAACGCCGTGATCGGCCGGATGTACGAGCAGGCGCGAGCCGCGGCCCTCGACGGAGCCCCGGCCGGGCCGTTCCAGGGCGTGCCGTTCCTTCTGAAGGACCTGCTGGCCGCCTGCGCCGGCGTGCCCCTCACCTCCGGCAGCCGCGCGCTCTCCGACTTCGTGCCCACGCACGACAGCGAGCTCGTGCGCCGCTACAAGCGCGCCGGGCTCCTGATCGTCGGCAAGACCAGCCTGCCCGAGTTCGGGCTGCTCGGGTACACCGAGCCCGAGCTGTTCGGGCCGTGCCGCAACCCCTGGAACCTCGACCATACCCCCGGCGGGTCCAGCGGTGGCTCGGCGGCGGCGGTGGCCGCGGGGATCGTGCCCCTGGCCTCGGGGGGCGATGGCGGCGGCTCCATCCGCATCCCGGCCTCGTGCTGCGGGCTGTTCGGCCTGAAGCCCACCCGCGGGCGCAACCCCACCGGGCCCGACTACGGCCAGGTCTGGCAGGGCGCCGTGGTCGAGCACGTGCTCACGCGCAGCGTGCGCGACAGCGCGGCGGCCCTGGACGCCACCCAGGGCGACGATCGGGGCGCGCCCTACCTCATCGCGCCGCCCGAGCGACCCTACCTCGAGGAGGTGCAGCGCGCGCCGGGTCGCCTGCGCGTCGGCTTCAGCACCGAGTCCCCCGTGGGGCGCGACGTCCACCCCGAGTGCGTCGAGGCCGTTCGCAAGGCGGCCGCGCTGCTCGAACGGCTGGGGCACCACGTCGAGCCGGCGAAGCCCGCGGTCGACGGACCGGCGCTGGGCGTCAGCTACATCGTCATGAACTGCGGCGAGGTGGCCGCCGACGTCGCGCACCTCCGCAAGACCCTCGGCCGCCGCCGGGCCCGGCGCGACATCGAGCTGATCAGCCGCACGCTCGCCCTGCTCGGTCGCGCGATCTCGGCCGGCGAGTTCGTCGGCGCGCTGCGCGAGTGGGACCGCGCCGGGCGGGCCATGGCCGTGTTCTTCGACACGTACGACCTGTACCTGACGCCCACGCTGGCCGTGCCGCCCGTCCGGATCGGCCAGCTGAAGCCGAAGCCCCTGGAGCGCGCGGCTGTGGCCGTGTTCAACGCGCTCGAGGCCGGAGGCCTGCTGAAGGCCGCTGGCGTGGTCGAGAAGATGGGCGTCGACAACCTGGCGGCGACGCCGTTCACCACGCTGGCCAACGCGACCGGGCTTCCGGCAGCGTCCCTGCCCCTGCACTGGACCGCCGACGGCCTGCCGTGCGGCGTGCAGCTCATGGCCCCCTTCGGCGACGAGGCCCGGCTGTTCCGCGTCGCGGCGCAACTGGAGCAGGCGGAGCCCTGGTTCGATCGTCGGCCGGCTTCCTAGAACGACCACCTTGACCGGCTTCCTCCCGGTGGCCATACTCGCCCGCACGGAGGCCCCTCATGAATCACGTTGCATGGCGACTCCTGGCCCTGGTGCTCACGGTTTCGGGGTGCGAGAGCGCGGCCCTGCAGGAGCCCGTTCCCTACGGCTACGAGACCGGCCCGGTCGCGATCGTGAACCCGGACTGGGGTGTCCTGCCGCTGCCCAACAACTTCCTGAACCCTGTGCGCCAGGCCGCGATCGTGTCCCTGCCGGGCGTCGAGCCCGAGGATCCCGCTCCCACGCGGCTGGCCCTGCCGGTCTTGGACGCCGCCGCCGCGAAGGTGGCGCAGGACCTCGGCTACGACGTCCAGGAGGACAATGCCCTCACCCGAGCCATCCTGGCCGGGCAGAATCGGCTCGACGGCTTCATCGCGTCGTTCGCGCCGTCCATCCCCTTCAGCCGCCCCATCGACCTGGACTCGCTGGTCCCCTTTGACGGCACCAACGCGGACGCGGCGAACTTCTGGCTGGTCGACGTGACGGATCCTGCGACTCCCGAGGTCCTCTCTCCCAGCGATTACCTGCGCGTGTCGAACTGGCAGCTGGCCGACGAGATGCCCTACACCCTGACCCTGCGCCTGCCGCCTCCCGGCGTCCTGCAGCCGCCCCAGGACTTCGCCTCCGGGCACACGTACCTGGTGGTCGCCACGGGGTGGACGGATCGGGGCCTGAAGGAGAAGCTGTCGGAGGCCGATCTCGCGGCCGGCAAGGTCGCCCAGCCGGTGACCGCCGATGGGCCCTTCCTGCTGTTCGCGGCGCCGACCGAGTTCGCCGACACGGGCACGACGTACCTCGGCCCCGACGGCCTGGCGCGCAGCGGCGTCGTATCCGGCCTCGAGGCGGCGCGTACCCTCGAGGGCGGTCGTCAGCTGACGGACTGGGGCCTGACGATCTGGGAATCCTTGCCCGGCGTGGCCGAGGCCTGGACCCGGTCCGAGGTCGTCACCGCGTACCACTTCACGATCGCCACGAACCCCGTACCGGAGTACTTCGATCCGGTGGGCGCCCTGCTGGGAACGAACGCGGTGAAGGCCAAGCCGGCCGACGCGCTCGACAAGGACGCGGGCACCATGACCCCGGTCGGGGCTCCGTGCGACCCGACGCTGGCCTTCTCGCTCGATCGACCGGTCCAGGCGGACTCGGTGAACGCGACGACCGTGAGGCTGTTCCGGGTGGCGGGCGGCACCTACGACGAGGTCGACCTGACCGTGACCGTCACCGACGCGGCCGGCAAGCCCGCGGTGCAGGCGGTCCCGAACCAAGCCCTGCTGGCCGATTCGCTGTACCTGGCGGTCGTGACGAACGGCGTCCGCTCGGCCGACGGCTCGCGCGCCGCGGTGGACCAGACGTACTTCGGGCTCGCGCGCGCGGCGCTGAGGCAGGACGACGTCCAGACCGGCGCCGCCACGTTCCTCGACACGCCGCTCGTGTCCTTCGACCTGCAGGGCGACCCCCTCGCCTGGAACTCCCCCTACCTCGACAGTCGGCTCGACACGCTCATCCTCAGCGGCCAGGTCAAGGACATCTCGGCAACGCAGCTCGCGTCCGCCGGAAAGACGATGCTGGTCGTGCTGCACTACCTGGAGGGCCTGCGCAAGAACCTGAAGCCTCACCTCGACTTCCTGGTGCTCGGCCCCGACGGTGTGCCCGGCGTACCGGGAGAAACCGGGGTCGACAACGTGGTCGCCGAGCGCGAGGACATCGTGCTGGCCTGGACGTTCACGACCGGAGCCTGCGGCGCGGCGGGCGGGGGTGCGAAATGATGAAGCCCACCACGGTCGTTCGCCTCGCGCTCGTGGCCGTCCTCCTGCTCGGCGCGGGTACGGCGCAAGCCAACGGGTTCTACATCCAGGAGATGAGCGCCGCGGGCCTGGCCCAGGCCGGAGCACTGGTCGCGGCGGGCGGGCGGCCCACGTCCCAGTTCCAGAACGCCGCGAACCTGTCGTTCTCGCCGGGCGGCCACGTCGAGTTTTCGGGGACGACCTACTTCCTCAAGGGGTCGTACGAGAACCCGGCGGGTGACGTGACCGAGCCCACCACCCCGACCCTGTTCGTCCCGTACTTCTTCGGGTCGTACCAGGTGAACGACTGGCTCGCCGTCGGGCTGTCCGAGTTCACCGCCTTCGGCCTGGCCTCGCGCTGGCCCTCCGACTGGGAGGGGCGCACGGTGGCCATCGAGTCCTCGCTCCAGACCTTCACGCTGAACCCCAACGTCAGCTTCGGTCCCTTCAAGGGGTTCGCCGTGGCCGTGGGCTTCAGCGCGATGCACGGGTCGTTCCGAATCTTCCGTGGCTTGAACCTCGGCCAGGCCGCCCCCGGCGACACCGCCGCCAACACCGTCGATCTCCGCGGCGCCGCCTGGGGCTTCGGCGGCAACGTCGGCCTCATGTACCAGCCCGTCGATTGGGTCCGGCTGGGCGTCGCCTACCGATCCGGCATCACGATCACGGCGAACGACGGCACCGTCGACTTCGACGTGGGCAAGGCCTTCTCGCCGCGCTTCCCCGACCAGCGCTTCAAGGGCTCGCTGTCCCTGCCTCACGTGGTCTTCGCCGGCGCGCGCTTCTGGCCCATCAAGGAGTTGTCGATCGAGCTCGACGTGCAGTGGGTGCAGTGGTCCGCCTACGACACGCTGCGCTTCGAGCTGTCCGAGGGCCTGGAGCTCGGCCCCGACGCGCGCCAGATGGACCTCGTGGAGCGGAAGGGCTGGCACGACGCGATCCAGCTGAGGCTGGGCGCCGAGTGGGTCGGCCTGCAGGACCACCTGGCCGTCCGGGCGGGCTTCCTGTGGGACCAGAACCCCGTGCCCGACTGGTCCCTGGACCCGAGCCTGCCCGACACCCAGCGCGTGATGCCCTGCATCGGCCTGGGGACGCAATGGGCGGGCTTCTACGTGGACCTCGCCTACATGCCGGTCTTCGGGCTGAAGCGCACGATCAAGGCCGACTCCGGCGCCCCGATGGCGGGTACGTACAAGGCTATGACCCACGATCTCACGTTCACCGTCGGCTACCACTGGGATCAGCTGTAGGAGACGCCCCTTGAAACGCACCTCCCTGACCGCCTTCGCCTTCGTCGTCCTGAGTGGCCTGGCCGTCGCCTGCGGCGGCGGTGACGGGAGCGAGTCGATCGCCGACACGCCCGACGTGGCGTCGACCGATGTGCCCGCCGACGTCCCCGCGGACCTTCCCGCCGACGTCCCGCCGACCGACACCCCGACGGTCGCCGATTGGGACTCGTTCTTCGCGCCGCGGGGCTGGACCGACGACGGCAAGAAGCGCGTGGTCATCCTGCACACCAACGACCTGCACTCGCACCTCGACGGCCTGGGGCCGCTGGCCGACTTCACGCCCGACGTCTCCGACGGCGACACGACGATCGGAGGCCTCGCGCGCATCGGCTCGCTGATCGAGCGCGAGCGTCGCGATCCCCGCCCCGGGTCGGCGGTGCTGACCGTCGACGCGGGCGACTTCTCGTTCGGCTCGGCCTTCGGCGCCCTGTCGCTCGGCGAGGGCCTCGAGCTGAAGCTGCTGGACGCGATGGGCTACGCGTTCACGACGTTCGGCAACCACGAGATGGACTGGTCGCCGCCGCTGACCGCCGCGCTCGTGAAGGCCGGCGTCCCCGAGGGAGACGGCATCAAAATCCTCAGCACGAACCTGGTGATCCCCGACGACCCGACCACCGCGGACCTGAAGGCCGAGCTCGGCAAGCGCGTCCTGCCCTGGAAGGTCGTCACGCTCGAGAACGGCGTGAAGGTGGGGCTGTTCGGGCTGCTCGGTGAGCAGGCCCGCAAGCTGTCGCCCCACGCGGCGCCCATCACGGTGCGCCCGCTGGCCGAGGCCTCCCAGGAGGCCGTGACGGCCCTGAAGGCCGAGGGCGCCGACCTGATCGTCTGCCTGTCCCACTCCGGCGTCACGAAGGGCGTCGTGAAGGGCGAGGACGAGCAGCTGGCCAAGGCCGTGCCCGAGATCGACGTGATCGTGGGCGGCCACACGCACATCCTGCTGCCGAAGCCGACGGTGGTGGGCAAGACGCTGATCCTGCAGGCGGGGTGGTACGGTCAGCAGCTGGGCCGGCTGGTGCTGGTCGAGGACGACGGGGCGTTCGCACTGGAGTCGTGGGACACGCCCGAGGTCGACGACCGCGTGCCGGGATTGCCCGCCGTGACCGAGTTGATCCAGGCGGCCGAGCAGCGCCTGGCCGGCACGATGTTCGAGGGCACGAGCTACGGCTACCAGACGCCCGTGGCGACCGCCCCGTTCGACCTGATGCCGCTCACGTTCTCCGAGTCGAACCTGGGCGACTTCGTGGCCGATGCCGTGCGCTGGGCCACCTCGCAGCACGACCCCGAGGGGCCCGTGCAGGTCGTCTTCGAGGCCAACGGCGTCATCCGCGACGGGATCCAGAAGGGCCTGACGGGCGAGGTGCGCGTCGGCGACCTGGTGCGCGTGCTGCCCCTGGGCATCGGCCCCGACGAGCAGCTGGGGTACCCCATGCTGGCCTTCTACCTGACGGCCGGCGAGCTGAAGCAGGCTTGCGAGGTGATCGTGGGCCTGGCCCCCATCGTGGCCGACAGCTTCTGGCTGCAGGTGTCGGGCCTGCGCATCGAGTACGACCCCGCGGTCCAGATGCTCAAGAAGGTGACCGGGATCTGGATGGGCGACGAGTTGGAGGGGTACGCCGCCGAGCCCCTCGACACCAGCGAGGCCAACCCGAAGCTCTACCGCGTGGCCGCCAACCTCTACATCGCCCAGATGCTCGAGGTGCTCGAGGAGCAGACCAACGGGATGATCGCCATCGACATGAAGGACAAGGACGGGAACAAGCTGGTGCCGAACGAGGCCGCCATCCTCGACATCGACCCCGGCACGCCCGGCGTGCAGGAGCTGAAGCTCTGGCGCACGCTGGTCGACTACGCCGCGTCGTTCCCGCCCGACGCCGCCACGGGCCTGCCCCGCATCCCCGACCGTTACGCCGAGTCCCAGGGTCGCCTGCACGCGGTGGAGTGAGCGCCGCGCGCAGCTTTCCGCTATCCTCGAATCCCGACGATCACGACGCCCACGGAGGGTCCCATGCCCCGCCCGCTCGCCGGACTGCCGGCCCTGTCGCTGCTCCTCCTGCTCGCCTGCTCCAGCGGTTCGTCGCAGGCGGACGCGGTCGACGCCCCGGCCGCGGACCCGGGCGCCGACGTCACGCCCGACCTGCCGGACGACCTCGGGCCCGATGGCGCTCCCGACCTGCTGGCCGACGGGACGCCCGACCTGCCGGCGGACCTGCCGGCCGACCCCGGCCCCGAGGCCGGCGACGTGACGCCGGAGGTGCCGGACGTGCCCGACTACTCCGGCGTGCCCATCCTCGAGCGGCCCGTGCAGGAGACCGTCACGTGCACGACGCTGCACGACGCGCTGCCGCTGGCCGACACGTTCGCGACCTGGATGGGAGCCGACATCGCGGGGGTGGACGAGCAGGTCGTCTTGGTACGGGTGGAGGGGGCGGGTGAAGAGACCGTCTTGAAGCAGTCGACGATCGCGTTCGACGCGACGTTGGGCGCTCCCATCACCCTCGACACCTTGTCGGGATGGGCCTACGCGCGGCCGCGGCTGGCCGGGGGCCCCGAGCGGGTCGCCGTGATCTACTCGGCCTCGGAGGCGGTCGACGAGCTGACCTTCCTGGCGGCGGATGCGAGCGGCGCCGTGCTCGACGGGCCGCGGGTGCTCGACGGGACGGACGGGCTCAGCGACGCGGGCCTGGCGGCCGGGGCAGGGGGCTATGCGGTGCTCGGGGTGGCGGCGCAGGGTAAGACCGTGCGGTTCCTGCGGCTCGACGATCACGGGTCGCTGCAGGGGGCGGCGGTCGACCTGCCGAGCCAGGGCGTCTACGTGAACTGGCCCGCGCCGCAGATCGTGCCCGTCGACGGCGGTTGGGTGGCCACGTGGACCGAGTCGGGCGCGTCATCGTCGCGGGCGGCGGTCGCGCGGCTCGACCCCGACGGCCAGGTGGAGGGTGACGTGCTGCGCCTGGAGCCCGTGGCCGGGGGCGAGGCCACGCGCGGGCCGGCGGTGATCGAGGTCGGGGGCGGGTTGCTCGTGGCCTGGACCGAGACCCACACGCCGGCCGACTGGAACGAGCCCGGGTGGAGCATCGTGCAGGTGCGGCGCACCTCCAGCGCGCTCGCGCCCCTCGGCGAGGTGGCGCGGGTACAGGACCCCTCCAAGGGACTGGCCTGCCACACCCCCGTGTGGACCCGAATCGGTGTCGACACGCCGGGGCTGGCCTTCGCCTGCGGTGTGCTCTACACCATCTGCGCGGGGTGCGTGCCCACCGAGACGCTCGGCTTCGTGGCGCTGCACCCTGCTAGCCTCGTCCCCGCGAGCAAGAAGGCGTTGCTGAAGAGCTCGACCGGCGCGGGCGGCCTCTTGAACGCGCGCATCGTGCGGCAGGTGAACGACTACTACGTGTACGCCGATCTCACGTACCACGCGCTGAACCAGCCCTCGCTGGCCGCCCTGCACTGCGAGTGACCAGCGTCCGGGCCTCCGGGCCCGCCGCCGGCGACCCAGGAGGGCTACATCACCACCTTCATGACGATGAGCGCCGTGCCGGCGTTCCAGACCGCGTGGATCACCATGGGTGTCATCAGGTTGCCGGTGGCCTCGTAGGCCAGGGCCAGCACGACGCCCAGCGCAAAGATGGGCAGGAAGCTGCCCAGGCTGAAGTGGATGAAGGCGAACAGCGCGGCGCTCAGCGAGACCGCGGCGGCCAGGCCCAAACGGTGGCGCAGCTGGGCGAAGACGAAGCCGCGGAAGAGGGTCTCTTCGAACAGGGGCGCCACCAGGCCCACGTTGGCCAGGAAGAGCGCGCGCTCGGCGGGCCCGTCGATGAGCAACAGCGCGCGGATGCCGGGGTTCACCAGCAGGTCGTCCTCGGGCACGAACGAGCGCAGCATCGAGGCGCCGAGCACCAGCACCAGCGCGAGCGCCACGCCGCCCACCGCCCACAGCAGCGAGGTGAGCTCGAGGCCCTGGGCCGGGACGACCACGTCACCGAAGCTCGTGAGGCCCAGCTCGCTGTGGCCGCGGAAAGCCACGCGGGTCACGAGCGTCATGCCGACGACCGCGCTGGCCAGGTAGGTGGCCAACACGGCCGGGATCGGCCCCGGGGGAAAGCCCGGCACGGACGCCAGGAGCGGCGGCAGGAAGAGCGACAACCCGACGTGCGCCGCCAGCCAGCCGAGCCCCACGCGGAAGGCCGTGGCCCTGTCGACGCGGGGCGGGCGGGGCACGACGGCCATCAGCTGCCGGGCGGCGGCGCGCTCGAGCAGGGAGCGCAGGCGGAACAGGAAGACGAGGCCGCCGGCGAAGAACAGGAAGCCGACGCCGACCAGCCCCGACATGCGCTCCAGGTGCGCGCGCTCCTCGCGGAAGGCGCGGTCCTTCAGGCGGTTGCGGTCGGCGGCGGGCAGGTCGGCGCGTGTCTCGCCGATCAGCAGCTTGAGGCGCGCGTCGAGCCACGGGTCGCGCACGCCCACGTCGGGCAGCCGGTCGGGCGGGGTGGGGGTGCGCCCCTTGCCGAGGTCGACCAGCCACTCGCGCGATGGATCGGCCGCCGGCAGCTTGTCGGCCACCTGGTCGCCCCGGCCGAGCAGGATCAGCGTGGCCGCCAGGAAGCGCCGCGCCGGAAGGTCGAGGCGATCGGCCGGTACGCCCGTGGCCAGGGCCTCGCCCAGCTGCTTCTTCAGTTCGACCAGGCTCTCGTCGGCGCCGCTGACGGCGAAGGCCGTCTTCAGTTCGAACAAGGTGGCGCGCACGAAAGCCGGCCCCTCGATGGCCTCTTCGCGCTCGGGCACCAGCACGGCCAGCAGGGTCAGGATCAGGAGGCCGGTGAGCGGGGCGGCCAGCGGCAGGACGCGCTCGAGGGCTTCGCGGGAGACCTTCATGTGGGCTCCCCGGGCTCGGGCTCCAGGGGCGTGGGTTCGAAGCTGTCACCGTCGAACAGCGCCTGGTGCACCTCGCGCGCCAGTCGGTCGGCGTCGCCCACCGGCGTGCGCGTGGCGCCGTTCAGGCCGTTGCCGAGGGCCAGCACGCGCGTGGGCGCCACCACCTCGATGCACGTGCCGCGGGCGCCGCTGGGGTACACGCGCACGCGCAGCTTGTCGGCCTCCTCGATGGTGGCGTCGAAGAACGAGCGCCCCCAGAGCGTCACGCGGTGCACGACGCGGTCGCCGTCCGTGCCCGCCTCGACCCGCACCGTCTGGCGCCCCCAGGTGAGCAGCGCGGACGTGAGCAGGAACAGGCCGCCGAGCAGCATCAGGAAGGGCGCCACGATGACGCCGAAGAAGAACGAGCGGTCGACGGTGGTGAACAGGAAGGCACCGAGCACCGAGACCAGCACGCCGAGCGACGTGACGGGCCCGAACAGGTGCCAACTCGGGCCCAGCGTGACCTCCGGCGACGACCAGCCGACGCGTGGGTTGGGCGGCCGGCCGCGGAAGAACTCGCCGTGCTCGAAGGGGCACCCCACGTGCTCCGCCAGGGTGCGGCCGAGCTCGGCGGCCGCCTGGCCGTTCTCGTGCTCGCCCACGACCACCGCCACGTCGTCACGGCGCTCGACCTCGAGCGACCACATCACGCGCTCGCCGCGGCGAACGCGCTCCCAGCGCGGGCTGACGGCCACGCGCACCACGTCGGCCAGCGGCACCACCACGTCGTGCTCGGGTCCGCCCATGGTGTGCAGGCGCAGCGTCCGCGCCACGTGATCGATGTCGACCCCGCCGCGGGGCTTCAGGAAGAAGCGCGCCTGCACCCCCAGGAAGAGCACCGCGCCCCACCCGAAGGTGGTGAGCAGCAGCGTGGCGGTGGTCCAGCGCTGGTCGGGCGAGGACTCTCCCGCCACGACCCCCAGGAAGGCCGCCAGCAGGAAGGCTCCGATCACGGACATCAGCGCCATGGGCCGATTCCGGCGCTCGGGCACGAGGACGTCGAGGGCTCGCACGCACACCTTCCCGTTCAGCGGGGTCTGTCCCCGCGGAGCGCCTCATCATAATCGCGCGCTTGCGCATCTCAAGGCGGGACGTTATTACCGTGGAGCACGACGCCGAAGTTCCACCCCGTCGAGGTCCGCTTGTCCCGCGCCCTGAAGGTCCTGGCCGCGCCACTGATCGCCCGCATCGAGGACGTGGGCCGCATGGTCCTCATGTTCCTCGGCGCGCTCGCGTGGCTGTTCCGGCCGCCCTTCCGGACCATGAACTTCGTGCACGCGCTGCACTTCGTGGGCGTGGGCTCGCTGTTCATCGTGCTGCTCACGGGCACGTTCACGGGCGCGGTGCTCGCGCTGCAGGCCCAGCACGCCTTCCACATGTTCAACGCCGAGAGCATGGTGGGCGGCACGGTGGCGCTGTCGCTGGCGCGCGAGCTGGGCCCCGTGCTCACGGCCCTGATGGTCACGGCGCGCGTGGGCTCGGCCATGGCCACCGAGCTCGGCACCATGCGCGTCACCGAGCAGATCGACGCCCTCGAGGCGCTGGCGGTGAACCCGGTGCAGTACCTGGTCACGCCGCGCCTGCTGGCGACCACGGTCATGATGCCGCTCCTGAACGCGGCCTTCGTGTTCGTGGGGATGATCGGCGCGTGGGTCGTGTCCACGGTCATCCTGAACGGCGATCCGGGCTTCTTCATGAACAAGGTCATCACCTGGTCCGAGGCGGCCGACCTGATCAACGGCATGGTCAAGGCCTTGGTGTTCGGGACCATCGTGGCCACCGTCAGCTGCTACAGGGGCTTCCACGCCGGCGGCGGCGCCCGCGGGGTCGGCCTCGCGACCACCCAGGCGGTCGTCACGTCGTCGATCCTCATCTTCGTCGGCGACTACTTCCTCACCCTGGCGATGTACTGACATGCCCGATCCCATCCTCACCGTGCGCGACGTCCGCAAGAGCTTCGGCGAGTACGAGGTCCTGAAGGGCGTCGATCTCGATGTTGCGGAGGGGCGTATCACCGTTATCATCGGGGGCAGCGGCTCGGGCAAGACCGTGCTCGTCAAGCTGATGATCGGGCTGCTCACGCCGACCGGCGGCGAGATCGTGGTCGACGGCGAGCGGCTGGCCGGCCTCCAGGGCCAGGCCCTGACCCGGTTGCGGAGCAAGTTCGGCATGGTGTTCCAGCAGGCGGCGCTGTTCGATTCGATGACGGTCTACGAGAACGTCGCGTTCCCGTTGGTCGAGCGCCGCGTCCCGCGCCGCGAGATCCCCGCTCGCGTGGCGAACCAGCTGCGCGTGCTGGGCCTCCAGGGGGCCGAGCGCAAGTTCCCCGCCGAGCTGTCGGGCGGCATGCGCAAGCGCGTGGGCCTCGCGCGCGCGGCCATCCTGAACCCCAAGATCATGATCTACGACGAGCCCACCACGGGCCTCGACCCCGTCACGACGCGCCAGGTCGACGAGATGATCCTCGAGGCGCAGGAGAAGTTCCACGTGACGTCCATCGTGATCAGCCACGACATGGCCTCGGCCTTCCGGATCGCCGACTACGTAGCGTTCGTCTACGAGGGCCGCATAGCGGCCTATGGCGCGGCCGCCGACATCGTGCGCTCGGAGAACCCGCGCGTGCAGGAGTTCCTTCGCTCGTCGGGCGTGTCCATCGACGCGGCCCTGGCCAGCAAGGGTGGGGGCGCGGCATGATGTCGAGGCTCAAGGCACCCTTCGCGGTCGGCCTGCTGTTCCTGGCGGGTATCGTCATGCTGGTCTATATGTTCCGCACCGTCGAGAGTGACAGCGGGACGAGCGGCGACACCACCGTCGTGCTCGGGCGCTTCGACGACGCCAGCGGCCTCGTGAAGGGCTCGCGCGTCACCATCTCGGGAATCCCCGTCGGCGTCATCCAGCGCATCGAGCTCGATCCCGACAACGTCCGCAAGGCCCTGGTGGCCGTACGGCTCGACGCCACGATCAAGCTGCCCGAGGGCGTGCAGGACGAGTCCGGGTTCTATCGCAACGGAACGCTCATCCGTCGCCTGCAAGGCTCGCTGCTCGGCGACTACTACCTCGAGATCGTGCCCGGCATCGAGGGCCCGCCCATCGCCGACGGCGGGCACATCCGCAACGTGGTCTCGATCTCGGGCATCGACGCCGTCATGAGCAAGATGGACCAGGGCGCCGACATCCTGCCGGCCATGAACAAGATCCTGGTCGACCTCACGGCGGTCACCGAGAACCTGAAGCTGACGCTGGGCGGCGAGCAGGGCGCCGAGCGCATGGCCACCATCTCCGAGAGCGTGGCGAAGTCGGCCGAGAACCTGCAGAAGATCACCGCCGACGTGCGCACCTTCATGGAAGGCGGCGTCGCGAACCAGAGCCAGTCCATCGTCGAGATCATCCAGAACGTCGAGCGCTTCTCGGCCAACGCCGAGCGCATCAGCGCCGAGTCCGGCGAGCTGATCCGCGCCTCGCTCGAGAACCTGCGCGCCATCACCTCCGACGTGCGCGGCATCGTCGGGCAGAGCGGCCCCGACGTGCAGCAGAGCCTCGGCACCATCAAGGGCACCCTCGAAAAGGTCGAGGAGAGCCTCGACATCCTGCAGGAGACCCTCGACACGCTGCACCACGTGGCGCGCAAGGTCGATCGCGGCGACGGCACGGTCGGGCGCCTGGTGAACGACGACCGCCTGGTGAACGACCTCGAGGACACCATGGCGGGCGCCAGCGACTTCGTGACCAAGATCGTGCGCCTGCAGACGCACATCGGCGTGCGCACCGACTACTACGCCCGGAGCGAGACGTTCCGCACCGCCTTCAGCCTGCGCCTGCAGCCCCGCGACGACACCTACTACCTGTTCGAGCTGATCGACCAGCCGCGCGGCACCGTGTCGTCGTACTTCCGGACCACGGTGACCGATGATCCCAAGGCGTCGCCCATCGTGCACGAGACCGTGACCACCACCGAGGATCGCCTGAAGTTCTCGTTGCAGCTGGCCAAGCGCCTGTGGTTCACCACCTGGCGGCTCGGGATCCTCGAGTCGAGCGGGGGCGCCGGCCTCGACCTCGACGTGTGGCGGAACCACCTGACGCTCACCGGCGAGTGCTTCGACCTGGGCGTGGCCGGCACCAACCCGCGGGTGCGCGCCTTCCTGCAGTTCCAGTTCCTGCGCTTCTTCTTCCTCTCGGCGGGCGCCGACGACCTGGCCAACGCCGACCGGCGCGACGGCTTCGTGGGCGTCGGGCTGCGCTTCCTCGACGAGGACCTGAAGAGCCTGTTCATGACGTCCCCGAACGTTCAATTCTGACATGGACTTCGTCCCGCGGCTGCTGGCCTGGTACGCGGAGAACGGTCGCAGCCTGCCCTGGCGCGAGGCCGTGTCGCCCTACGAGACGTGGCTCAGCGAGGTCATGCTGCAGCAGACGCGCGTCGAAACGGTGCTGCCGTACTTCGAGCGCTTCCGGCAGCGCTTCCCCACCGTCGAGGCGCTGGCCGCGGCCGACCTGCAGGAGGTCCTGAAGCTGTGGGCGGGGCTCGGCTACTACTCGCGCGCGCGAAGCCTGCACGCCGCGGCGCGCCGGGTGATCGAGGTACGCGCCGGGCGCTTCCCCGAGACCGCCGAAGGCCTCGCCTCCTTGCCGGGCGTGGGGCCGTACACCGCCGCGGCCATCGCCAGCATGGCCTTCGGCGAGGCCGTGCCCGTGATCGACGGCAACGTGCTGCGCGTGTTCGCGCGGTTCCTGGCTCTCCGGGACGACGTGCGCTCTCCCGCCGTGCGGCGGGCCATCCAGCGGTTGCTGGCGGCCGCGATCCTCGAAGCGGCCGAGCCCGGTCGAGGCCCCGTGGACCCCGGCACGTTCAACAACGCCGTCATGGAGCTCGGCGCCCTGGTGTGCACCCCGAGGAGCCCGGCGTGCCCCGCCTGCCCGCTCGTCGCCGACTGCGCCGCGGTCGCCGAGGGGCGGGTCGACCAGTTGCCCGTGAAGGCGCCGAAGGCCGCCACGCCCCACTACGACGTGGCCGTGGGCGTCGTGTGGCGCGACGGGAGGATCCTGATCGCGCGCCGCCCGGTCACCGCCATGCTGGGCGGGCTCTGGGAGCTGCCCGGCGGGAAGCGTCGTCCCGGCGAGAGCC
>Ga0172370_10005879_pt1 | contig 15645 bp, 10 predicted proteins | sample LakKiv5m_FD_114538 | JGI IMG/M metagenome (GOLD analysis project Ga0172370, IMG submission 114538) | Freshwater microbial communities from Kabuno Bay, South-Kivu, Congo - kab_022012_11.5m | ecosystem: Environmental > Aquatic > Freshwater > Lake | place: Democratic Republic of the Congo...
GGATAGAATACGCACATTCTACGCAACTTCAGAGCAATTAGTCGCCGAGATTATCGAATCCACCATGAAAGAGGCTCTGAGGATCATCAATCCAAGCTTTCACGTCAAGTGCGAAAGTTGAGTACGGATAAAGAACTCATTGAAACTGGTACTCCTATTCTCGAAGGGTCCTTATGACTCGCAGCAATCACCCCATTGGTTGTTGGACCTCATTAAAGAAGACAGCTACCCAGAGACGAAGACCTTATCTCAACTCCAACAAGGTCAGGAAGAATTCGAGTACCTCATAGATACGTTTACCAATCCGGGAGATTAAGTAGTTGACCCGTTTTTAGGAACAGGGACAACTGCAGTTGCAGCAAAAATAAAGGAGAGGAGGTCTATTGGTTCAGAAATACTCAAGGAATGTTACGAGTTATCCCTAGCAAGGACTGGAGAAATAGGACCTCCTGGACCTCTTGGAACCTAATGGACCTTACACATGAAATCTGGGTCCTCTGTTTTCTCTTCAGCCTTCCCGACAAAAAATTTAACCCGTAGTAACTCGCTGCGAGTAAGATTTACGGGTTAAATAATGTCGGATATTGTGACTGTAAGAATGAAACAGAAACAAGAATTCCCGTGCCGAAGTTTCAAGTGCGAAGAGCCCAGAGTTCACCATACTCCTCGAAATATAGAGTCCCGTTCACTTTGGCCGCATCCGAATGGATGGTCTCGTTAGCCTTCACCGTGCCTCCTTCAGTCCCGTCACTCTTCCAGGGTGTAGAAGGGCCAGAAGAAGCGTCCTCCTTGGCAGCGAAATACAGCTTACCATTCACGTTGTAAAGATCATGGGGTGAGCTCGAATTGCTGCCTGCATAAATGTCTTTCACCATCATCGTGGTCAACCCATCATTCTTCCAGAGTTCCTCACCGTGAATACCATCATTGGCGTTGAAATAGAGCGTGCCATTCACGTTGGTCAGAAACCCCGGCTCGCTGGGCATCATTCCGGGATAGATGTCCTTGACCATCACCGTGCCTGCTTCAGTCCCGTTACTCTTCCATAGTTCAGTACCGTGGGTATCATCATAGGCGATGAAATACAGCGTGCCGTTCACGTTGGTCAGAATCGCCGGCTCGCTGGAATCCCAATCCGGATAGATGTCCTTGATCATCACCGTGCCTGCCTGGGTCCCGTCACTCTTCCAGAGTTCCTCACCGTAAATATCATCATCTGCGCGAAAATACAGCGTGCCGTTCACGTTGGTCAGAGAACCGATTCCGTGTACTTCCCGGGGACAGATGTCCTTGACCATCACCGTGCCTGCCTGGGTCCCGTTACTCTTCCAGAGCTCTGTCCCGTGACTTCCATCATTGGCTGTGAAATACAGCGTGTCGTTCACGTTGGTAAGCTCAGAGGCGGAACTGGAAGCGCTTGGATTAATGTCCTTGACCATCTGTGTGCCGGTTGCTGAGCCGTCACTCTTCCAGAGCTCTGTCCCGTGAGTTCCATCCCATGCACTGAAATACAGTGTGCCGTTCACGATGGTGAGATCAGAGGGTGAACTCGAACTGTTGCCTGCATAAATGTCTTTAACCATCACCGTGCCTGCTTCAGTCCCGTCGCTCTTCCAAAGTTCTTTACCGTGAGTCCCATCATCGGCGGTGAAATATAGAGTCCCGTTCAGGTTGGTAATCGCAGAAGGGTAGCTGGCACTGGTTGGATTGATGTCCTTGACCATATAAGGCTGGTCTCCGACGCCGTCCTTCCAGCTCTGACCATTGGCCCAATTGTACTCATAATGCCAGAATCCTGCTGAATCAGAAGAATAACTTGCCTGGTCACCAGGCGCTTGTCCTGCCAGAGCCACATGGTAGTACCATGTGCCCGTATTGTCCGAAGTATAGTCGTACCCGAGTCCATTGGCCCATTGATGAGCCTCATAATGAAAGATCCCGGTTGACGTGGCATCGTATGAGTACCCGTTTTGGTTGGCATCCCACTGTACAGCCTGGTAAGTCCAAGAACCGTCTCGCTGGAGGTTGTAATCAAAGCCGTTGTGAGTGCCTTTGGAATTGGCAGCTGCATCCCATTGGACCTGATGAAAGCTGGAAGAACCGTCCTGCCATGCGTGGAACTCATACCCGTTGTTGTCGGTGACCCACTCGTCCTTCTCCCAGTAATGCCAGGTGCCGTCCTGGAGGAATTCCGTGTGTGTCTCAACGGGCAGGGCAGGAGCTTCGAGCCCTGCTTCAGCCGCCCCTGCCGCATCACCTGCAAAGTCGCCGGAATCGAGTTGATCTACTGCTTGGGCGCTGAACACATCAGCCCGGCAGGATACGTCATCAATTGCACCGTCCAGGACGATGCGCTCCTCAAGCTGCTCGAAGATGATCTCTGAAGAATAAGGGTCTGCCCCACTTCGTGACCAGTTCATGATATTTTTCCTTTCGTATGCATCCCGTCGGCCATCCGGGTTTCTGGGAGAGAGTAGTCGTTGAAAACTGGATTCCTACTCTTATATGGTACAATACCTAGGCTGAGAGGTAAAGGAATCTTTCTCGTCCAACCAATTCAATCTCACCCCTTGCTCTTTCTCTGGCTCAAGAGAGGCTCATCCACTTACGTTATTGTCCAATTTTCTAGGCCAGCTATCTGATTGAGTCAACAATGTCCTTGCTTTTTGTGTACTGGCACTTGTCGGCATGGCCGATTCTCCAGAGCCACCACGAGAGGGCTCCTGGTGTCTCAGAGTTTCTGGCAAGCACGTCGAAAACACCCTCCTGATCTGCCTGGACGGCGCAGTCAGCATAAATCTTCATCGTGGCGATCCAATACCCCTGAATTCTGCGATCTTCTGGTATTTAGGCTGCTGTTCCCCAGTGGAAGGAGTTGCGTCAACAATGTTCGTACATACGTGCCCTCCTCTTAGGAACCGAGTTTCGATGTCAATCAAAAATACCTACCGGGACACCACATTTCGCACCATATACCCCTCCTCAGGTATTCCAAATACGTAGCTACCACTAAAACACCAAAAGTGTCATGGTCAGGATAACAACTTTATCAACCCAAGGCCGGGTCGGGTGTTGTACCACCCTTCATAATAGATCTCGCCGTTGTACACCTGTATCGACCCCGGAGAGTTGAAGCCCTGAGGGGGTAGTCCAATGGAGGTCCAGTCAGGAGTAATATGCGCTATCCCTCCTGTCTCTGCATCGTACCGATACATCCCATCAATCCAGAAGTAGAGATGGTCATCGATCACCTTGAGGCTGCCTAATCCGCTGGCATAGCTCCACGGTGTCACCTTTGACACAGTATTCCCATCGTATTTCCAGATTTGATTCCCTGACGTGTCCGTGGCTATGAAGTAGAGGTCCCCGTCATACACGGTGAGACAGGAAGGCAAAGCCCCCTGGGAAGCTTGCAACGGGGTTGTGGATGGCAGCCCAAAATGGGTGATCATTGTCACCTCTGCACCATTGTACTTCCACAGTTGCGTCCCCAAATCCTGGTAGTATGCACTGAAATAAAGATCCCCGCTGTACTCCGTGATCCATTGCACATAGGAGAAGTCGAAAAGCTCCTCGGGTGGGTTTATGAAAGCCGCCACGTCGTAGCCGCCGCTCCCATCAAACTTGCACAGGACATCTCCATGGGCGAAAGTCCATCCGAAGGAAGCCCCGAAATAGAGCGCACCATTGTGGACTACGATGCCTGAGTTGCCAAGATCATTCAGCCAGTCAACTCGTTGGACCGGACCGTTGAGTTCGTTGGACCAATAACTGCCAGGTGTAGGGAACTGGATTATCTGAGTACCATCATATTTGTAAAGTACATATCCCTCCTCATTGGAACCTACCACTTGATTCTCACCAATAGCGCTAAAATAAAGCGCTCCTTGAAAGACTGTCAGCATCTTGGGATTTGCATTACCAGAACTGTATGCGATGTCGGATACCTGCGTCACCTGGGTTCCATCATAGCGCCACAGTTGACGATGGCCATCCCAGTCTGCAGTCGCAGCGGAGAAATAGAGGCTGCCGTTGTACTCAGTCAACCATGCCGGCGACGAATTCCCGGAGCCGGAATTTATATCGGCTATCATGGTCGCCTGGGTCCCGTCCCATTTCCAGAGTTCTCTGCCGTGGACACCATCATCGCCGGAAAAATACAGAGCCCCATTCCATACGGTCATCCACTCCGGTGTCGGCTCGGCAACTTTGTGCTCAAGGGGGTAGGCTGCCGACTCGCCGCTTCCTCCCAGGGTCTCCCACACACTGTTGTTATCCTGGACCCACCACTGCCCGGAACCGTAATCGTATGCTACCTGGCTCAGGGTTCCATAGTCCCAATGGCCTTTTGCGCCATCAAAGCTGTAGGTGATGCTGCCCGTCAACTTATGGGGATTACCGTCACCAACAAAGCAGTATATCTCTGATATGGTATAAGAGTCTATTGAGCCAAGGAGAGCCCATCCGCCAACCTTCCCCTGATCGTACCACTCCTTGTTGCCGTAATCATAGGATAGCCATGCCTCATTTGCTCCCGTATCTTTCCAGTATCCCGTGTCACTCGAGGCTGTGTACTGATATGACCAGTCGGCGTTCACCATATGGTAGGCTCCATCGCCTATGAACGCCGGGCTTATGCCCGTGCCGAGGACATAATAGGCATCGCTCATGAAATTTCCATCCGGCCGACCCTTTCTCCACTCCGCGGTCGCGTAGTTGTATTCAAATCGGGCTACGGTATCAGTGATCAATTTCCATTGACCTGTGTCCTGCCACTCCCAAACATCACCCGGCTTTATTATATAATCTGAAGAACGGCAGTATGCCCAAGTATCGTTCACGGCATGCCAGTCATAGTCATTTGCAGCAGAGTGCCACAAAACGCCATTGGGCCATGTGTACGTGAAATCCCACCACCCCGTGGAATCGGCCATGTAATACGATCGTTCCCCTTCGTTGTTTCCGGAGCTCACCGTATGGTACGACCACTTGCCGGTATGGTCCGACGAGTAATCATACCCGAGACCATTACTCCACTGCTGCGTATAATACGAAAATGGCCCGGCAGATGTGGAGTTATAAGCGTAGCCGTTCTGGCTCGAGTCCCACTGAACAGCCTGGTATGTCCAAGAGCTATCACGCTGCAAGTTGTAATCGAAGCCGTTATGAGTGCCCTTGGAATTGAGGGCCGCATCCCACTGAATCTGATGGAAACTCGAAGATCCGTCCTGCCAGGCATGGAACTCGTAGCCATTGCCGTCCCCACCCCAATCTCGCTCCCAGTAATGCCATGTATTATCCGGAAGCATTTCGACCCCTGTTTCCAAGACCAGAGGGTCTATTGTCAACGGTTCCGCCACCAGGGCTTCGGATACATGGTTTTCCGATTCCCAATGAGCATCCGACACCTGTGCGCTCGAAAAATCTGCTCGGTGGGAAACGTCATCAATCGCGCCATCCAGAACAATACGCTCTTCAAGCTGCTCAAGGATGATTGTTGCTTCCGTCTGGTTCACCAGCTTCGCATTCAGTTTCAACATTTTCCACCTCCATGCTCTTCAAAAAGAGTTCTCCCACCATTTGACCAATGCTTATACCCACAGTGTTCAGTGAAGGTTACCATCCGACCTCAGCGAAATCCATAGTAAGGACTCCCCCACGATAATACACTCCCGCGTAATGCAAATGCCACCCCTGCTGATCCATGATGGGATACATGTGTCCCCAGTTGCTGCTCGCATCGTCATACACCCATTTATATACCGCATAGTCGGCAAAGTCCCTCAGGTCGCTGTCCTCGTATCCCAAGTCGTAGTCGCCCATTTTCTGATAGTACATAACGAAAAGGTTTTCGCCTATCTGGGTGGTCCAGCCGCTCCACCCGATGTGCCTGAATCTGTCTTCCCCAGTACGCCATCCTTCATCAGCCCCCGGCAGGCTGTGGGCAAACTGGTTGAGTTTGATAATGTCATTGGTGTGGTACATCGAAAGCCACGTAATCCTCCTGGATTGCCCTGGAACCTTCGAGCCTTTGCTTGAGTCGGTGTCGGTACACCTCATATGTCGGAGGGAGATGCCATCTGACAATGGGAGTAGCCCTGTCAAACGCTCCCGGCTTTCTCAGGGGCAACGGCCGATAATGAAACGGGGCAAGGACTTCCTCGTCCCGGCCATAACTGCGCTCGTAGATAGCAATATTCGTCTTTGAGCCGATCAGAGGTTCTTTTCGCAGTGTGACCCTGCTTTAGCGGCCTACTCCGATCCTGTTCCAACCATTGCGAGATTACACTGAAATACGGTCACATCAACCTATTGGCCTTGGGCTTCCTGGAGCCTATACGTGGGAACGCCCGGTTCCATTATCGCCTTCCGAACTGTCTTGCGACTATGCCCCGTCTCCCGTGAAATGAGGCGGACTGACTTTCCCTTAATGAAACACTCCCGACGAATAACCTCTTTCTCTCCCACCGTAACCATCCTCTCCGCCCCTTGTATCAGCAGTGCCTACCGGCACCCCCAATAACAAAAGGCGCTCTACGGTGGTCCCCTTTTCCATGGCCGCCCCCCCTTTTTGGTCCCATCTTATCTTACCGAACACAATAACGCAAAATAGTGTCGTTCGAACAGAGGGTTTTGGGAGATTCGCTCTATAATACGGGGCAGATCCGTAGGTCAGTGCAAATCAATATTTCTTCGTCTTGCTCTTGCTTCTCAAGAACTGGGTAGTGGGCATCCGAACACGTGCCCGAATACGCTATCTATCTAATGCCCGAGCCAGTAGCATGAGGCTCTCTGATTCTGACCAATATCCGTAATTCCAGATCTTGAGCTTACTTGAGCTTGGCTTCAGTCTGAGTCTATCAGCTCTCTGACTTTCCGGAGGAGGTCCATGACATTGAACGGCTTGACCAAGGAACCTTTTGCCCCCAGATTGACGACCTCCTGAATGAGCTCACGCTGGATAACGCCGCTTGAAATGAGCACCTTTAGGTTTGGATTCATCATGAGAAGCTCCTTGAAACATTGCTTCCCGTCCATGCGTGGCATGATAATGTCAAGTATCACGAGGGAGATGCTGTCCTTCTCTCTCTCATAAACTTGGAGAGCTTCTTGACCGTCAACAGCCGCAAGGACCGTGTATCCAGATTGTTCCAGAGCGTGTACTTCAAGGTTTCGCACCATCTCCTCATCCTCAACAAGGAGAATCGTCTCCGTGCCTCCTAGAGGCTGTTCAATATCCTCAACTTTCTTTGATGACTCGATGACTTCCATGATGGGAAGGTAAATCCTGACGGTGGTTCCCCTGCCGAGTTCGCTCTCCACGTCCATACACCCCTTGTGCATTTCGACAATGCCGCGGACCACCGGCAGCCCTAATCCTGTTCCCTTGTGATAATCCCGTACCTTTGTGGAGTAGAAGGGGTCAAATATCCTGTCCATAACCTCTGGAGGAATGCCTCTACCGGTATCCGAAACCGTGAGCAAGACGTGGGGCCCCGGCTCTAATCCAGGACGGTTTAGGCAGAAATCAGCTTCCAGCACTGTATTCTCGGTACTGATGTTTAACGTTCCTCCCTCGGGCATCGCTTCGCCCGCATTAATGCCAAGATTCATCACCATCTGCGTCATGAGCCCCGAGTCTGCGTTTATGGTTGCAAGATTTTCCGTCAAGTGCATCTCTATAATGATGTTTCTGGGGAGGGTTTGCGCCAGAAGTTCGGACGCCTCTTTCACGTGAAGATTCAGTTCGAGCGGCTTTCGTTTAATATCAGCCCTTCGACTGATCAAGCGAATCTTCTGTACCAAATCCCTCGCGTCATAAGCAGTCTTGATTATTTTCTGCAGTTGCACATATCCGGGGTCTCCTGGTTTCTTGTTCAATAGGAGCAAATCCGCATACCCCACTATCACTTGGAGCATATTGTTAAAATCATGCGCAATGCCTGCTGCCAACGTTCCGATGGCTTCCATCTTTTGAGATTGCAGCAGCTGTTCACGTAGTGCTTCTCTCTCTCGTTCGGACTCCTTGAGCCTTGTGACGTCCAAAAAGACAGCGACGGAACCCCGTACTCCGCCTTTGGCGTCAAACAAGGGTACAGCGTTTCCTCTAATGAACATCTGTCGTCCATCGGAAAACCGATATTCAATCTCCCGGTCAAACACCGGTTTTCCCGTGGCAGCAGCCCGCTGCAACGGAAGCTCGTCAGGTCTGTATTCCGTACCGTCAGGCCTCACGCGTTTGATAAGTATGCCCTCGGGTTTTTGTTTAGCAGTCAGGGACACATTGGTGTCGGCAGGGACCCCTAAAACCTCATTTGCGGTTTGGTTGCCGGTAATGACTCGGCACTCGGGGTCATGAGCGAACAAGACGAAAGCAGGTTGTGCATCCAGGAGGGTTTTGAGTTCCTCTGTTCGCTCACGTAGCTCCTCTTCCAGCTTCTTTCGGTCGGTTATGTCTATTGCCACACCGCCAAGAAGTCGTCGCCCCTCAGTGGTTTCAAGTGGGAACTTAAATGTCAACCAGTAGCTGAGACTGCCGTCAGATTTCTTGAGCGGCAGAGTGTAATCAATGGGTCGGTTCTGTTCCAAGGCGACGCTGTCCGCTTCCAATAACTTGACAGCAACCTCTTGAGGAAAAACCTGCTCGGATGTCTTCCCTAGCCAGTCTCCATGGACCAAGTCCATAAAGTTTAGCCATTTGTTGTTTGCATACACGAATCTCCCGTATTCGTCTTTGATGAAAGCAACGATAGGGGCATGTTCCATGAATGCTTGGAATCGAGATTCACTTTCTATCAGCTTCTTTTCAATTAGTTTCCGCTCTGTGGTGATTTGAAAATATATCGAAATGCCCTCTTCAAAGGGATAAACTCGTACGTCGTACCAATTCACGTAGGGGGGTACCTCGAAATATGTTTCAAAAGCGAGGGGGGTTTTCTCTCTCAACGCCATGGTGTATTGTTCTTCGAATACGCTGCCAAGTGCTTCGGGAAAAACTTCGAAAAGCTTACGACCGAGCACCTGCTGTCTGGATTTACCCAAGAGCCTTTCAGCCGCTTGATTGAAATACGTGACCACCATGTCTTTATCGAGAACAAGGAACGCGTCACTGATGCTTTCTAATATGGTAGTGAGCTTGGCGTTTAACTCAGCGAGTTCTGCCTGCTGCCTCTTGCGGTCGGACACATCTGTAGTTGCAGCAACTACCACCTCCTCGAATCCGGCAGTACCGATACGTTGCATCCTTACATAAGCGTCAAATATAGAACCATCTTTCCTGGCTAGCTTTGTTTCGGTTTCCGTAATCGCACCATTCTCAAGGGGTCTATAAAGTTCGTTGCCCACGCGCTCGAATTCCTTCTGGGACAGAAACAAAGACCTGGCACTGAGACTAATGCACTCCTGTTGGCTCTCGAACCCAAACATTTTCACCCAGGAATCGTTTACCCATTTGATAACCCTGTCCTGAGCCATGCTGATGCCAACAGGGCACGTGGATAAAATGCTCCTGAGCATTTGTTCACTTGCCTCAAGGTCAAATTCGGCTTTCTTGCGTTCAGTTTCGTCAGAATAGACCGCCACCAGCTCGCCTGACGGCAACCGGTACACATAGTTTTCCCGCCAACCATCAATTCTTTCGTCCTTGTAAAACTTCACTGGGTGAGATTCGGGCTCCCCGGTCCTCCACACTCTTCTGAATACTTCGAGTAAACCGAATTCTGCGACTCCAGCGAATACCTCTGTGACTCTTCTACCGATGACTTGGTCTTTGGAAATCTTTTCTATCTTCTGACCAGCACGGTTGAAGTCCACGAAAATAAAATCTTCCGCCTCTCCCACTGCTCTATACACTGCCACGGCATTGCCCATATTATCTACCAAAGCCCTGTAGCGAGTCTCGCTTTCCCTTAGTGCCTCCTCTTTTTTCTTCCTTTCCGTGATATCAGTGATGCAAAATAGTGCAGCCGGTCTGCCTTCCCAATCAATCATGCCCGAGTCTATTTCAACCCATCCGATGCTGCCGTCTTTCCTGATTATCCGGAATGAATAGCGGCTGAGAATATCCTCACCCTTAAGTCGTTGGAAATGGCGCTGAAGAACCATCTCCCTATCGTCCGGGTAAATGAATTCCGTGAAGGGTCTTGATGAGAGTTCGTCTGCATCATAGCCTAAAATTTCCATGGCGCTGGGATTGACAAAACAAAGCATCCCTTCCTGAGCAACAACTATTCCATCGCGGACCCTCTCAACAAGAAGACGGAATTTCTTCTCTGAATCTCTTACCGCATGCTCTGCCGCTCTCAGTTTAGAAATGTCGGTTATCGTAGATATGACTCCGCTGGCAGGGTCTTCGGTATCCAATAAACTCATTCTTATATGGGCATGAAAGACTGAGCCGTCCTTTCTCCTAAAGACAGCATGGGTTTCTGACAACCCGTGCGAGTTTACGTTATCATACAATACGCTTCGTACCCGCTCATATTCCAAAGAGGATGAATGCATTATGCTGGTCGGGTGATCAAGGTACTCCTGTTTATCACCAAATCCGAACATTTCTTCCCACGCCCGATTCGCCCATTGGATTCTGCGTCCCCGAGAATAAACGATGCCCACTGGAGACGAAACTGAGATACTTCTCATCATATGCTCTCTCTCCGCTAGGCTCTCTTGAGTCTCCCGTAATTTGACGTCGGCAGCCTCAAGCCGGGTTACTCTTTCGCGAAGCAGAGCTAATTCAGAGATGAGCTGTTCTTTGGTCTTGTCCTGGTCTTCCATGGCAGGTCCCTTCTTGGGCAAAAAGAGCCGGGTGAAAGAAAGATGAAAGCTGACAATGTCTCATCATTCTATCACTTTTGAGAACGTGTCCGCAATAAGCTTTTCCGCCCTCTGCGTACTGTGTGCATGCGGCGAGTTGAGCGTCCAACCTGATGCCGTCGGTTGCCTGCTCTTCTGTGCTCACTCGCGTATAGATAACTGATCGATGGGTAACCCTCTTTGCATAATGATGCTGAGGGGTTATAGGACACGAAGGCTTATGCCAAGGGAAATCGAAAAACAAGAACAATCTCGGCAACTTCCCTTAATTACTTGGGATACTGAGTGTTCCGCGACCACCCGGTTAATGAACAGTTCAGACTCGAGAATCGTGCCACGCTTGAGGGACAGGGTCGGTACGAGGGTCCAAATTCATAAAGCACACCTCGCTTTCTCAGTTTAGGACCAGTCTATTTAGATTTCAGGGAGCTGTTCCTTTGTGAAACAGCCGCGATGAATTCAAATTCAGACGGGATTTTTCTAATAAAAAAGAAGGGAGTAGGCAATGCAATGAGAGAACTAAGGAAAGCACTAAAACACGGCTAAGTCAATATTGATGGGGCTTTATTAGTTTGCACCCAGTTTACATACGGGTCTTGACAGCATCAAGCTTAATAATATCAAACAGTTATTGGTGGAGGCGGCGGGAATCGAACCCGCGTCCGGAAACCTTCAGCACAAGGCCTCTACATGCTTATTCCGAGTTTTAATTCTCGTCCGATGTGGCCCCCTCGGAAAGGGTCCTCTCAGACCAGCCTGCTAAGCGTTTCGCCGCCTCTCCAACAGGCTCGGAGAATTGGCTATCCCGCTAACCGGCGCCTCGTCCATCCCCGCGGGAAAGGAACGGGGAGACGCTAGCTTACGCAGCTAGAGCGTACTCGTAATTGTCGGCGAGTATATTTATTCCCGGCGGTTTAACGAGTCACCGGAGTGCTCGGCATGCAACCTTGACCTCAACTGTCCCCGTCGAAACCTGGTCGCCCCCTTTCGCAAGGATTTTAATTCTTGTAGAGAGAGACACCGATGAGCAAGCTTTGTTCCAAATCATCGCGTACCCTACCTGTCTCAGCTTTGCGCTGGGGCTGAGCCCAGAACATTCAAGGCTTATCGTTCGCGCTGTTTGAACTTCGCAAGCCTCTCCATCTCTCGACGCTGGTCCTTTTTCTTGATAGCCTCCCTTTTGTCAAAGATCTTTTTGCCTTTTGCCAGGGCCAATTCTATTTTTACTCTACCATTCTTCAAGTAGAGTTTCAACGGAACCAGAGAAAAACCCTTTTCGGTAACTTTGCCCAGCAATCGCTTCAATTCGCGTCTGTGAAGCAACAATTTCCGTTCGCGCTCAGGATCGTGGTTTTCCCCGCTGGCCTGGGGATAGGGAGATATGTGAGCACCCAAGAGAAATAGTTCGCCTTGCCGAAACTTTGCATAGGAATCTCCCAAGTTGGCCCTACCTGCCCGAAGAGACTTTACTTCTGATCCGAGCAAAGCAATACCCGCCTCAAACGTGTCTCCAAGTTCAAAATTAAAATAGGCCTTCTTATTTTTGCAAATAATCTTTATATGACCTTCTTGTTTCATCTAAAACACATCAGGAGGGATCAATGAAATAGTCCCCTGGAAATCTTTTCCTTAACCAATTTTCCAGGAGAGCTCGAATGGATTCCGAATCCTGCATGTCAAAGGCCTTACGAGTAAGTTCGGTGCATTCCTCGACAGTGACTAACCTGACAAGCTTCTTAACCAAGGGGATGGCGAGGGCATTCATGGAGAGTTCATCAATACCTAAACCGATGAGAATGGGAACATTGACCGGGTCACCAGCCATTTCCCCACACATGGCCACTTCAATTCCCCTTGCCTGAGCGGCGACGGTAACCTGACGGATGAGTCTCAGGACCGCTGGATGCAATGTATCGTAAAGATAATTGACATGCTCGTTAACTCGGTCGATGGCCATGGCGTACTGAATGAGATCGTTGGTCCCAATGCTGAAGAAATCAACTTCTCTCGCCAGCAGATCTGCTATAGTGACTGCAGACGGGACCTCAACCAGTACTCCTATCTTGATTCGGGAAACATGGGGCAAGTTCTTTGCAGCGAGTTCATCTGACGCCTGCGAGAGTATTTCTTTAGTGGCTGTGAGTTCCTTTATGCACGAGACCATGGGAATCAACAACCGGCATGTTCCGTGCGAGGCAGCCCTCAATATTGCCCTCAACTGTGTCTTGAAAAGGTCCACTCGACTCAGGCACAGACGAATTGCCCTGAGACCCAATGCTGGATTGGCCTCGTGAGAAACCCGCAACTGGGCTGAAAGTTTGTCCCCGCCCACGTCAAGCGTCCTAATGGTAACGGGATTGGGTGCGTTGGCCTCTACTATGCGTTTGTAGATGATATATTGCTCTTCTTCGGACGGCAAATCGGATCGACCTAGGAACAAGTATTCAGTCCGAAAAAGCCCCACACCCTCGGCACCATGGTTCACGGCGAGGGATATTTCATCCACGAGTTCTATGTTGGCCGTGATGCGCACGGAGCGATTTCCATCGCTGGTAACGGCCGGTAGCAGGCCGAAGGCCATGAGAGAATCCTGATACTTGTGATACACCTCTTCGCGTTCTCTGTATCTGTAAATAGTTTCAGGATCAGGGTTTATGATCACTACGCCGGTGCTGCCGTCAATGACTATTGTGTCCCCTGTCTGTGCTATCTTGCTTATCTTTTCCAGGCCGGTGATGGCCGGGATCTTCAGGGATCGAGCCATAATGGCTGTGTGGGAAGTCTTGCCGCCCATATCCGTGGCAAACCCAAAAACATTGTCTTTCTTGATCTGGGCCGTATCAGCCGGAGACAGATCATGGGCGATTATGATTGAATTAGGCGGAAGTTGCTGAACTGTGCCCGTGGAATGAATACCCATCAGTATTTTGAGAACACGTTCACCTACGAAATGAATGTCGCGTGCTCGTTCCTTCAGGTATTCATCCTCGATGGTGTCGAACGCGGATGTTACTTTGATCATGATCTGAGCGAGTGCCCATTCTGCGTTCACTAACTCTCGCGCAATAGTGGCTTTCGTACCCTCGAAGAACATCCGGTCATGGAGGAGGAGTATGTGGGTCTCCAATATGTAGGCGTGATCGAATAACGGATGGTCGGTGTCCAGACCATTCCTGATATCTCTAAGCCTTGCCTCAGCGGACCTTATGGCGTCTTCAAAACGTTTTATCTCGGAGGAGACGTCCTCGGGCTTGATGATTCTCTTTGGGCAGATGTCGGTGGTGAGGTGCTCAATTATTACGGCTTGTCCGATTCCAACTCCGCCGGATACCCCGATCCCCTTCAATACAACGTTTTTGCATCGTTCATCGGAATCAGACAAAGAACGCCCTTTCTCGTACTAGCTTTCAGGTGACGATGGTTCTTCTTCTTCTTGAATAAGCCTGTCTATCTCAGACAGCGCTGCTAAGGAGTCAGGGCCTTCTGCCCTTACTAGAATTTCGCTTCCAGGTGTAGCTGCCAGCAGCAGGAGACTGAGAACGCTCCTCGCATCTGCCTCCACTGCGTCTTTTTGCAGCGTCACTTGGCATTGATATTTGTCCATGGCCTTGACCATACTGGTAGCAACGCGGGCGTGGAGACCCATTGGGTTATTTACGACGAGAGTTCGTTCGACTACATTACCATTATCTGACATATCAAATCTGTCCCTGATCAAATAGACGCTAGAAAAAATAACGAACCGAACGCAGCCAAGAACATGACCAGCCCTAATGGAACATGCCGATAGAGCAAAAAGAATCCGGCAACGCCAGCGCTCAAAACAACCCAAACCTCCAAGATCTGAACCACCATGGGTGTACGAGATGATTCTATTGAAAAGACACACCATATTATAACACCGACTATGACCCCTAATCCACAAGCTGTGCCATCTCGCGCCCAAGAAAGTGCACGTTGCAGGATGGGTGACTTAAAAATATTTAGTACGCTGAGTCCCACAGACCACCCTGTTCTGAAACCCCAAGCGCGCAATGCCATATTGGGAATGTTATAGACCAAAATCGCCAGCAGAGGCCCGGCGTATGTAGTCCCGGGTATCAGAGTCGTCAACGCGCCAACTACCGCTGCCAAAGGCTTAATTACACCCCAAAAAATATGATCACCCTGTGCGGCTAGCGTGGTCATAATGGCGCGGCGGTACGTTAATATGTCCTCTTTACGGTCTCGCTCCGTCTCAAGAAGCATCGTTAATCCCATCAACAGCGGCCCCATAGACGGATGAGTATTGACGAGTTCCAAATTTCGACTCACTGCGGACCGAAACGCGTCACAATTTGGATAAAGTTTTTTAAGCGCTGGATAAATGGAGAACACAAATCCCACATTCTGCATCTTCTGATAATTCCATGCTGTTTCAAGAAAGAATGACCGCAGAAAGACTCGGAACCCTGTTCCCCTAACGTTTGAAGAGTCAAGACTCGTACGCAACATATAATTCAGGTACCGCGAGGAAGGAGCTTTGTCAATGCCAGCAGAGCTTACCTGAGAGCCGGGATTAACCGTCGCGTGAAGTGACGGGCCTTGTGGTCCGATTATAAGAATTCCTGGCACTACTACTTCGAGACACTAACCTCCGACGCAGGGGATAGGGAGCCGGCCACGGCATAGCGAGCCTTGGTCTCTTCGTCCATGGCTTGCATCTGGAATTCAATCTCCCGATAAATTGTCTGCCTAAAATCAAAGTAGTGCTCAGCTTCTACGCACGCAGTTATATATCGGTCGAACCTATCGGGAAAATTCCACAAAGCCTTGAAAAAATACTTCCAA
>Ga0172370_10005883_pt1 | contig 15643 bp, 12 predicted proteins | sample LakKiv5m_FD_114538 | JGI IMG/M metagenome (GOLD analysis project Ga0172370, IMG submission 114538) | Freshwater microbial communities from Kabuno Bay, South-Kivu, Congo - kab_022012_11.5m | ecosystem: Environmental > Aquatic > Freshwater > Lake | place: Democratic Republic of the Congo...
CGGAGGCGAGAGCTTCGAGCACGGGTTTCAGCTCGCGAACCTTGTCCTTGTTGCCGGTGGCGAGAACGATGGTGATGTCTGGGTGTCGTGATTCCATATCGATTATCGGCGGATGAGGTCGAGAATTTCCTTTATGGCTTCCGGAAGTCCGATGAGAAGGGCGCGGGAGATTATTGCATGGCCGATGCTGACCTCCTCGATGTCGCGCAGCTCCCGGAATGGCGCGATGTTCAGTACGCTGAGGCCGTGCCCGGCGACCACCGTCAGCCCCATGTCGCGGGCGACACGCGCCGAGTTGCGGATGCGCTCCAGCTCAAATGCAATCTCATCGTCGCCGGTGCGGAGCGAGTAGGTTCCGGTGTGAAACTCCACGATATTCGCTTCGGCAGCAGCAGCGAGTTCGATAGCCTCCTCTTCCGGCTCGATGAAGATGCTGACGCCGATCTCCTTGTCGCGCAAAGGCTTGACGAATTCGCGGAGTCGGGTGAAGTGCTTCTGGATGGCGAACCCTCCCTCGGTGGTCAGCTCCTCACGCTTTTCAGGCACGAGCGTGACGAGGTCGGGTTTGACCGAAAGCGCGATGCGCTGCATCTCATCGGTCATTGCCATTTCGAGATCGAGCTTGGTGGTGATCTCTTCCCTCAGACGGGCGAGGTCGTCGTCCTTGATGTGGCGGCGATCTTCGCGCAGATGGCAGACGATGCCAGCAGCGCCGCTCCGTTCGGCGAGCAGGGCCGCTTCGACGGGATCGGGATGTCCCTCGTTCCGGGCGTTACGCAGCGTGGCGATATGGTCAATATTGACAGCAAGTCTCATGGTCGTGGTTTCCTGTACGATGTTCATTGATTGGCAAGGGGGAAGATAGGCAAAACAAAAGAAATTACAGTACAATCAGCGGCGGGGAGGGTGAGATGGGGCGGGGATTTTCACTGTTTCGATTTCAGGATCACTTGACCTTTATCTGAGCCGGCACTATCGAGAATGCAGTAACTGTATCGTGAGGTCTAAAGGAAGAAGCGCGATAACGGTATGAGACAAGTATCATCTGTCTATCTCAGGTCAATTGAAAGGGGATGCAACATAACCTCGCCTATTCGTGCTGCAGATGAGAGCGTTCGTCGCTCTTGGTTTATGTTATAAAGGCCTGAGGATCTCGCCAGCCAGAGTTGCTGTGAATGTCTCCTTTAATATTACTAACGTCATATTAAATCTTCAAGGTTTAAAGCAGGACATTCATTGATCAGTACGTCAGCGATATACGCTGTCATGGTTTGCTTTTGTTTATTCAGAAGATCAGCCTGCATTTTGGGTAGTACACATTATCTCTGTAGGTCATAGAGTATCCCCTCAAGTCTATCGATGTATGACATTTCAGGATGCTTGCTTTCCCAATAACGCAGGTAACGCTCGAACTGCGATTGATTTCCATGTAGCCGATTAATAATTATTTCTGTCAGCTCCTTTTCTCGAGAAGAAAGGGGAAGATTTCCTTTTTTTCGCAACTCCAGCACGAAATCATTGAGCTTCTCGTAGTCGGAATCAGACAGATAACCAACCCGGTAACCTGAACGAAATGAGGTTTGCGCGAGATCGCGCTTGTAGCCTTGAAGAAACAGCGGGCCAAAACCAAGGACGAACATGCAGATATCCGTCAGTCGTTCATTTTCGTTGGTGTCCGTTTCTCGAATTCCGGACGTTTCCAGGATATAGTGACACAATTCATGGGAAAGGATAGAGTAAGAGGCTTTGATATCAAGGAGAAAACGGTTATCTATCTCGATGAATGTGTATCCATCTTCGTCAGCACGAAACTGGCCGGCAGTGTTTATTGGTGTATTTGAGTGTCGCAACACCGGAGTATAAAGCGGAACTTCAAATCCAGGCGCAATCCTTGCAGCGTGCTTCATCATCCGGCGAAGCCCATCTTCAAATCGGAGAGAGTGGATCACTTCCGGCTCCAGCGTAAACAGCGTGATGCGAAGGCTCTCAGAACTCTTCCACGCTTTCGTTGCCAGATCGCGTAAAATATCTTCGTTTTTTGATGAGGCAAATATTTGAGTGCGCTGGCGTGTTACTGCTTCGAAAGCCCCTGTATGAGGCGGAAATGGCATTTCCTGAGCTTTAAACCAGTTTGCAAGCTTTTGATGAAGAGAATAAAGCCATTGGCGAACAATTATAGTCAAGCTTTTTCTTGTTGTACTACGTTCACCATTGTCGACAAGTCCTGGCGATTGATCCGGTATTTCGTGGATGTTTCCGCACAAAGGACAGCGAAATCGCTTTCCCATATGATAATTCTCGTGATTTCCCTCGAATCCGCATTTGTATGTATGGTGAAACATGATTCAAATTTGTGACAAGCTTTAGATGTTTTGACAACATTATTATATACCAAGCCATCACGAAAAATAATGGCTGTATAGGAGTTCTATATAAAGTTTCAATATTTTTTACTTTATACCTTTATGCGAGCGAATAGTGATATTTTTCGAATTAGCTTTTAATGCCTATCATATGTTGATGTTAGTATTATCACTACAGTTTATGTTGGAGATTTACGGTGAATGGTATAAAGCTTCGCGTATTTTTTGAAAACGAGCGGTCGAAATCAGACACAGTAACAACGTCCATGCTTACTGTACAGACTTGCTCTGCCGCCATATCTCGTAAGAGCTTTTCACTCCGAAAAGTAATGTTTCAGAAAGAAAATGCCATAAAATTTTGTTAATGCAGCGCAACAGAGCATATATTTTATTATCGGATTGCTGAAGCCACCGCCGGACAAATCCGACTTTTCTGAATCGTCCCTGCTGAAGAGCGAGCAGGTTCTTGCTCTGGTTACATGGCTCTGACGCACCAGTGTTATAACATCATATTGATAAAATGATAATCGTATCGTTACGGCCATGATAAAGCAACTGACGACACAGGGGAACAGCATGACGATGGATATCTAAAAAGTCGATACCCTAACTGATCTGCGCCGATGCCGATACTCCGCTTGAAATCACGACGGACGGCCAGACGCTCATTCTCACGCAGCTGAAGAACGTGGAAGGCAGCGAGGCATTTGAAAGGGTGAATATCCGTTATGCCAGAACTTTAAAAAAACTTGCTGAATAATCGATGAGATTTCTGGATTTCAGGTTTTTGGGTTAAGCAGCTCTTCAACCGTTAAACCTATATCTTTACTGATTTGCCGAAACAATACAGGCGATGCAAGGTTTCAGTGCTGGTTCATTTTCTATGCTTTTACGCCACGATGAGGTTCTGAGTGCCGATGAATTCTGATTCCAGCTTTGGCTCGCCATCTTCAAGCAGCATTTCAACGACTTCCTGAAGATTTTGATTTAATTCATCGAGACTTTCCGCCTGTGTATGCGCTCCCGGAAAACCGGGGATAAAGCCGACATAGAGTCCTGTGTCAGGACAACGCTCAATAATTGCCGTATAGCTTTTCATACTGGTACTCCCTCGTGATACATGAACATGGTTTTTGCATCGTCATTCTTGATTATTACGCCATCTACAAAACATCTCAATCGATGCCATAATAAGACATTGGGCTAAAGCCCCGATTTATTTTGTTTTATCCGCATACCCCGGACTGAAGTCCGGGGCAATTGTTTAAGAGTTTTCATAGCCGGAGCAATAACAGCCCGGACGATGCGCCAAATCTGCGATACCTGTATATCAAGGTAATCGTTCCTTCCATGAAATCTGGTGTTTCGCCCGAAAAAAGCTGAAGCTTGCTAATGAGAAGAGAGAAGAAGCCGAGCAGGCGCTCGGCGCTCCCGGCATCGTCCTCCAATCCCCCCAACAAAATCCCTCGCCTTCAGCTTTTTCGGGATTATCTTTTATCTTGGTGCCCAGTTGTGAACGAAGTGAAACAGTGTTATGGTGAATATGGACGAAACGACAGCGACAGAATCGGTCTCCCTGCTCAGGAAGCTTGAGTTCGACAAGGTGGCCCGTCATGCGGCGGGGTTCTGCATCTCGGCGATGGGGAGCGATCTGGTTATGGAGATGGGGCTTCCCGACGAGTGCGAGCGGGAGCTGGTGCGTGTGCTTGAACTGAAGAATTTCCTTATCGAAGGCGAGCCGCTGCCCTTTTCGCGCCTGCCCGATACGCGCCATCTGCTCGACAAGCTCGAAGTGCTCGACAGTTGGCTCGATGCTGTCGAGCTGCTCGATATTTTCCATCTGCTGCAAAGCTCCGTCCAGCTTCGCAAGTTCATGTTCACCAGCCGTGAGCGTTTTCCCCAGCTGAACGAATTCACCATTCGCCTCTGGCTCGAAAAGAGCATCCAGTACTCCATTTCGCAGGCTATCGACGAGCGGGCCGTTGTGCGGGATACGGCGAGCGATGGCCTGTACGAGATCAGGAGAAACCTCGGCGAGGCTCGTGACGGGCTGCGCCGGAAGATGGAGCGCATCCTGCGGCGGTGCCAGGCCGAGGGGTGGCTCATGGAGGATACCGTGGCGCTGAAAAACGGACGTCAGACGCTGGCGCTAAGGGTTGAGAACAAGTACCGGCTGCACGGCTACATTCAGGACTACTCGCAGACCGGCCAGACCGTGTTCGTCGAGCCTGCCGAAACGCTTGAAATCAGCAACCGGATTCAGGAGCTTGAAATCGCCGAGCGGCGCGAGATCGAGCGCATCCTCAAGGCGCTGTCGAACGGCGTGCGGCAGGAACTGGAAAACGTGCGTCACAACGAGCGGATCATGGCCGCCTTCGACTCGCTCTATGCGCGGGCGCGGCTCGCCGTCGAGACCGCCTCCACGCTGCCGCAGATTTCGGTGGGACGGCGGCTGAAGATCGTCAGGGGCTACCATCCGTGGCTCTTCATTTCGCACGGTTTCTCTAAGGAGAAGGTCTTTCCGCTCGACCTTGAGCTTGGCGAGGAGGAGCACGCGCTGGTCATCTCGGGGCCGAACGCGGGAGGCAAATCGGTGGCGATGAAGACGGCAGGCTTGCTCGTCTGCATGTTGCGCCACGGCTACCTCGCGCCGTGCAGCGAGAGTTCGGTGTTCCCGCTTTTCAACGGTATCTTCATCGAAATCGGCGACGAACAGTCGATCGAGAACGACCTTTCGACCTTCAGCTCTCACCTCTCGGCGATTCGCGACATTCTCGACCACGCCCAGCCCGACAGCCTCGTCCTGATCGACGAGCTGTGCTCCGGCACCGACGTCGAGGAGGGGAGCGCCATCGCCCGTGCAGTGATCGAGGAGCTGCTCGATCGCGGCGTCAAGACCATCGTGACGACCCACCTCGGTGAACTCAAACTTTATGCCCATCAGCGGGAAGGAGTGGTGAATGGCGCGATGGAGTTCGACCAGCACGGTCTCATGCCGACCTTCCGCTTCCTGAAAGGGGTGCCGGGCAACAGCTTCGCCTTTGCGATGATGCGGCGCATGGGCTTTTCGGAGGAGATCGTCAACCGCGCCACGGGCTTCCTCAAGGGTGGCCACGCGGGGCTGGAAGAGATGATCGAGGATTTCCGAAAAGGCGTGGTACGCAACCGCCAGCTTGAGACCGAGCTCAGGCGCGAGCGCATGGAGCTTGCGGAGATTCGTTCCACACTGACCTTGCAGCGGGCTGAACTGCGCAAGAAGATGCAGGAGCTGAAGAGCAAGGGGTTCCGCGACCTCGACCGCCAGATCGAACAGGCGCGCAAGGAGATTCGCGACCTGGTGCGCGAGGTGAAGGAGCATCCCGGCGACGAGGCGACGCTGCACAAGGCGCGCACGCGGCTGGCGGGGATGAAGCAGGAGGCTGCGTCGAAGGAGGAGAGGGTGGAGCGCGAGGTTTCGCAGCAGGCCGATCTGAGCATCCGGCCGGGCGACACGGTCAGGATTGGCGACACCAACACCACCGGCGAGGTCGAGTCAATTCAGGGTGACTCCATTGTTGTGCGGTGTGGCAATTTCCGGTTGACCACCTCGCTCCGTGGGCTGGAAAAGATTTCCCGAGCAGGAGCAAAAAAGCTGCAAAAAGATGCAGTGACGGGCACGGCGGCGGGCAAGAGCTGGTCGGTGCAATCGACGCCGCTCGATTCGACGCGCCTCGACCTGCGCGGCCTGACCGGCGAGGAGGCCATCGCCGAGATCGCCCGCTTCATCGACGCGCTGGCGATGCACCGGATGCCCTCCGGCACCATCGTTCACGGCAAAGGTTCCGGCGCTTTGAGGCTGCGCACGGCTGAATTTCTGAAAGAGCACCCGCGTGTCAAAAGCTTCCGGCTCGGCAGCTTGCAGGAGGGCGGCGCGGGCGTGACCGTGGTCGAGGTGCGATGAGTCTGTCTTCAAGAGTTGCTGCCGGCGTTGCGGGGGCGTTTTGCCCGTTATTGCTTCTGCCGACTTGTCGGGAGAAGCAATCCATGCGATTGTACTGTAGAGATGGATTGCCACATCGCTACGCTCTTCGCAATAACAACAGGAAAGGTGCAAAGTCCGACAGGCCGCCCTGTGCATTTCAGTCAGCTTTGACAAAATGTGCCGGATGACGTATCTTTCGCCCTTGCGAACGTTTTTTCGCGGCCTTACCGATCTCAATTTCATCATAACCATGACCTTCTCCAACCAGCTCACTATACTGAGAATCGTTCTCGTGCCGGTTTTCGTGCTCCTGCTCATGCAGCCCGGCGCGTGGTACAAGCTGCTGGGGGTCATCGTGTTCGCTTTCGCGTCGCTGACCGACATCTATGACGGCTACCACGCCCGGAAATACGGCCAGATCACCCGGCTTGGCGCATTCCTCGATCCGCTGGCCGACAAGCTGCTGATCACCTCGGCATTTCTGTTCTATGTCTGGCAGGGGTATCTGGCGCTCTGGATGGTTTTGCTGGTGGCCGCTCGCGACATAATGGTCACGGGGCTGCGTGTTTATGCGGAGCACATCGACCATCCCGTCGTGACCAGTCAGGAGGCCAAGTACAAAACCCTCGCTCAAAACCTGTTCGCCTACATCATCATGCTCTTCATTCTTCTGAAAGAGCAGAGTTTTTTTGGTTCCGAGTTGGCAAAGCTCATGGAGGTGATTCTCGATTCGCCCTGGCTCGATTACGTGATGCTTGCCGTAACGCTTTTCACTGTCTGGACAGGAGTTTCCTATCTCGTCAGCAACCGGAGTCTCATCAGCCGGAACCCGGCGGGAGGGCGGTGAGGCCATGGAGCGATGGCTGGGCAGGATTTTCGGCAGCGCCTTCGGCCTCGGCTACGCGCCTGTCGCGCCGGGTACAGTCGCCAGTGCCGCCGCCGCGCTCCTCTATCTTTATGTGCCCGCAGTTCGTGAACCTGTCTGGCTCGTGCCGATGATTCTTCTCTCTGTCGCGCTTGGCGTGTGGTCAGGCGGGGTGATGGAGAAGGAGTACGGTGAAGACCCTTCACAAGCGGTGATCGACGAGGTTGCCGGTCAGCTGATCGCTCTGGCGTTTCTGCCTGTAACACCCTTCGTGGTGCTTCTGGCGTTTATTTTTTTCAGGCTTTTCGATATTCTCAAGCCGGGGCTGGTCGATCACGCCCAACGTCTTCCCGGTGGCTGGGGCATCATGGCCGACGACGTGCTGGCCGGTATTTTTGCCAACCTGTCGCTTCAACTCGTGATAGTCGTGTTGCCGATGCTGCCCTTTGGGTGGTCGCTTTGAACGGGAGGGAGGGTTTTCCAACCCGCCATTTTACGGAAGAATCAGTCATATCGGACAGATCAGTCCAATATGACTGATCTGTCTGCCGTACGGTAACTCGGCGCTCCCGGGTTTACGCTTCAGCTTTGCAGAACTCCAGAATCCTTTCCGACAGCGTTTCTGCGTCGAGTCCCACCTCCCGGTAAAGCTCTTCCATGCTGCCGTGAGTCACGAAGGCGTCGGGCAGTCCGAACGAGGTGCTTTTCACATCGGGATGCGCGTGGCTCAGGTAATTGACCACGCAGCTGCCGAATCCTCCTATGATGCTGTTCTCCTCGATGGTGACGATATGGGTACAGCGGGAAGCCGCCAGGTCAATCATCTCCGTGTCAAGAGGTTTGAGGAAGCGCATGTCACAAACCATCGGATTCAGTCCGGCGGCTTCAAGAAGGGCAGCTGTTTCTATTGCCCGCTGTGACATGGTGCCGATAGCGAGCAGAGCGATGGATTTGCCCTCCCGCAGGATTCGCCCCTTGCCGACCGGAACCGGAGTGAACTCCTTGTGCAGCGTCGCGCCGCTGCCGCTGCCTCGCGGATAGCGGATCGCGACCGGGCCTTTTACCTCGTAGAGCGCCGTGTAGAGCATGTTGCGCAGCTCCTGCTCGTCGCCGGGGGCCATCACCACGAGGTTCGGCACCGCGTTGAGAACCGACAGGTCGAACGCACCGTGGTGGGTCGGGCCGTCCTCGCCGACGAGTCCCGCGCGGTCGATGGCGAAAACCACGTGCAGGTTCTGAAGAGCGACGTCGTGTATGAGCTGGTCGTATGCCCGTTGCAGAAATGTGGAGTAGATGGCACAGACCGGCTTGAATCCACCGACCGCGAGGCCTGCGGCAAAGGTTACAGCATGTTGTTCGGCGATGCCGACATCGAAAAACCTCGACGGAATGGCGTTCTGGAAGAGGTCGAGCGAGGTACCGCTTGGCATGGCGGCAGTGATTGCCGTGATGGTCGGGTCTTTCAGCGCCAGCTCGACAAGCGCTTCGCCGAACACCTCCTGATACTTCGGCTTCGACGGTTTGCCGGGAGCGTTGATGTTCTTGCCGGTTTCGATGTCGAAACCGCCAGCACTGGCGTGCCACTTGGGCTGGTTATCCTCGGCTGGCTTGAAACCCTTCCCTTTGGTTGTAATGACGTGCAGCAGTTTCGGATGGTGGAGCGAGCGCATTTCACGCAGCGCCTTGACGAGTTGCTCAATATTGTGGCCGTCGATCGGGCCGAAATAACGAAATCCAAGCGCCTCGAAATAGGCTCCGGGGGTAAACGCGGCTTTGATGCCATCCTCGATCCGGTGTACCGCAGTTTTTGCCGTATCACCGAACTCGTTGTTTATCAGCGATATGCTGTCCCAGACGAACTTTCTCAGCCGGTTGTAGGTCTTGTTCAGGGGCAGGTTGACCAGATAGTTTTTCAGTCCGCCGGTGCTTGGCGAAATAGCCATCTGGTTATCGTTGAGGATGACGAGCACGTCAGATTTGATGTCGCCGAGGTGGTTCATCGCTTCGAATGCCATGCCACCGGTCAGGCTGCCGTCACCGATGATTGCCACTACCTTCTCTTTCCGCCCGGCCAGGTCACGTGCCGCCGCCATGCCGGCCGCCGCCGAGATCGAGGTCGATGCGTGGCCGGTATCGAAAGCGTCATGCGGGCTCTCGCTGCGTTTCGGGAACCCGGCCAGTCCGTGGTAGCGTCGGTTGGTATCCATCTGCCACATCCGGCCAGTGAGGATTTTGTGCACATAAGCCTGATGGCCCACATCCCAGATTATCCTGTCCGTCGGGCTCTGGTAGACATGGTGCAGTGCTACGGTCAGTTCCGTGACCCCGAGGCTGGATCCGAAGTGTCCGCCATTCTGCGATACCAGCTCGATTACCTTTTTGCGACACTCGGCAGCCACCATTTCAAGTTCGTGCAGGTTCAGTTTCTTGAGGTCGGCAGGTGAGTGAATCGCCGAAAGCAGCGGATATGCCTGAGGAATCGGTGTTGTGGAGGTCGAAACGAGGTCTGCCATAGGGTCTGGGTGATGAGGTTCAGGTGAAAGTACGTGCTTTTCCCATTAACCGTTTGATTCCTCCGATGGTTCCGGGATGGGGGGAATGGCCGATGATTATTTTAATTGCCCCAGACTTTAATCCGGGATCAAGCATCTGTAAAAAAATATCAGGGCTTCAGCCGAATCTCTTTGTATGGTGGTAATGGTAACCGTTTGTCGTCGGATCAATAGTTCGGCGGCAAAAAAAACAATCGACAGGTAATGATATTGGGCTGAAGCCCTGATTAATGATGAGTTGCCTGTGATTCCCCGGCTTGAAAGCCGGGGGCATCATTGCATGTAAGAGGCTGAATGTCCGTCGGGTTAAAACCCTCCTGAATGGAAGAGCGATTTTCGATCCCGACCGTCCCCTTTATTCCCCCTGGATATGAACCAGAATCTCCCGCCTCGGTCTCGGGCCGTCAAGCTCTATGAAGAAAATCGATTGCCACTCGCCGAGCATGAGCCCTCCTTCCTCAAATGGGATGGTTTCGGAGCTGCTCATGAACAGACCAAGCAGGTGCGAGTGGGCGTTGTCACGACCATCAACCGTTTCAAGATTGTGCAGCCAGTCGCCATCCTTGGGTATGAAGCGTTTGAGGAAGGTGCTCATGTCCTGCATGAGCCGCTCCTCTTTTTCATTGATGTTGATACATGCTGTTGTGTGTCGGCTGAGCAGGGTGACCGTTCCCTGTTGTAAACCGGTGGCTTCGAGAGCAGAACGCACTTCAGCAGTGATGTCGATGATATCGACAGGCCGGTTTGTCTGGCAGGAGATGGTCGTATTTTGGTAATTCATTGATGGCGCGTGCAGGACAGAGGTGATGAAAAATTATCCGGTCAATTGTATCAGGCCGATTTTACCATGAGCAGCACCCCTTCATGTGGGGCAAGACGGATGTGCATGGTTGAATCTAACAGCACTCGTTCATGAGGATGCTCAGGAAATCGGGTCGAGAAAGCCGTTACAAACGACACATCGAGACCTGCAAGCAACGGATGGCTGAAACTGGTGTCGATGCCGGTGGCCGAAAAGTTTGCAAGGATAAAGGCGTGGTTGCCGGGAATCGACCGGAAGTATCCGAAACAGAGCGAATGGCCATCAGGAGTCATGTCAAGCCATTCAATGTGGCCTTTCTGGAAAACCTCTTCTGAACGGAATTCGAAAAGCTTGAGGTACAGATGCAGCAGCGCTTTGTGTGATGGTTCCCTCGAATGCCTGATAAGTTGAACAGGGATTTTTTTCTTCTGGCCCAGCAACTGGCCCTGGTGTACAAGGTTCATTCCCGGAGAGGTGAGCATGATGAGTGCTGCTACGGCATGGTTCGGCCCGAAACGTTCCGAGGCACGAATCTCGTCATGATTTTCGATGAACCGGCACAGCCGTTGCTGGTAATTCCAGTCGGCGAGCAGATGGTCTTTCAGTTTCGGCACATTGACCGGTGATGCGCCGAGAAAGTCATAGAAGGGCTTGTCGTAAGTGAAATCGAATCCCATCTGTTGAAGCTCCCACTCACGGTTCCAGTACGATTCGGCAAGAAAAAGGAACTTCGGGTGTTTTTTCCTGATAGTCTGGATCGCATTCGGCCAGAACTCCTCGGTCATTCTCCCTGCAAGATTTTCCCAGGTGGTGTTGAACACATCCCTCAGGATCAGCATGGCCACGTCACACCGTACGCCATCGCACAGATCACTGATATGCGACAGGTTGTGGATCATCATCTCGTGGGTGGCGGGATTGGCATAGTTGAGCTGCAAGGTGTCGGTCCATGGTGGAAAATAGGGGTCTTTGCCGTGCGCGAGAAATTTCCCCCTCGTGTATTCGAAGCAGGATGCGGGATCATGGCATTGCTCATGTTTTGAAATGGAGACGAACATCTCTGGATGTTCGGGCAGCCAGCGGTTGTCGAGGGCCATGTGGTTCGGCACGAAGTCGAGCATCAGCCTGATACCCATGCCGGCCAGGCGTTTGCGGAAGGCCACAAGGCCGTCGTGCCCACCGACAGCCGGGCTGACCTCGTAGGCCGGGATGGAGTAAGGAGAGCTGACGATGTCTTCCGGTTGCAGATCCTTGAGATGATCGAGCAGTTCAGTGCGGAGTCCACGATGGGATGTGGCTATAGCTACACTGTAGCGGCTCGGTTTCCAGACGCCCATGAGCCATACCATGGTAAACTTTCCGTCGTGGAGTATCTGAAACTCATCATCCGGAATATTTTCGAGGGTGACGGGACGATCAAGTCTGACCGACAGTTCTCTCAGCCAGACTCTCGTGTTGATTTCGTAAACAAGAGGAAACATGCCTGCGTCTTTTGAGCGGGGAAGGCTCGTTTTTTTCGGCCAGAAACTTCTGAAGCCTAATATAGCAAGGAAAAAGAAAAAGATAGAGGAAAGTGGGAAGATCGAGGCTTTCAGGTTTCCGGACATGACCAGCCTGCAACTCTCAGCCGGATGGTGCGGTTGAAAAGAACAGGAAAATCGGAGCGCCACCCCGGCGGTGCTTTCAGCAGGAGGGGCCGGGCCCGATCCGCAGAACTCAAGACAGGAGAACACATCATGACACAGTTCGAAAAAAGGCATTGCGTGCCCTGTGAAGGGACGGCAGCTCCAATGGCTCCGGATGAGCTTCAGCGGCAACTTTCTTACATCCCGGAGTGGAAGGTTGTCGATGATTCTGGAACCCCGAAGCTCGTCAGGGTTTTCAGTTTCAAGGATTTCAGGGATGCGCTCGACTTCACCGTCAGGGTGGGCCAGCTTGCCGAAACAGAGGGACACCATCCGGCGCTCCTGACCGAATGGGGCAAAGTGACCGTTTCGTGGTGGACGCACTCTATCGGCGGCATCCACCTGAATGACCTCATCATGGCGTCGAAGACCGAGATGCTGGTTTGATGGCTGGTATTTCCTGATGGCAGGGTTGGCGTCGGACGGATCAGGCGGAAAATCGTTTCGATAGAGATTTCGCCACCTCTACATGCGTGACGTACACTTCGTCATCAAAGCGAGTCATGATCTCTTCCGGTGATGCCGTCTCAAAGAAAAGCTCCAGAGCTTCTTTCAGATTGGCCCGCGCTTCGTCCACCGTATTTCCCTGACTCGCCACATCGACTTCCGGGCAAAGCGCCACATACCCGTCGCCTTCCTTTTCAATGATCGCGGTTAATTGTCTGGTCATAACTGTTTCTTTATTATTGGGTTATCATCGAGTTCCCAGCGTAAGCCCATTTATCGGGGCTGACCGGTTATCCGGCCAGAAATTGTAAAGACTGATGTAGAAAGGATAAACAAAAAGATAGGGGGTAAGGGACAAGGTTATTCAGGTTTCTTGATTCACCAGCGGAATGTTTTGGTGTTTGAAAAATTTACTCAGGCAGTATCCGCGACTTGATAGCCTCGGTCAGTTATTTCGTAACCGTCACCTTTGTTGTCAACAGCAATGATTAATTCCTTTTCGTGAAGCTGCTACACTCCCAGCCTCGCCATCTCGGTCTCCCAATCTTTCTCCCACCCGCATTTGTAATTGCAGCCGGGATGTGCGAAATTCTCAGGAGCTTTATGATTGCCTGCCGTTCCCGGTTCGGGGCCGTGGGCGCCAACCTGTAATATTCAGCAGCTTTGACAGATTTTCTCCGGGAACTCAACGACGTCCAGCGCGAGGCCGTGCTCGCCACCGAAGGCCCCGTGATGGTGCTTGCGGGCGCGGGATCGGGCAAGACGCGCGTCATTACTTACCGCATTGCGCACCTCATTCGCAACGTCCGGGTTTCGCCCCAGAACATTCTTGCCCTGACCTTCACAAACAAGGCGGCGGGCGAGATGCGTCACCGAATCGACGGTATTCTCGAATATGGCAGCTCCTCGGGCCTCTGGATCGGCACTTTCCACTCGGTGTTTGCGCGTCTGCTTCGCAGCTACATCCACCTGATCGGCTACGACCGCAACTTCTCGATCTTCGATGCTGACGACAGCAAGAGCCTTGTCAAGCAGTGCATGGGGGATCTCAACATCTCGGTCGAGTCATTGCCTGTCAATCTGGTGCACTCGACCATCAGCAAGGCGAAGAACAGCTTTGTGCTGCCTCCGGAGTTTCATCGCAAGGCGATCGATTCGCAGTACCAGAAAATGTCGCTCGTGTACGAACGCTACGTGCAGAAGCTGCGAGAGAACAACGCGCTCGATTTCGACGACCTGCTCATCAAGCCCATCGAGCTGTTCACCGAGCATCCGCCCGTGCTGGAGCAGTTGCAGGAGTACTTCAAGTACCTCCTGATCGACGAGTACCAGGACACCAACCGCGTGCAGTACCTCGTGGCGAAGATGCTCGCGGGCAAGCATCGCAACATCTTCGTGGTGGGCGACGACGCGCAGTCGATCTACTCGTGGCGCGGGGCGGACATCTCGAACATGCTCAACTTCAACGACGATTACGGCGACGCGCAGGTGTTCAAGCTGGTGGACAACTACCGCAGCACCAGGACGATTCTGCAGGCGGCCAACAGTGTCATCAGCCGCAACCAGCGCCAGATCAAAAAGGAGCTGATTGCCAACGCGGGCACGGGCGAGCCGATCACGCTCGTCGAGGCCTACAACGAGCGGCGCGAGGCGGAGAAGGTGGGAGATTACATCAGATCGATCCGGCTTGCAAATGGTGCCGAATACCGCGCCTTCGCCATCTTCTACCGCACCAACGCCCAGTCGCGTGTTATCGAGGATGTGATGCGCCAGAACCGCATCCCCTACCGTATTTTCGGCAGCGTCTCGTTCTACAAGCGCAAGGAGATCAAGGACGCCGTGGCCTACATGCGGCTCGTTTTGAACGACCGCGACAGCGAGTCGCTCCTGCGGGTGATCAATTTCCCGCCGCGCAAGATCGGTGACGTTAGCATCTCCAAGCTGAAAGAGTTCGCCGGGGAGCAGGGGATTTCGCTCTTCGAAGCGGTGCGCCGTGCGGGCGAGGGAGGCTTCCAGGCTAGGCTTGTCAACGCTCTCGAACAGTTTGCGAGCCTCGTCGAGGCGATGCGCAAACAGGCCGAGGAGGGCACGGCCTACGATGTGCTCTCGATGCTCTACGACACGACCGGCCTGCTCTCGCTGCTCAAGGAGGAGAATACTCCCGAAGCACTTGCCCGACACGAGAACCTGCAGGAGCTGCTCTCCATGACGCGTGACTTCGCCGACCACAATCCCTCGTCCGCCACGCTTGGTGACTTCCTCTCGACCATTTCGCTGGCATCGGACTACGACGAGACGCAGGAGTCGGACAACTATGTCTCGCTCATGACGGTGCATTCAGCAAAGGGGCTGGAGTTTCCGGTGGTGTTCGTCACCGGCATGGAGGAGAAATTGTTCCCGCTCAACAGCTACGAACCAAGCGAAATGGAGGAGGAGCGGCGGCTCTTCTACGTGGCGATCACCCGCGCGCGGGAGAAACTTTTCCTCTCGTGGGCGCAGAGCCGCTACATGTATGGCCAGCCGCAGATGTGTATGCGTTCGACCTTCATCAACGAGATCGACCCCGACATTGTCGTCACCGAAGGGGGCCGGAAGCTCTCCGAAAGTCCGAAAAAGGTTGCCGCATCGGCGATGGCCGGACGTCCCGTCTTCGGCTCTTCGCTCGCCAGTTCCGGAGGCCCTGTCGCTCCAGCTTCAAGCGTGAAGCCCGCAGGCTCAGCCGCTCCCACCGGCGCGGCTAAAAGCGCTTTCAAACCAGGCACGAGAGTGCAGCACGCCATTTTCGGTCCCGGCGTGGTGCTTGAAGTGCAGGGCAGCGGCTCGAAGCAGAAGGTCAAGATCAACTTCCGCACCGCCGGAGAAAAAACCCTCATGGTGCAGTATGCGAATCTGAAAGTGGTGGGGTGAAGTCAGCAGCTAACGCCGAAGCCCGCAACGCCGTGGCTTTGGCGCTGTTCATTTCTTGTCC
>Ga0172370_10005887_pt1 | contig 15640 bp, 16 predicted proteins | sample LakKiv5m_FD_114538 | JGI IMG/M metagenome (GOLD analysis project Ga0172370, IMG submission 114538) | Freshwater microbial communities from Kabuno Bay, South-Kivu, Congo - kab_022012_11.5m | ecosystem: Environmental > Aquatic > Freshwater > Lake | place: Democratic Republic of the Congo...
GAATAGTCACCGGAAACTATAAACTTTTTAAACGGATGAGGAGTAAGTGATGGTGATTTAAGGATTAAAGATGAAGCATGAAATTCCCTCATAATTTTTCTCGCCACTGAACCAAAGTAAAATTTTAACATTCTTTCTTTCTCCAGCGCTCCGGCTATCAGAAGATCTATTTGCGATTCTTCTCCGTGCTTTATTATCGCCGTTGCAGGGTCACCGTTATCCCAAATGATTTGCACTCCGTTTTTGTTGATACCCGTTTCCTCAACCATCGAAAAAAGCAGCGACTCATTCGCGTCTGTTTTATCACCAATATGGATGAGAACGAGTTGTGAATTGAAGAGGTTTTTCAGACGAGCGGCTTCACTGAGAAGCGCCTTACCCGTTGGAGAAAAAGAGATTGCCAAACCAATTTTATCAAACATGTTTCTACCGCATTTATTCCTAAATACGATGTTGAAACTAATATTTTATCTTCATGAATCAAAACTGAAGCGAAGATTTTTGTTTATTGATTTGATGCGGAAACTAATTCTTTTACTCTTATCGGATCGATGGGATTGTGCCATTTCCCGTCTTGCTTAAAGTAGGAGCCGATAATCATGGCGTCACAGTGTTGTTGGTACATGTTTATGTTTTGTGCAGTAACACCGGAACCCGCAAGAACCGGAACGGAGACAGTCTTTTTTACACTTTTTATTTCATCGAGTGAAGGTTGAGAACCTGTGCTTGCCCCGGTAACAATTACTCCGTCACTTAAAAAGAATTCTGCCGCTTTTGCGGTTTCAACTATATCGGTATCCGCGGTAATGGAATGTGAACTATGTTTCTTTTTAATATCGGTGAATACAAGAATGTTTTCCGCTCCAATTGCTTTTCGGTATCTGAGAAGTTCACCTGCATCGGAATTAAACGTCCCTTCATCAGCAACGTGAGCAAAGACAAATCCTTCTGCGCGAATAAAATCCGCTCCGGCAGAAACAGCCGAAGCAATCGCTTCTTTATTTGCTCCTGCCAGTGTCTGTATACCCATAGGAACATTAAAACTTTTTTTAAGTTCGTATAAAATCACACTCATCGAAGCAATAATTTCCGGACCAACATTCCGATTGAGATATGGAACGTCGTGCATGTTTTCAATCATTAAAACCTGCAACCCCGCATCCAGATAGAGTTCAGCCTCCCTTTTTGCTTTTTCAATAATTGCTTCTACTCTTCCATGATATTTTGGCGTTCCCGGAAGCGCATCAACGTGGATCATTGCAATTATCGGTTTATGAATATTAAATATCTTCATCGGTTTGTATCCTCGTTTTAAAAGAAAAAATCCTTTAAGAAGTTAAAGGATTTGAGCGGAGAGAGAGAGATTCGAACTCTCGGTACCGGTTACCCAGTACAACAGTTTTCGAGACTGCCGCATTCAACCGCTCTGCCATCTCTCCAAAATAAATTTGTTAGTAATTATTATAAAAGACTTATTACAAAAATAGCCAATAATCCAGTTATAAAGGAAAGAATTACTAACGTTTTATGATTTTTCAGCAACTCACCAAAGACAGCGTGGAATGAAAGGAACACGAATCCCCCCGCGATGTGGGATTCCACAATTCCAAGCCAATAATTGGATAAATATTTTGCAATAAATAATTGACCGATAACCGCACCGAGAATAGTTGCTGATTCTACAAAGAAAACATTCTTCATTATTCTTCCTTTATCGTATGCCGCACCAACCATAAGAGAAGCGAGAGCGACACCTTCGGGAAATTTATGTGCTAAAACCGCTGTAAAAATTGAATTCGCATGCCCATGCATCTCTCCGCTGCCGGACACTAGCGCCAAACCATCCAGGAATGAATGAAACGAAAGCGCTGTGAAAAGCAGCCGCACTATTTCTGAGAAACGTTTTGTAGTCTGTTCATCAAAGTGAGAGGCCGAGCAAGCCGGACAAACATGAAAATAATATTTGCTTATTAACCAGAAGAGCAGATATCCCGAAAGTGTCGAAAAAGCCATTTGAATCCATGTGATATTTTCGGAAGCTTCCGGTAAAATTCCAACCGCAGCCGCACCGAGAAGCGCACCAGCCGAGATTGAGATAAGAATGCAGAGTTTTCTGTGATTTAATTTGATAACGAAGATCATTCCCGCCCCAAGCAAGGCAGAAATGAGAACGATAATTGACTTTTCTAGAATTTGTGTAAGCATTGTAACTTAATTGAAAAATAAAACCCAATTTACGGAGATTCATCTTGAATGAGAAACAAATTTTCATTCATCTTGATAAGACGAATGGAATATTGAATAATTGGGAAAGAAGCCGAAAAAAATTATATTTGCAGCGTAAAAAACGGACGGGTGCAGGAGTGGTTGAACTGGCTACCCTGGAAAGGTAGTGTACCCGCAAGGGTACCGTGGGTTCGAATCCCACCCCTTCCGCAGAAAGTCGGGATTACTATCCCGACTTTTTCATTTTAAAGGTCAATCTAAATCGGGATTGGGGTTATCGAATAAATCCCTTTGCGTCTCAGCCAGAATTACTTTGCTTAAGAAGAGCAGCGCTACCAAATTCGGAATGGCCATTAACGCATTGGTGATATCCGAGAAACTCCAAACTATTTGAAGCGAAAGGACAGACCCAATTAAAACCGAAAAGACCCATAACCATCGATACGGTTTTATTACTTTTGCTCCAAATAAATATTCTGCGGCTTTTTCGCCGTAATAGGACCAACCGAGAATAGTTGAAAAAACGAATGTAAGAAGCCCGACCGTAAGAATTATTGGTCCGAGATAAGGTATGTCCGCAAAAGCTTTTTTGGTAAGTGCCGCACCATTTAAGCCATTCATCCACTCATTTGAATTAACTACTACAATTCCGGTTAAAGCACAGACAACTACGGTGTCCCAGAAAGTTCCGGTTGAAGATACCAACGCCTGCCGGACTGCATTTTTAGTTTGGGCTGCAGCCGCAACAATGGGAGCGCTTCCAAGACCTGATTCATTGGAAAAAAGGCCGCGTGCGATACCGAACCTAATTGCTTCTTTTAGGGTAGCTCCTACAAAACCACCGACAACCGCATGACCGGAAAACGCACTCGTGACAATTAAATTTAAGGTATGTGGTATGGTAGAAAAGTTAATAATTAAAATTGTAAGTAATCCTAGTACGTAAAAGATTGCCATAAACGGAACGAGACGCTCGCACACGGTAGCTATTGATTTTATTCCACCGATAATAACAATAGCCGTTAAAACCATTAACACTACACCGGTAATCCAAGGCGAAATATGAAATGTGGATTCAACAAGCGCGGAGATCGAATTTGCCTGCACCATACTCCCAATCCCGAATGCCGTGATTGACGTAAATGCGGCAAAAAGAACTGCCAACCATTTCAATTTTAAACCCCGCTCAAGGACGTACATTGGGCCGCCTGAAAATTCACCTGTGTTATTTGTAACGCGATACTTTACCGCAAGTAACGCTTCGGAGTATTTTGTCGCGATACCAAAAACTCCGGTAAGCCACATCCAGAGAACTGCACCTGGTCCACCGGCGGCAACAGCTGTGGCAACTCCAACGATATTTCCGGTTCCGATTGTTGCGGCAAGCGCAGTTGTAAGAGCACCAAACTGGCTTATGTCTCCTTCTCCTTCTTTCTTTTTAGATAAGGATATTTTTATACCTTTCCATATAAAACGCTGAATAAATTTTAACCGGATGGTGAGAAAAATATGTGTCCCAAAGAGGAGGATTAATAAGGGATAACCCCAAATAAATTCAGAAACTTGAGTAAGCCACTGTTCAATTGCCTGCATGGTAAGTCCTTTATTATAGCAAAATGTAAATTCAAATTAAGGCAACGCAAGAAAATGACAAAACGATAAGGAAATTAATTACTTCTCAACTATCAATTCTGATTTGTCAAATACCCTTTTATCAAATGAATTTCATTTTCTCTAAGATGGGCTTTATTCGACATCTTAACGAGAATTGTATCCCACTGGTTGCTTGCAAATTTATCCTTTTGAGGCAGCGCGTGGCAAGAACTGCACTTTATTCTGAAAAGCTTCTCCCCTTTTTCATAGGGAGTCATGTTTGAGTTCTGTAGGTTATGAGGACTGCAAGACACAAAAAAAAATGCGGAAAGACCAATTAAAAAATATTTCACAAATCAATACCGATGATGGTTCTGATTTGATATTTATCGTTTCCTTGTAATTCTAAATTATTCCAAGTTTTGGGAGACCCGCTAACTTGTGCTAAAACATTAAGGCAAAAATCAAAATTCTCTCTTAGATAACTTAACGTTGGACCGATATAAACCGCACTGTTCTCATTCTTTTTAAAAATGCGTAGATAATTTGACTGCAAACTTACTTCGGCTCCGATGGCAAAAGTAGTCGTCAAATCATAAGAAATGCCTCCCGTTATTTCGCTTGAAGAAACATTTATGCCTGTTGCGCTTGCATGTTCGATCTCGGTTATAAAGTTAAAAACGGACACAAAATTATTGTAGCGTTTTGATAGAATTATCTTCGATTCAACAGAAGTTTCTTCTTCCGAGTAACCGGCTTCAACATAGATACCGGGATCAACAAAATATTTATCAATCTCACCAAAGAGATATCTCAGTTCAACTGCAACTCCGTCAAATTCAGTTTTAGATGAAGACAAATTGTTCGTTTTAATTCTTTCGTGATTAACTCCAAAAAGGAATGCTGCTGTTAAATTATCTGTTAAACCATATTCTATCTCTATAACTGGCTTTAATTTATAATATGTGCCATCAGATTTCCCAAGGTAGACAGTGTTCCATAATTCAATTTCCAATGACCTTGCGGATAAAGTATTTGCTGTATAAGATCTTCCGAAATATTTTCTGTCTGCTTTAATTACGTTCGTTATTACAAGAAAAGAAAGGAGGAAAAGGATTAAAAATGTTTTTTTCATAATGGAAACAAGTAAATTGTGTACGAAATTTATAAAAATATTATTATTTAGATATAATCTAAATAACATAGAGACTTAAAACAAGCAGAATAATGAAAACATTTTTAGAGTGTAAGATTTATACAAAACCTTTTAATGCAGAATTGATAAGCGGATTATTGTGGGAACTTTCTCCTGTTGGCATCCTTGAAGAACAAAATCATCTTATTGTAAATTTTGATGATTCAATGACCGAACAAAGAGTTTTCTCTTTTCTTGAGTCGTTACAAACCACCGGACAATACGAATCGTTTAGTCTTGAAACTGCGACTTATTCAGAGAAGAACTGGAATGAAGAATGGGAGAAAAATCTCAATATCATTAAGGTGACTGATAAAATTACGATTAAACCTTCTTCAAAAACGTATGAAGCTGGAGCAGGTGAAATAGTGATTACTATCGATCCCAAAATGTCTTTTGGTACCGGTGAACATCAAACTACTAAAATTATGCTTTCATTTTGCGAGAAATATGTTACTCCAAATACTACAATCCTTGATGTAGGAACCGGGACAGGAGTTTTAGCGATTGCGGCTGTTTTGTTGGGGGCGAAATACGCACTTGGAATTGATAACGATGAATGGTGTTACGAAAACGCACTTGAGAATATTGAACAAAACAATGTTAAAGGAAAAGTTGAATTTCAATTGGCGGAAATTACAGCTATTCAAGCAAAACTCTTTGATGTCGTGTTGGCGAACATTCAAAAAGATGTTCTTTTAACTATTGCAAATGCATTGTATTCTATAACCCGAAATGGCGGATTGTTAATTCTCTCCGGATTACTTTCGACCGACGAAGAGGACATTGTAAAGACGTATACAAACCTTGGTATGAACTTTATTGATAAAATTCAATTGGATGAATGGATTGGATTAGTGTTACAAAAATGATTGACAAAAAAGAAATAAAGAAACAGTACAAGCAGACTCTTCCACAGATGGGAATCTATCAAATAAAGAACCTTAAAAACGGAAAAATATTGATAGGAAGCAGCTTAAATCTTCATGCTAAATCCAACAGCTATTTATTTCAACTCAAAAGCTGCACACACATGAATAGCGAGCTTCAAAATGATTATAATACGTTTGGGGAAAACGCTTTTATTTTTGAAATTCTTGATACATTGGAACCTAAAGACGATCTAAACTATGACTACAGAGAAGACTTGGAGGTTCTTGAAGAATTATGGAAAGAAAAAACCACTCCATACGGTGATAAAGGTTACAACAAAAAGAAGCTAAGCGAAAATCGCTAAAATTTTTCTTAGTACTTTTTGACCTCTTCTAAGATGTACTTCGCGATTGCTCTTGCTTCAGCCGGTTTTAATCCTTGATTAGGCATAGGTGGATATCCGGGATTTTTCTTCACGGGATTCAGAACAAAAGCAGCCACTTTTTCGACATCACCATTGTATTTTGGTAGTGTCTCATTATACGGAGGGCCAACTAATTTTACATCAAAACGGTGACAAGCTGAACATCGACCTTTATAAATTTCTTCACCGCTAATTTGAGCAACACTTGATACCCCTTTTAACGAAGCCATCGATGCGTCATACTCCGTACCAAGTGTCATTGCTTGTTTTACTGTTACATTTCTAAATCCGGCTTGATCTGAGTAAATCAAAGCTAAAGAAGAAACGATGAGCAGCATAAAAATCATTCCGACGTATTTTACGTTTGATTTTTTCAGCATCCCGTACAACAAATGGAAAACCCAAAAAAGTAGAAGAAGTGAAAGAAACGCATAAAGAAAAACAGACGTTGAAAGCGCAACCGGTGCAAGAAAATTAATGTTTAACAATAAAAATATCGGTTGAAACAGCGCAAAAAGAAGCGTTACAGTTAAACCGGATTTCTTTACAAATTCCCCGTATTCCTCATCATCAATTTTCTTTCCCCCTTCCCAGAAGAAGTATATAAAGAGAACAAAAGCTCCGGATAAGGTTAGAGAAATACTTAAAAAGTGAAGCCATTTAATAAGTGTGGTAAATGAGCTAAGAAGATATAAGACGCCTGACGCATCCCAATCGGTCGGATTTGAGGCGAGGTTCAAACCTCCAACGAAAAAGTAAGTACCAATAAGAAGAAAAATGACTCCCCATCTTCCCGACTTCCCGTAAATTTTAGAGATATTACTTTGCAGTTCTTCGTAGCCGGAGAGTTTTTCTTTTGAAACCGATGTAAAAAACGAACTGAAAGTTGAGGAATATCGGTACGTATAAATGAAAATCAATCCGATGGTAATAAGTACAAGGGCTACAACAAAAAAGGAAAGTGTCACAAGTTTTAAATTATGAAGAATCTGTGCGTACACCAGGATAAGAGCTAATAAGGGAAGAATTCCAAGTCCAACTCCGGCGCCTTTAGTAAAAGTAGCTGATTTAATAATTTCTTCAGAAAATTTTGCGCTTTTCTCATCTCTCTTCCCTTTGCTCTTGTAGTATAACGAGAGTATGGAACCACCAAGCACGATACTTAGAAACGGTACAAAGAGAAACAAAATTAGTGTTGCTAAATAATGCAATAATGCACTATGATCAAGTGACTGAGGGAGAACTAATTTATCTAAAAAATCCATGTATCCTACCTTTACAAGAGAATTATTCTTTCAATGGAAATAAAGAGAATTAACGCTGCAACAAAAAGGTTAATTTCAATAAAAACTTTTCTAAGCGAGAGCGCATCGATATTTTCTTTAAGCAAAATAGCTGAGCGAACGATCAATAAACCAACCATACCAATTAAAACAAACCAGAAAAGGAAGTTACTTGTTAAAGTTATTAACGGCATTAACAGTCCGGCTGCACCAGTTAGACAAATCCACAAATAAGTGATTCGTGCAAGCTGTGATTGATTGAAATATTTTTTTAAAGTCGGATAACCGGCCGTTTCATATTCCTTACCAAACGCAAGGAGAAGCAGCCAAAAGTGCGGGATCTGCCAGATAAAGAAAAAGAATGCCATGCTAAGAGATTGCGGTGCAAAAACATTCCCACCTCCTGTAACCCAACCGACTACCGGGGGAATTGCTCCTATTACCGAACCCGGGATTACCGCGATAGATGATTTCCTTTTTAACGGAGTATATATTCCGTTGTACCAAACTAATGCCAAAAGCCCGAGGATTAGCGTTACAATGCCTTGAGCGACAAATAATAATACTGAACCAATAATTGAGAGTAAAAGAATTAAAACAAAAACATTCCGTTTAGAAATTTTGCCCGATGGAATTGGCCGTTGCTTGGTTCTTTCCATAAGTGAATCGTATTCGGCTTCCTGCAAATGATTTAGCGCAGACGATCCTGCAGCGAGGAAAAATATTCCTAAGGAAGCCCAAACTATTTCCCAACCTACAACTTTTGTGGCACAGAGATATCCAAAAACAGTTGTAATCATCACAAATCCGGTAATTCGGACTTTGATGAGCTCTAATAATATAGAAATTTTGGCTTGCAATTATTTGGTCTTCAATGAATCAGTTTTTATTTGAGTTGGTGCATTCATTTTGGCAAATTCTTTGTTCATCCAGTTGGCATAATCTTCTTTAGAAAGAACGATGACCTTTGAATACATGGCGGAGTGATTCAGTCCGCAGTACTCTGCGCACTCAATATCGTATTGGCCGATATGTTCCGGTTGAAACCAGATAGAATTAACTCTGTTTGGCAAGACGTCTCTCTTAAATCGAAAAGCCGGAATAAAAAAGGCATGATTCACATCAAGTGAATGAAGGGTAACTGCAACAGGTTTATTTACCGGAACGTACAATGAATCGGTTTTTACACCATTGGGATATTCAAAACCCCATTTCCACATTTGTGCGGTAACTTTAATTTGCAAAGAGTCTTTTGGTGGATTCTTCAAATCTCTATAACCAATCCAACCATACCAAAACATTGCCATTACCAAAATCACGGGAATAACTGTCCAAACGATTTCCAATGTGGTATTTCCGTGGATGTTCACAGCTTTCTTTCCCTTTTTCCTGTTGAATTTAAAGACGAAAAAAATCATCAGAAAGGAAATTATCACAAGAAGAACTGCAGAAATACTTACGATGAACCAAAAGGCTCCGTTCACTAAATCTATATGGTTAGTACCAAAATTCATAGCTCACCTTATAAAAAACTATAATCGGTAAAGAGTAACGCGATTGAAATAAGCAGAAACAAGAGAGCGACACCGACGAAAATTCTGAACGTAGCTGATTCCGACTTTAAGTGCATAAAAAAGGTCAGCACTAAGTATGATTTAATAATAGCTATCGTTAAAGCAGTGGCAACCGTAATATTTCCAAGATTAATTCCGGCAACGGCTACGGTAACTCCGGTAAGTATCATTAAAACCAGCCAAACAAGAATATAAATTCCGTAAGTCGGCTTATGTTCTAACGATGCGTCAGTGTAATGTTCGCTCATAAAACTTTTTTCCTCAAGTAATAAGATAGAATAAGGGGAATAAGAAAATCCAAATGATATCAACCAAGTGCCAATAGAGTCCCGCTGCTTCCAATCTGACATAATTGGTTGAGTTAATCTTCCCTTTGATTGTATATCCGGTCATTATTTCAATCAATACAAAACCAACCATCACGTGGAGAGCGTGCAAACCGGTCATGACATAATATAAACCGAAGAAGATAATTTCTCCGCTTCCTTTTCCTAACAAAATTTCCGAGCCCGGGAAAAGTCCGTGGTGAATTTTGATGTTCCATTCAAAATATTTGTTAATCAAAAATCCAAGTGCAAGAATGAGAGTTATAATCTGCAGAAATACAGATAGGCGTTTATTCCCTTTTCTGATAGCAACTATAGCCAGCACGATTGTTAAACTGCTTGTGAGAAGAACAAGCGTATTCAATGTTCCGAGAGAAGTATTCAACTCCTTTGCAGCTACATGAAATTCTTGCTGATTGGTATAACGATAAACAGCATAGACAAGAAACATACCTCCGAAGAGTATCAATTCGGTAAATAAAAACAACCACATTCCCAATCGAGAGCCGACGTCGTCTCGATGAACATGTGGAACTGTGTGTTCTGCAAGTGTACTCAATTTTTCTCCTTCATAAACATAGCTGATTAGGATAAAACTTCTTCGTTGTCTTTGTATTCATACGGTGCCGCGGTTACTGTTGGAATCACTTCAAAGTTTTCAAGCGGAGGAGTGTTTTGGATGGTCCACTCAAGAGTTTCTCCGCCCCAAGGATTCTTTTCAGTAAATGTAGTTTTGCTTTTCAACGCTTTCAGAAAATTCGCAAACATAATGAGCAGTCCGGTAATGAGTATCCATGACCCAACTGTTGAAATAAAATGATACGGATGAAATTGGGGTAAATAATCGTAATATCTTCTCGGCATTCCCAACCAACCCATAACGAACATCGGGAAATAGAGAGTGTTAAATCCAACAAACAGTACCCAGAACCCAACTTTTGCCATCCTCATGTTGTACATTTTGGCGGTGATTTTAGGAAACCAATAATGAAGCGCCGCAAAGATTCCAAAACCCGTTCCGCCAAACATAACGTAATGAAAGTGAGCGACAATAAATGAGGTATCGTGGATTTGCATGTTAACCGAAAGCGCACCTTGAATAAGTCCGGTAAATCCACCAATCGAGAATAAGAAAATAAAACCTAAAGCATACAACATCGGTGCATCTGTGGAGATTGAACCTTTGTACATCGTTGAAATCCAGTTGAAGACTTTTATCGCGCTTGGAATGGCAACAAGAAAAGTCAGCAATGAAAAAATAAGTTGAGCGGTTTCGCTCATCCCAACAGTAAACATATGATGTGCCCAAACCATTGAACCGAATAGCGCAATAGCCAAACTTGAAAAGGCGATGAATTTATACCCAAAAATTGTTCGGTGAGAGAAGACTGGAATAATTTCCGTTATAACTCCCATGGCGGGAAGAATCATAATATAAACCGCTGGGTGGGAGTATATCCAAAACAGATGTTGGTACAATACAGGATCACCGCCGAGTGCCGGATCAAAAATTCCCACTCCAAATAATCTTTCGAAGGTTACTAACAAGAGCGTGATTCCAATAATTGGTGTTGCTAAAATCTGTACCCAAGCAGTTGCGTACAGTGACCAAACGAAAAGCGGCATCTTAAAAAATGACATTCCCGGAGCGCGCAAACGATGAATAGTTACAATGAAATTAAGTCCGGTTAAGATGGAAGAAAAACCAAGAATAAATGCCGCGAGCAATGCCGGCATAACATTCGTTCCGGTTCTTACGCTGTAGGGAATGTAAAATGTCCATCCGGTATCAGCTGGTCCGCCGGGTAAAAACACAGAGAGAAGAGCCAGAAGAGCACCGCCGATATAAAGCCACCAAGAAAGTAAATTTAATCTTGGGAAAGCAACATCTTTAGCCCCAATCATTATCGGAAGAAAGAAATTTCCAAAAACCGCCGGTATACCGGGAATAACAAATAAGAAAATCATTATTATACCGTGAAGTGTAAATAATGAATTATAGGTTTGCGCATCCATTATCGTTCTTCCGGGAGCAATTAATTCAAGTCTCATAAGAAAACCGAACGTTACACCAACGGCAAAAAAAGATAATGCCGCCATCAAATACAGTAAACCAATCCGCTTATGATCAGTGGATAAAATCCACCCGAGCAATCCTGTGTGTTTCCCTTTGTATTCTAAATAGCTGACTGAATGGCCATTATGTTGCATGTATTCCAACCTTTTTAACTCTTTGCGGTTTTTCTTGGTTTTACTGATAAGACTATCACGAAAATAATTGCGAGAAGAAGGATGCCTCCGCCGGCAATTCGCGTGATGTTAAGAACGTATTTTCTTCCCTGCGGATCATAATTAAAACAAAATTTCAAAATTTTTGCTATTGTCGGGGTAACTTTTCCTTCTGAGGCTTCAAGTACTGCCATTTTAATATCGAATGGCAAAGAAGTGGTTCCCATTAAATAGCGGGTTATCTTTCCTTGCGGAGAAACAACAATCAGTGCTGAAGCGTGAGTAATGAGAGTTCCTTCTTTTTTATAAAAAAATCCTGCAGAGGCAGCTACTTTACTTACATTCTCTTTGCTACCGGTTAAAAATCTCCAGGCTGAATGAGGGACTTCCTTCTGCATTGCTTCCAAAATATTTTTCTTTTTTCTCGCGGCGTTTGCGGCCGTTTCTGCATCATCAATGGAAATACAAACTAACTTGTAATCTTTTCCTGGAGTTAGATCGATTCTATCGATTTGTGATGCCACTTCCACCATAAGCGGGTTACACAAACTCGGACATTCATAATACACGAACAACACGATCGTGGGCTTATCAATGAGCTGCTTTAAGGTAACCGGACTATTGTTCTCATCATTTAGTTGGGTGTCTAAAGAGATAATTGATCCCAGTTTTTCTGTTATGCCCGGTTGAACGTTTTTACTGCTTTGATCACCGGCAAATGCTGCGTTGACTATACTAAAAAAGAAAGTCAAGAAAAGAATATTTCTCAGTAATAGGGAAAAACTCACTTGAAGTTGTTTCTTCATTTTAAACTGTTACGCCTTTTAAGTAAAAAATTAAATTTGCTATTTCATCGCTACTTAATGAGAATATTTTTCCGGAAAAACCATTTTCATTCAGATTATCGGCAACTACAGCAATAAACTCTTTTTCACCTTTCGTCCACTCTGAAGAATTCGCTAACGTAATCAACGCTTTCTTTTGGTTTGTAGTAATATCAAAAAACAATTTCGCGGATGAATTGGTCTCTTGTGCTACGGCTATTTTGCTTAACGCAGCATTTACAACCGTAATTTTATTTCCATTAGCTTTCTGATAAAATACTTCGGCATTTGCAATGGGAACTGTTCCGGGAACTTTTGTTCCGGCAGATAATCCGTATTGCCCATCAAGAGCAGAAATATCAACCGGAGAATCTTTTGGAGGATCCGTCATCCATGTCCTGATAAATTGAATAATGGCAAGCCGGTCTGTGGGAGGCAAATAATCAAAGCCTGGCATACCTGAAGCAGCTATCCCTTTTTGAACAGTGTTGTAAATCTCTGTTACTTTTCTACCATTCTTCCATCCGTCAGCAGCGTGAAAATTTCTTGGTTTTGGATTTAGCGCCACACCCGCGGCTCCATCTCCTTTTCCTTCCGCTCCATGACAAGAAGAACATGTTGATTGAAACAATTCTTTCCCTTTTGCGATAAGCTCAGGCGTTGGTTCCGAAAATAATTTCATATCAACTGCCGAGGCTATTTTCTCATCTGCAATCGGAAGGTCAGTGACTTCTTGCACTGAATCCGCTAACTTTGGTGGAACAGTATTTTGCACAATTGCATTGGTATGGTCGATGTAAAAGAATCCCATTCCAATAATGACAACAAGAAAATATGGATAGATAGCAGCCATAATTTTTATAGGATTAGCAAGCAGCTCGGAAAAAGAAAATGTAAATTTTGCCATAATGTTAATTCAAAATTATAATCTAAAATTAAGTCCCTTTTCAAGTTTAGGATCACCAATTGGAACAAGGTTTTGTTTTTTACCATTGAGATAAAAGACAATAAGCATACCGCCAATGGCGGCAATCAAAAAGCCGAATTCAAAAAATATAGTTAATGCGCCAGCTTTTGCGGAATTCACTTGCGGTAAGATTATCCAGTATAAATCAAGGACGTGCGCCGCTAAAATCCAGACTGAAATAAATTTAAGTCTCTTCGGATCCATTTTAGCCGGTTGTGTGAGGAGTACGGCGTAAGGAATAACGAAATGAACAAAAATTAATGCGATGGAAATTACCGACCACATTCCTCCCCACCTCTGAATAAACCAAAATGTTTCTTCGGGAAGATTTGCATACCAAATCAACATAAATTGAGAAAATGCAATATATGCCCAAAAATTTATGAATGTAAACATCAACGCGCCAAGACTAAAAAGATGCTCATTGTTTAACCGGGGATGAAGAAATCCTTTTTCTTTAAGAAGAACAACAGCAAGAGTAACTGCGGCTAACGCTGCCACAAAAGAACCGGCGAAAAAGTATACTCCAAAAATTGTTGAAAACCAATGAGGAGAAAGACTCATCAGCCAATCGATTCCCGAAATGGTAACGGTGATAGCAAATACCGGCATAAAAACGGCCGAGTAGTTTATGTTCTTCTTGGTTAGCGACTGATCTTTCGTACTATCCTGTTTGCGAGAATTTTTCACAAATAAAAAGTAGAAAAGTGACCAGATGCCAATACTTAGTACCGTTCTAATCATGAAAAAGGTAGTATTTAGGTAAGGAGATTTCCCGGAAAGAATTTTATCATGCGATAAAACATCTTTTCTGGTCCACTCAAAAACACTTTGTACATTTAACAGCAAAGGAATAACAAGAACAAGCAGTACCGGAATAAAAGAAGCTAAGAATTCCGGAATTCTTCTTAAGGGTGTACTCCATTCAGCACCGGCTAAATACTCAAGTGCGACGATAAAAAGCGATCCTACCGCGATACTCAACACAAAAACATAAGCCAACAGGTAATTATATAAAGCTCTTTGCGAGTCGAAGAAATATCCGGCAATTCCCAATACAAGTCCGACACCAACAAGAATAAAACCGAGCCGCTTCAGATTTTCAGGTAATTCTTTTTTCTGGTAAATTAAATCATTTTGCGACATTTGCACTATTCTCCTTTTTAGCTTCGCTTATCTCGGTTGGAGAAGCATTTTTTGCTTTCTGTAACGCACGGATATAATGAATTATTGCCCACCTATCGTCCCGCGAAATTTGCGATGCGTACAAAGGCATTACATTTTGTCCGATTGAAATGACATGATAAATATTTCCGTCAGCCCAACCACGAACTTTTTCAGAATGAAGACTCGGCGGATTTGGAAATTGCCCCCGTAAACGGCTGTCTCCTTCTCCAAAATTACCGTGACACGGCGAACAATACGTTAAAAATCTTTTCTTTCCTTGGTTAAGAACGGCGGTAGTAGGAAGCAGAGGATTTGACAAAGGTACTATCGGGGCTATTAACCCTTTATATTCATACGGAATAAACCCACGTGCAACAGTTCCTTCAACAGGTCTGCGCATTCCGAAACCATCCGCAAAGAAGGTACTTTTGGTTTGGACGTTATCTTTATCTTGTGTCATCATCCAGGTGAAAGGACTAACATACAGCAACTTATTTAAAGAAAGATAAGTAACGCCTGAAGTGAGAAGCGCGACCACAACAAGTAACGCTAAAAATTTGCCATCAAAAAGATTTACAGGTTCAAGTACCGGAAAGTAAATTTCAGACACATCAGTGCTATGCAATTCCTTGAAAAGCGATTTGATTTTTTCTAAACCGAATGCTTTATCATCCGCTTCGATGCAAATCCCGTATTTATCTCCGGAAACAGCTTTCATGTAAGGAGTATCATGTAAAGGATGATTGTTTGAAGGGAATTTGAAAAAGAACGTGAGCATTCCTATCACCGTTGCCAAGGTTGCAAAAAGAACAGTCACTTCAAAAGTGATTGGGATGAATGCCGGAAGCGCGAAAAATGGTTTCCCGCCGATGATCATCGGATAATCTTTAGACATTGCCCAGTACATAAACAACAGCGCGAACGCAGCACCCGAAAGTCCAAAACTTAAGGTAATATAA
>Ga0172370_10005888_pt1 | contig 15639 bp, 10 predicted proteins | sample LakKiv5m_FD_114538 | JGI IMG/M metagenome (GOLD analysis project Ga0172370, IMG submission 114538) | Freshwater microbial communities from Kabuno Bay, South-Kivu, Congo - kab_022012_11.5m | ecosystem: Environmental > Aquatic > Freshwater > Lake | place: Democratic Republic of the Congo...
CTGCGTCCGTGGAAGCTCGACTCGATGGCGAGGAACTCGTTCTTGCCGGTCGCGCGCTTGGCGAGGCGGAAGGCGCCCTCGATAGCCTCGGCGCCGCCGTTGCCGAAGAAGCTCTTCTGCAGCTTGCCGGGGGTGATCTCAGCGAGCTTCTCGGCGAGCGCGCCGACGGACTCGACGTGGTAGACGTAGCTGCAGGCGTGGACGAGCTTGTCGGCCTGCGCCTTGGCGGCGTCCAGCACCTTGGTGTTGTGGTGCCCGGCGTTGGTGACGCTGATGCCGGCGAAGCAGTCGATGTACTCGGTGCCGTCGGCGTCGTAGAGAAGGGCGCCGTCGCCGTGGTCCGCGACCACCGGCTCGACGCGCTTGACGAACCCGGTCATGACGTAATCGCGGTACTGTTCCTTCACACCCATGGTATCGACCACCCTTCGGCTCACGCTGCTGTAGACATTGGGGAAAACGGGGTGCGCCCCTGAGTCTACCAGAGGTGCCGGGGCGGCCGCCTACAGCATGGCCAGCGGCAGCGCCCTGTCGCCCTCGCCGAGAGGAAGTCGCGAGTCACCGGGATGCACTACGTACCCCGGCCGGGCGCCGCCGCCCAGCGCCGCCCGCATCGCGCGCATGCCGGCCGCCATGCGCGGCAGAGGGGTCGCCGAGGTCTTCACCTCGAGGGGCACCAGCCCGTCCGCCGTCTCCACCACGAAGTCCACTTCCTCTCCCCTCCCCGTGCGCCAGAACGAGATACGCGGCTGCACACCGCGGTTGCGGTACGTCTTGACCAGCTCGCCCAGCACCAGGGACTCCAACAGGGTCCCGGCCATCGGACCCCGTGAAGCATGCGCCGCGTCGCCGAGCCCCACGAGGTAGCACACGGTCCCCGTGTCGAGGAAGTACACCTTGGGCGTCTTGACCAGGCGCCTGCCGATGTTGGCGTAGTACGGGCGCAGCAGCACTACCTGCTGCGAGGCTTCGAGCACCGAGAGCCATGCTTTGACGGTGTTGTCGGTCAGGCCCAGGTCGCGGCCCAGTTCGCTCAAGTTGAGCAGGGTCCCGTTGCGCGCCGCCAGCGCGCGCATGAATGCTTGGAATTGAACGAGATCGCCGACTTGACGGACGGTGCGCACATCGCGCTCCAGGTAGGTCTCGACGTAGGCCGCATGCCACCACCCTGGATCGCGATCCGGCTGAGCCGCCAGCTCCGGGTAGCCGCCCCGCAGGATCCGCGACCACGTCTGGGGCAGAGCGGCAGCGGGCACCGCCTCCGGCTCGCCGGCGCGCTCGGGTGGCTCTTCGTCGTCGTGCCCCACCTCCCACGCCAGGGGGCGCTGCGGCGCTCCCTCAAGCTCTCGCAGCGACAACGGCAGCAGCCGCAGCGGAAGGGCCATACCGGCCAGCGATTCGCTCACCTGGCTGAGGAGCAGCAGGTTCTGCGAACCGCTCAGCACGTACTGGCCTGGCCGGTCGCGAGCCACGTCGACGCGCTCCTTGATGTACTCGAGGAGCTGCGGCGCGTTCTGCACCTCGTCGATCACGAGCGGCCGCCCGGCGCCGTCAAGAAAGCCGCGGGGATCCGACGCGGCCGCGGCCCGTGCGTCAGGTGTCTCGAGGGTGACGTAGTCGTGCGTCGCGCCGAGCACGCGACGCAGCACCGTGGTCTTGCCCGACTGTCGCGGTCCGGTGAGCACCACCACGGGGAACTCACGGCAGGCTCGCTGCAGGGTCGGCTCGATACTGCGCGTGATGTAGCGCTGTCCCGCGGCGACCTCGCGATCAGAGTGTTGCGTCTCCATCGATCCTCACGCGTTGTGCAAGTTCGAATTCATAATGCGGATTTGCACGCGGCGCGTCAAGGTCCGCAGGCTCGAGGCGATGAGCAGCCGGTGAAGACGACGCGCTCTGGTACTGCCACGATCAGGTGTCCACGCGGAGCGCGCCGTGACCGGACCACGCATCGACTTCTCTCGCGATGAGTTCTCGGCGCTGTGCCGCAGCCACGGCATCCGTCGCGTCGCCTTCTACGGGGCGCGGGTGACGATCGGCGAACGTAATCCCGGAACGCCGATCGTAGGCCGTACGACCGCGAACCGCTCGTCTATCCTCGTCACATGTCGACACAGACGTTGCAGCCGATGAGCATTCCGACTAATCTCCTTGGTCTATCGACCAAGGAATGTGGTCATATGTCCAGCTCGCCGGCCGTTGGCGGTTTCGCCGCACTGTTCGCCTCTCCGACGCTTGTGAGCCTGCTGCGGCAGTTCCTGACTCGGCCCGACACCGACTTCTACCAGCGCGAGCTGGCCGGCCTCACCGACTCGCGCCTCGCGCAGGTGCAGCGAGACCTGCTGCGCCTCGAGGGCGCCGGTCTGGTCGCGCGACGCCGCCATGGCAACCGCGTCTACTACCGCGCCTGCAGCGGCCACCCGGCCTTCGCCGATCTGCAGGCGGTCTTCGCCAAGACGATCGGCGTCGCCGAGGTGCTTCGCCGCCCTCTGCTGGCCCTGGGCGAGCAAATCGACGTGGCCTTCGTGTACGGCTCTGTCGCCGCCGGCCACGAGCTGGCGAGCAGCGATATCGACGTGCTCGTCGTGTCCGGGCACGATCCGCGCGAGCTCGCCACCGTTCTCGCCGAGGCCGGCGAGCAGCTCGGGCGCGAGGTGAACGTCGTGGTGTACTCCGCGGATGAGCTCCGCTCGCGGATCGCCGCCGGCAGCACCTTCCTGGCCGACGTGCTCGACGGGCCCAGGATCTGGCTGCTGGGCGACGATGCGGGTCTGCGCGACCTGCGGCCCGACGGTGAGCCGATCGGTGGCTGATCGCCCGCGTCTCGACGACCTCCTCGTCACCGGGCGTCTCAAGCGGCATCGGCCCAGTCCTGCGGAGACGGGCGACCTGCTTGCCCTCGCCGCGCGCCAACTTGCCGACGCCTCCGCGGCAGGGCTTTCTCCAGACGGGTGCTTCGCTGCCGCGTACAGCTCCGCCCTCACGCTGGCCACCGTGGTCGTGCGCGCCAGTGCGTATCGCGTCGCAAGCGCGCCCGGGCACCACCGGCTCACGATCGAGCTTCTCCCGGTGCTTCTGGGCGACCAGTGGCGTCGTGGTGCGACCTACCTGGACGCCTGCCGGCGCAAGCGCAACACTGCCCAGTACGACCACGCCGACACGATCACCGCGGCCGAGTCGCACGCGTTGCGCGCCGCAACGCGGGAGCTTCAAGACGAGGTGATCGCCTGGCTTGCCGAGGTGCATCCGGAGCTGTTGAGCTCGTCTTGACGGGTGCGGTGACGCCGCGCCACACGGACAACAGTTTCGAAGCCCCCCCAAGGTAGACTTGTGTGGTCATGCTGCGGTCATTTCGCGACGGTTGGGGGCCTGGATGACGACCAGCAAGCGCAAGCCGGCGGGGGGCAAGCCAAGCGCGCGCAAGCCGGCGGCCCGGACGACGCCCGCGGCGGACAAGCCGGCGTCCCGCAAGACGACCGCGGCGGCGCCCGTCAAGCCGGCGGCGAAAGCCGCCGGGGACGCCGCCGCCGAGAGCGCCGCCAAGCCGAGGGACTTCCCCGTCGTCGGCATCGGCGCCTCCGCCGGCGGCCTCGCCGCCATCGAGGAGTTCCTCGCCGCCCTGCCGTCGGGCGAATCGCTCGGCATGGCGTTCGTCCTGGTGCAGCACCTCGACCCCGACCACAAGAGCCTGCTGCTCGACCTGGTCAGGCGGTACACCCACATGGAAGTGACGTGGGCCGAGGACGGCATGGAGGTGCTTCCCGGCTGCGCCTACGTCATGCCGCCCAACAAGGACATGGCGCTGGTCAACGGCCGCCTCACCCTCGTGGAGCCCGAGGCGCCGCGCGGCCTGCGCCTGCCGATCGACTACTTCTTCCGCTCGCTGGCCGCCGACCAGCGCGAGCGCGCCGTGTGCATCGTGCTCTCGGGCACCGGCAGCGACGGCACCCTCGGCCTGCGCGCCGTCAAGGGCGAAGGCGGAATGGCCATCGCCCAGAGCCCCGAGTCGGCCGGCTACGACGGCATGCCGCGCAGCGCCATCGGCACCGGTCTCGTCGACTACGTGCTGGCGCCGGCTGAGATGCCCGAGCAGCTCCTCGGTTACTTGAGCCGCGCCTTCGGGCGCGAGCCGCAGCCGGCGCGCGCCGCGGCGCCCGGGCGGCCGGACCAGCTGCTCGAGGTGCTGCACCTGCTGCGCGACCGCAGCGGACATGACTTCACGCACTACAAGACGAACACCCTGCGCCGCCGCGTGGAGCGCCGCATGGCCGTCACCAGGATCGAGCGCATGGACGACTACCTCGCCCTCCTGCGGCGCGACTCTCTCGAGGCCGAGACGCTCTTCCGCGAGCTGCTCATCGGCGTCACCAACTTCTTCCGCGACGCGCCGGCCTTCGAGGCGCTGGCGGCCGAGGCGCTCGCGCCGCTGGTCGCCACCCGCAGGCCCGGCGACCCCGTGCGCGTCTGGGTGCCGGGCTGCTCCACAGGCGAGGAGGCCTACTCGATCGCGATGCTCCTGCAGGAGCAGGCCGACGCCGCCAAACGCAACGTGCCCGTCCAGGTCTTCGCCACCGACATCGACGCCGAGGCCATCGAGCGCGCCCGCGCCGGAGTGTACCCCGGCAGCATCGGCGCCGACGTGTCGCCGGAGCGGCTGGCGCGCTTCTTCGTGCAGGACGGCGACACCTACCGGGTGGCCAAGTCCGTGCGCGACTGCCTGGTGTTCGCCAAGCAGGACGTCACCAAGGACCCGCCCTTCTCGAGAGTCGACCTGATCAGCTGCCGCAACCTGCTCATCTACATGGACGGCGACCTGCAGCGCCGACTCATGCCGCTGTTCCACTACGCGCTCAACGGAGACGGCTACCTGTTCCTCGGCAACTCCGAGACCATCGGCGACGCCGGCGACCTCTTCGCTCCCATCGACAAGAAGTGGAAGCTGTTCAGGCGCCGCGGCGCGGTCACCCCGCGAGACCGGCTGCTGACGTCGACGATGCCCCCGCCGGGGGCCGTCGTCGGGCGACGCGACGCCCTCGTCGAGCAGCCGCTCCCCCTGCGCGTGCGCGACCTGGCCGAGAGTGCCTTGCTCGAGCGGCACGCGCCGGCGTGCGCGGTCATCAGCCCCGACGGCGACGTGCTGTACATCCACGGCCGCACCGGCCGCTACCTGGAGCCTCCAGCCGGCGAGCCCAGCGGCAGCATCCACAAGATGGCACGAGAGGGCCTGCGGCTCGAGCTCTCCGCCGGCGTGCGCCGGGTCCTGGCGGAGAAGGTGCCGGTGCGCTACGAGCGCCTGCGCGTGCGCACCAACGGCGGCACGTCCCTCGTCACGATGACCATCGAGCCGCTGGCCGAGCCGGACGCCGTCAAGGGCGTCCTGCTGGTCCTCTTCGAAGACGTGCCCGCGCCCGACGACGTCGCCAACGCGACCCCGGCGGAGCCCATCGCCGACCGCGAGCAGCGCATCGCCGATCTGGACCGGGAGCTCTCGGCCAAAGAGGAGTACCTGCGCACCACCGTCGAGGAGCTCGAGACCTCCCGGGAGGAACTGCAGTCGGTCAACGAGGAGCTGGTCACGGTCAACAGCGAGCTGCAGCAGAAGATCGAGGAGCTCTCTCGCGCCAACAACGACATGAACAACATGCTCGCCGGTACCGGCATCGGCACGCTGTTCGTCGACCGGCATCTCCTCATCCAGCGCTACACGCCCTCGGTCACGGCGATCCTCAACCTCATCCCGACCGACATCGGCCGGCCGCTCAGCGACATCACCCCTCGCCTCACCGGGCAGACCGACGTGGTGGGCGCCGCGACGGCGGTGCTCGACACCCTGGCCACCACGGAGACGCTGGTCCAGGCGAGCGACGAGCGCGCTTACATGATGCGGGCGCAGCCGTACCGCACCGTCGAGAACGTGATCGAGGGCGCGGTGCTCACGTTCGTCGACGTCACCGAGCAGAGGCAGCTGCAGGCCCGGCTCGACGAGCTGGCCAGGACCGTCGCCGAAGCCGGCGAGTTCGCGCAGAGCGTCCTCGATACCATGCGCGAGCCACAGCTCGTGCTCGACGGCGATCTCGAGGTGGTCAGTGCCAACAAGGCGTTCCTGGCGGCCTTCGCGCAGACGCCGGACGCCGTGCTCGGCCGCCCCCTGCGCGAGATCGACGGCGGCGCCTGGCGCGAGCCCGGCCTGCTCGAGGCGCTCCAGAAGGTGCTGCCCGGCAGGAGGAGACTCGACGACCACGAGCTCAGCCTCAGCGAGGGAGCGCTGGGGCCGTGTACCGCGACGCTCAACGCCCTCGAGCTCGTCCGAGCCCCCGGTAAGCCACGCCTGATCCTGCTCACGGTCACCGCCATCGAGCGTGGCGTCTGATGGCCGGCGCGCGGCCACCGCGCAAGAAGAAGAGCGCGCCGGGCGCGCCCGACGAGGCGCGCGCGGCGCACGCGCCTGATGGGCTGCGCCGGGAGGCGGAAGAGCTGCGCCGGGAGGCGGAGGCGCGCGTCGACGGGATGTCCGCCGCCGCCGCCGCCGCCGCCGCCGCCTCACCCGTCCCGGAGGACATCGCCGCGATCGTCCACGAGCTGCGCGTGCACCAGATCGAGCTGGAGATGCAGAACGAGGAGCTGCGCCGCGCGCAGCTCCGGCTGGACGCTCAGCGCGAGAAGTACTTCGAGCTATTCAACCTCGCGCCGGTGGGCTACCTCACGCTGAACGATGAGGGCGTCATCGGCGACGCCAACCTGACCGCCGCACGCCTGCTGGGAGTGGACCGGCAGCTGCTTGTCGGGCAGCCGCTCAGCGCCTTCGTCCTCACTGACGACCGTGACGTGCTCTACCTGCACCTGCGGATGCTCCAGCAGACCGGCGAGCCGCAGATCGGCGAGCTGCGCCTGCTGCGCCTGGGCGGCGCGCCGAAGGCGGGCAGCGCAGCCGAGACGGCCAGCGCCGCCGACCCTGCCTGCTTCTGGGCGCGGCTCGAGGGCCGACCGCGGAGCAAGTGCGACGGCGAGCCGCTGTCCTGCTGGGTGACCTTCTCGGACGTCGACGAGAGCGTCGCGGCGCGAGACGCGCTCCAGGAGAGCCAGGAGCGACTGCACGAGGCGCATCGTCTCGCGCACATCGGGGTCTGGAGCTGGGTCGCGGAGACCGACACCGTCACCTGGTGCGAGGAGCTGTACCGCATCGCGGGTCGCGACCCGACGCTGCCCGCCCCGACCTATGCCGAGCACTCCGCCGTCTACACTCCGGAGAGTTGGTGCCGCCTGCAGGCCGCCGTCGACAGGGCACTGGAAACCGGCGAGCCGTACCAACTGGAGCTGGAGCTCGTCCGACCAGACGGCACCACCCGGTGGGTGAACGCCTTCGGCGGCGGCTCGTCCGAAGGCGACGGGCGAGGCGCGCGGCTGTACGGCACCGTCCAGGACGTCACCGAGCGCAAGCTGGCGGAAACGGAGATCCGGGACCTCAACGCCGGGCTCGAGCAGCGCGTCGCCGCGCGCACCGCCGACCTCGAGGCGGTGAACAAGGAGCTCGAGGCCTTCGTGTACTCCGCGGCTCACGACCTGCGTGCCCCGCTGCGCGCCATCGACGGCTTCAGCCAGATGATCGTGGAGGACGCCGCCGGGCGCCTCGACGATGACGACAAGGAACACCTGCAGCGCGTGCGCGCCGCCGCCGAGCGCATGGGCGCGCTGATCGACCACCTGATCGAGCTGTCCCGCACCGCCCGCGTCGACCTGGTCTCGGAGCGCGTGGACCTCAGCGCGCTGGCGGCGGCGGTGCTCGCCGACCTCCGCCGCGCGGCGCCGGAGCGTGAGGTACGAGCCGTCGTCCAACCTGGTCTGATGGTCACGGCCGACGCCACACTGCTCGAGGTGATCCTCGTCAACCTGCTGAGCAACGCCTGGAAGTTCACCTCGAAGCGCGCACCGGCGCACATCGAGGTCGGCGTCACCAAGGCCGGCGGAGAGCGCGCCTTCTTTGTGCGCGACGACGGCGTCGGCTTCGACGGTGGCAAGGCGGAGCACCTCTTCGGCGCCTTCCAGCGCTTCCACACCCCCGAGGAGTTCCCGGGCGACGGCATCGGCCTGGCCACCGTGCGGCGGCTTGTGACCCGACACGGCGGCCGTGTCTGGGCCGAGTCCGAGCCGGGGAAGGGCGCGACGTTCTACTTCACGCTGGCGGACGCCGGCCACGACGTCTGACGGGCCGGCACGGACGGCCGACGCCGGGTGACGGGCCCCGGCGCTCACACGCGGGCCTGCCGCGGCGAACGCCGAGGCCGACCCGCGACACGCCGACAGCTGGCGAACCCGCTCAACGGGTACAACCCATGCAGTACCACCGCCGGAGGGGGCGACATGGGGACCGAGCGCACATGAGCAGCGGCGAGCCGGCGAACGAGGCTGCGCGGCTCGCCGCCGAACTCGAAGCGGCTCGGCGGCGCGGCGCCGAGCTTGAGACCACCGCCGCGACGGCGGCGCAGTGGCGCGGCGTGATCCAGAGCCTCTCGGACGGCTTCGTGCTGGTCGACGGGCACGGCGTGCAGGTCGAGGTCAACCCCGCCCTCTGCGCCATGACCGGCTTCAGCCGTGACGAGCTAGTCGGCGCCGGGCCACCACATCCCTTCTGGCCGCCGGAGGACCACGCGACGATCGAGGCTGCTTTCGCGAAGACGCTCTGCGGCACGCCCGAGACCTGCCCGCTCACGTTCATGCGCAAGGACGGCACGCGCTTCCCGGTGCTCGTCTCGCCCTCGGTGACCACGGACGCGGCCGGCGCCGTGGTCTCGGCGTTCGCGACCATCAAGGACATGACCGCCCTGAAGAGGGCGGAAACCGAGATCGCCGAGAGCGAGCGGCGCTACCGCCTCCTGCTCCAGAACCTGAACGACGCCGTGTACGTCCACGAATCCACCCCCGACTGGCCGGGCGCCTTCGTCGAGGTCAACGACCGCGCCTGCGAGATGCTCGGCTACACCCGCGAGGAACTGCTGACGATGGAAGTCGAGGCGATCGACGTCCCCGAGCAGGCGGAGCGCCTGCCGGCTATCATGCGCCGGCTCTATGAGACGGGCGGCGCCGTGTTCACCACCGAGCACGTGGCCAAGGACGGGCGGCGGATACCGGTCGAGGTGAGCACCCGGCTCTTCGACCTCCGCGGCCGCACCACCGTGCTCTCGGTGGTACGCGACATATCCGAGCGCGTGGCGGCCGAGGCGGCAGTCGCAAGGGCCCAGCGACTGCTCAACGAGACGCAGGAGATCAGCAGGCTGGGCGGCTGGGAGTACGACGTCGCCACCGAGCGATTCAGCTGGACCGACGAGGTCTACCGCATCCACGGCGTCGACCGGGACTTCGACCTCAACCACCTGGAGCGCAACCTCGCGTTCTACTCGCCGGAGTACAAGGTCGTGATCGCTGAGGCCTTCCGTGGCGTGCTTGAGGACGCCACCCCGTACGATGAGGAGGTCGAGTTCCGCGCCGCTGACGGCCGTCAGCTCTGGGTACGTACCATGGCGCGCGCGGAGATGCGGGATGGAAGGGTCACCCGTGTGATCGGCAACATCATGGACATCACGGAGCGGAAGCAGGCGGAGTTGCAGCTTCAAGAGAGCGAGGCGCTCTTCCACTCCACCCTCGACGCCGCCGGCGACGGCATCGTCCTCCAGGACCACGACGGCCGCATCCTCGTCTGGAACTCGGCCGCCGAGCACGTCTTCGGCGTCACCGAGACGGATGCTCTCGGACAGTCGGCACTGGGGCGCGACTGGGGCGCCGTCCACGAAGACGGATCGCCGTGGCCGGTCGCCGAGCACCCGTCGCTGGTCACGCTGGAGACCGGGAGACCTCAGTCCGGCGTGATCATGGGCGTGCGGCGTGACGAGGCGGTGCGCTGGATTACCGTCAACACCCGGCCGGTGATGCGCGCGCACGAGACCGAGCCCCACGCCGTCGTCGTCTCGTTCGCCGACTTCACGGAGCGGCGAGAGGCAGAGAAGGCGCTCCGGGTGAGCCTGTCGCGACTGGCGCGCGCAGAGCCCATCGCCCATGTGGGCGGCTGGACGCTGGACGTGGAACGGCAGGAGATCCTGGTGTCGGCAGGCTGGCAGAAGATCCACGGGTGCTTCCAGGACCGCTTGCCGGTCGCCGACCTGCTGCCCATCGCCCACCCGGACGACCGCGCCGCTCTCGAGGAGTGCTTCATGACGGCCGTCGCCGGCGGCGGTCCCTACGAGATGGAGCATCGCATCGTGCGCCAGGACGACGGAGAAGTGCGGTACGTCGTCGTCGGTGGCGAGCCGGAGTTGGACGAGCTGGGAAGTGTGAGACGCGTCCACGGCGCGGTCGTCGACATCACCGAGCGCAGACTGGCCGAGGAGGAGATCCGCCGGCTCAACGCCGTGCTCGAAGGGCGCGTCGCAAGCCGCACGGAGCAGCGCGACGCGCTCAACAGCGAGCTTGAGGCGTTCGCCTACTCGGTCGCACACGACGTGCGTGCGCCGCTGCGCGCCATCGATGGCTTCAGCGCGATGGTGGCCGAGAACGCCGCCGACAAGCTGTCGGCCGACGATCTCGATCGCCTGCGACGGGTCCGCGAGGCGGCGCAACGCATGGGCCAGCTCATCGACGACCTGATGGGCCTGTCGCGCGTCGCGCGGAGGGACCTGCTGCGCGCGACCGTCGACGTCAGCGGGCTGGCCGCGGAGGTCGCGGAGGAACTGCGCCACGAGACCCCGGGGCGGACGGTCGCCGTGAGCATCACGCCGGGCATGACGGCGAACGCCGACCCGGCGCTGCTCCGCATCATCCTCCGCCATCTCCTCGGCAACGCCTGGAAGTTCACGGCGAAACACGAGACCGCCTTGATCGAGGTAGGCGTCACCGACCGCGATGGGCGGCCGGCATTCTACGTGCGCGACGACGGGGTGGGGTTCGATCCGAGGTACAGCGGCCAGCTCTTCGGGGTCTTCCAGCGCCTGCATCCGGCCGGCGACTATCCCGGTGACGGCATCGGGCTCGCGACGGTCCAGCGGCTCGTCGCGCGTCACGGCGGCAGCGTCTGGGCCGAGTCGGAGGTCGACCGGGGAGCGACCTTCTTCTTCACGCTTCCCAGCGAGGGGGAGCCCGCGAACGGCCCGACGGGTGACGAGGATGCCTGAGCGCCGGCCGCACGAGACGGGCGACGCCCCCGCCGCTCACGGCCGCAGCGACGCCCGTGGCCTCGACCCGCTCCAGCACCTCCCCATCGCCGCCTACGTCGATGAGATCGACGTCGACGGCAACGTCCGCCTGAGCTACGACAGCCCCAAGTACGAGGAGTTGACCGGCATCGCGCCTGAGGCGCTGAAGGACGACGCGCTGCCGTGGGACGAGCGCGTCCACCCCGACGACCGGGACACGTACCTGCGATCCTTCGAGCGCCTCTGGCGGGATCTCGAGGACCAGGACATCGAGTACCGCTTCGAGCGCAGCCCCGGCGACTGGGTCTGGATCCACGACCGCGGCACGGCCGTCTACGACCCCGACCGCCGTGTGACGGTGATCAGCGGGATGCTGACCGACGTGACGCGCCGCAGGACGGCCGAGGAGAAGGCGGCGCGCGTTCTCAGGGAGCTCGAGGACACGGTGCGCGAGCGCACCGCGGAGCTCGAGCTCACCGTCACGCGACTGCGCGCCAGTGAGAAGAACTTGGCGCGCGCGCAGGAACTCTCGCACGTCGGCAGCTTCGAGTGGCTCGTCACAGATGGCGCCGTGACCGCCAGTCCCGAGCTGCAGCGCATCTGCGGCGTCGCCCATGAGTGGTCGCCGAGCATCGACGACCTCTTCGCTCTCGTCCACCCCGACGACCGGGAGAGCTACGCGGGCGCCCTGGAGAAGACACTCGGCGGCGACCCCCCCGCGTCCATCGGCTTCCGGATCGCGCGCGCAGACGGTGAAGTACGGCATCTCGACGTCCGCGCCGAGGTGGAGAAGGACGCGGACGGGACGGTCGTCCGCGTCCACGGCTCGGCCCAGGACGTCACCCAGCGCGCCGTGGCCGAGGCGGAGATCCGCCGGCTCAACGCCGAGCTGGCCGAGCGCGTCGAGCGGCGCACCGAGCAGCTCGACGCCGCGACCCGCGAGCTGGAGGCGTTCGCCTACTCCATCTCGCACGATGTGCGCGCGCCGCTGCGCGCCATCGAGGGCTTCAGCGCCATCGTCGTCGAGGACTGCGGTGACAGACTGACCGAGTCAGACCTCGAGCATCTCGGGCGGGTACGCCAGGCCGCGCAGCGCATGGGACAGCTCATCGACGACCTCATGGGGCTCTCGCGCGTCTCGCGCCGCGACATGATCCGCGAGCCCTGCGACATCGGCGCCCTGGCAGAGCGTGTCGGCGCCGAGTTGCAGGCGGAGCAACCCCACCGGACGGTGGATCTGACCGTGCAGCCCGGCCTCGCCGCCGACGCCGACCCGACGCTCGTGCGCCTGATTTTGCGCGAGCTCCTCGACAACGCCTGGAAGTTCACGGCGCCGCACGACGAAGCGCACATCGAGGTCGGTGCGCTGGACACGGACGGTGAGCGTGCCTTCTACGTCCGCGACGACGGCGCCGGCTTCGACATGCGCCACGCTGAGCACCTCTTCGGCGCCTTTCAGCGCATGCATGCGGCCGGCGAGTTCGAGGGCGGCGGCATCGGCCTCGCGACCGTCCAGAGACTCGTGCGCCGCCACGGCGGCCGTGTCTGGGCGGAGGCCGAGGTCGGCAACGGCGCCACCTTCTTCTTCACCCTGCCGCCGACCGGCCACAGCGACTGACGGGACATCTCCGAGCCGAAGCGACGCAGGCGGGCCGGGTCGCGCTGCGGGTCACCCCTCCCAAGGGTTGTACAGCTCGACTCCGGCAGGCTCCATGTGGGTGACGTCGCGGGTCACGAGAGTGAGGCCGTTCTCGAGGGCCGTGGCGGCCAGGAGCCCGTCGATCACAGGGATCACCCGGCCGGCGCGCTCGGCGACACCGGAGATCCTGCCCCAGCGCGCGGCGATGTCGGGATCCACAGGGATGATCCGACCGGTGAATCGACGCCGCAGATCGCCGCTCACCCAAGCCTCGAGCGTGCGCCGACGCCGAGAGTCATCCAGCCGCGCGATACCCTTGTGCAGTTCCCCCAGCGACAGGACGCTCAGGAACAGGTGATCCTCGTCCTGAGCCGCCAGCCAGCTCACGACCTCTGGTGAAGGCCTCTTGCGCACCACCTCCGAGATCACGCAGGTGTCCACAAGATAGCTCACAGTAGCACCGTGCGGCCGGGGTCGTCGTCGCGTTCGATCTGCAGATCGACGCCGGCCAGCGGGGAGCTGCGAAGGAACGATACGAGACCCTGTTCCCGCGCCGAGATCTTCCTGAAGTCCTCGATGCCGACCACCACCACCTCCTGCTTTCCCCGGCGCGTGATGATCTGCGGGACGCCGGCCTTCGCTCTGTCGACGAGCTCACTCAGGCGGTTCTTGGCATCCTGCAGGGGCCAGGTGGTCTCTTTCATGACGCACTCCTTACAGCTAGCTTGTCTAGCTGTTCAGCATGCCACACGGCCGCCTGGATGTCCACGCCCACGGCCGGAGAGCGAGACGCGGAGTCGCCGAGCCTCAGGCCTCCTCCGCCCGTCCGGCGCCGCGGCGCCGGACGACCCACCACACGAGGACGCCGGCGACGATGACGGCGGCGATCGAGACGCCGGCGATCGTCCCGGCGTTGCCGCCGCCCTCAGCGTCGGCGGCGGCGGACTTCGGCCCCACGTTGAGGTAGCTCTGGATCATGCCGTTGTAGAACACGGGGCCGCCCTCGCCGTAGTACGGCGTCCAGCCCTCCCACTTCTCCGTGTTCACGGCCTGCAGATAGTCAAAGTACGTGAGCACGTTCTGCGGGTTCTCCGCGTACATGACCTCCTGCATCTTCCAGATCTGCTCCGCGCGCGTCTGCGAGTCGAGCTCGTGCCCCTGCTGCTCGCAGAGAGCGTCGTACTCGGCGTTGGACCAGTAGACCTCGTTCCACCACCCGATCTGGCTGGTGGTGAAGCACTGCAGGGTCGATCCGGGGTCGTAATACCCGTCCCAGAACCAGAGGATCATGTCGTAGTCCGGCGCCGGGGAGTCGCCCTTCCAGGCGTACATCGCGTCGCTGGCGACGCCGTTGTCCACGACCTCGAACTCGATCTTGAGGCCGATGTCCTCGAACCAGCCGGCGAGGAGCTTGCCCTCACCCTGGGTCGAGGTGGACTCGGCCAGCGCCCACAGGCGCAGCGAGATGGGCTTGCCCTGCTTGTCCTCGCGGACGCCGTCCCCGTCGGTGTCCTCGTACCCGGCGGCGTCGAGCAACTCCTTGGCCTTCTCCGGGTCGAACGTCCGCAGCACGCCCTCCGGCGGCTGCCAGTGGAAGTCCGGGTCGCGCCAGGTGTCCGAGTTGATCATCGTGTAGCCGGCCGTGCCGCGGCCGTTGTACACGAGCCGGATGATGCGCTCGCGGTCGATGGCGTGGTCGAGCGCCACCCGGAAGGCGGGGTCGCGCAGCACCGGGTCGCCCCCGGACTCCGGGCCGTCGTAGCAGTTGAAGTCCACGTAGTCCCAGTTGAAGAAGTTGTAGGCGATGGCCTTGAGCCCCGCAGCCTGCTGCAGGCCGTCGAACTGGGCCGCCGGCACGCCCTGCGCCGCGTCGAGGGTGCCCGACCGCAGGTCCTGCGTCATGGTGTCGGGGTTCGTGTACGCCTCGAAGATGATCCGGTCCACCTTGGGCCGGCCCCAGCCCTCCACGTCGTTGCCCCAGTACTCGGGGTTGCGCTTGAGGTCGGTGTAGTCGCCGCGCTTGTAGTACGTGATCTGGAAGGGGCCGCTGCCGACGATGGGCGTCTCGTTGGCGGAGCTGCGCTCGAGTGCGGTCGGCTTGATCTTGCCCCACACGTGCTCGGGCAGGATGTACACGACCACGTACAGCATGTCCGCCTTGGGCTTGGACATGGTGAACCGCACGGTGGTGTCGTCGACCGCCTCCGCGTGCTTGATGTCCTTGACCGCCTGCAGATACGAGGTGAGCTGGTTGTCGATGACGAGGTTGTACGTGAAGGCGATGTCCTCGGCCGTCAGCGGCTCACCGTCCTGCCACTTCACGCCGGGCCGGATGTGGACCGTCCACGTGAGGCCGTCGGCGGAGATGCCGCCGTTCTCCGTGGTGGGCAACTCGGTGGCCAGTTGCGGGATCGGCTTGCCGTCCAGCCCGAACCCGAAGAGGCGGTCGTAGGTGAGGTACAGCACCTCGGCGGTGGCCGTCTCGACCCCGGTGAACGGGCTCAGGTTGTCGGGGTCGGCGGTCCACCCGATGCGCAAGGTCGCGCCGGCGGGCGGCGAGGCCGACCCTGACGCCGAGGCTCCGGCCGGCGCCGGCGCGCCCGCCGGGGCCACCGCCAGGACCGCCCCCGCCAGCATCACCGCGATGAGAGCGCCGATCGCGTGAGTCTTCCGTCCGAGCATGGACTCCCTGAGCACGATCACGGCCCCCCCTCGCTGTCGCCGACCCGGCCTGCAAAACGATTTGGTCACAGATTCGCCCATGGTATAGACTCACCCCGCCTCACGCAAGCACCGGAGGAGCCGCACGCCGTGCCGAAG
>Ga0172370_10005895_pt1 | contig 15628 bp, 9 predicted proteins | sample LakKiv5m_FD_114538 | JGI IMG/M metagenome (GOLD analysis project Ga0172370, IMG submission 114538) | Freshwater microbial communities from Kabuno Bay, South-Kivu, Congo - kab_022012_11.5m | ecosystem: Environmental > Aquatic > Freshwater > Lake | place: Democratic Republic of the Congo...
CCGCGTTGTCCAACGCCGATTCGGACACGAAACCAACGGTTGGATGCAAGTCTGCCGGTCCACAGCCGAATCAACCCTGAATCCCACATCAACTAAGCCCGGTTCTCCGACAGGCTCCTAGGTACTCGAGGGCCCTGTTGACGAGCGACTGCCTTGCTGCACCGGACGAGGCCCGCTCGAACGACAGAATGGTGGCGCCTTCAAGTTGGGCCATGAACTTGAACTCGGAAAGCAGCCGGCTCTTGCCGACTCCCCGCTCGCCGGTGATGCAGACGGCGCCCGCCCTTCCTTTGGCTGCGTTGTCGAGCATCTCTTTGAGGCTGGCGAGTTCGCCGGTGCGACCGACAAATACCGGCGCCACCGGGTACTCCGGCGGCCCGGTCTCCGCTGTCGCGTCGGCCCCGGGGCGGGTGAGTTGTTCAATGACGGCCGCGGCCGAGCTTGGCCTTCGTTCGGGCTCCCGCTGAACCAGTGACATCACCAGCGCGGCGAACTCCTCGGGGATACTCTCGTCAAACTCCCGGGGTGGCTTGAACTCGGACAGGTATTGCATTCTTAGCCACTTGCGAAGGTCCTTCTCTTCGCCCGGACCGCGACCGGTGATAACTTCGTACAGCACGAGGCCCAGCGAGTAAAGGTCGGCGCGGGCGTCGGCATCTACGCCTTTGAGCACCTCGGGTGCGACATAGCCAAGAGTGCCGCGTGCCGTGTCCTCGTCGGACAGCGCGGGCTGGCCGGCAAAACCGAAGTCAATCAACTTGGCGTGCGGGGAGCCATCCCGGTCAACCACGAGGATGTTCTGCGGCTTCAGGTCGCAGTGAATCAGTCCCTGGGCGTGAACGCGGTCCAGTGCATCGAGTAACTGGGCCGTCACTGATTGCAGCTCGGGGCGGAAGCCCTTCCCGAAGAAGACGTTAATCGGCTTCCCGTCGACGAACTCCATGGTGAAGTACGGTCTGCCCTCGGTGGTGGCCCCGTAGTCGAGGGCTGCGACTATGCCCGGGTGCGTGAAGCGCGACAGCCAGTAGAACTCGCGGCCAAGCCGGGCCTCGGTCACCTTGGGGGCGTCGCCCCGGAGCGTCTTCAGCGCCAGAACCCGGTTGGTGACCGTATCCCTGACCTTGTAGGTCTCGGTGACTTCGCCGCCTCCGAGCCATGACAGCACCTTAAAACGGTCAGCAATCAGTTGTGATGTCTTGAACGTGGCGGCTTGCGCCATCGGTCTATCATAACCAAGCCCTATCCCTTCGTCAAGCCCACAGGTGCGACAATTCCAGTGCGACAATTCCGGCTATGCGCCGAGTGTCGAATTATCCGCTTATGCGGCTGTTACTTACCAAGAGGCGCGATCGCGTTCGTGCCCGCCGGGCTGCCTCGCTGATGCGACGCTGCCGGAATGCCGGGTCCTATGTCGCACCGGTTCCGGACCTCCCGTCCAGCCGCCAGTCGAACGAAAACGTCCGGGCTGCAGCGTGGCCGCCGGGCTCCGGCGTACTCCGCTCCCGCAGCCGCGAGGTCGGGTTCGTAAGCGGATGCCGGCCCCGACAACGCAGCGCGCCTTTGACTTCGTCACAACCCGGCCTATATTGACCCCAGGCCAAACGGAGAAAAAATGACTCGAATCATCAAGCTGGTATCGGCACTTGGGCTCCTCGCCGGCGCCGCGGTCGCGACGCCGGTCGAGCTGCTCAAGAGCATAACGCTCGACAGATACCCGGACGCGAATGCGGTCGTCGTGTTCGACTCGACTCTGATCACGCTCCAGGCGGACGGCCGGAGCGTGCTGCGCGAGCACAAGCTGGTCAAGATCCTGACCGAACAGGGCAAGCAGCAGTACGCCACGACCTGGGATGAGTACTGCCTGACCTACTCAAAGGCCGAAGTCAGGCTGGCCCGGGTGATAGCGCCCGACGGCAGGGTCACGAACGTCGCGAAGCAGGAGATCGTCGACGTACCGACGCCGCTCTGGGAAGGATCGAAGTTCGTGCTGCCCAACGTGCGGGTCAAGTCCATCCAGTTCCCCGGACTCGCCCTCGGCTCGTCGGTCGAGTGGGTGACCGAGGACGTCACTTTCAACCCGGTGATGGAGGGCCAGTACGACAACGAGCAGTATTTCAGTGGCGGCGACCCGACGCTCGACCTGGTATACACCATCGACGCGCCGGCGACGATGAAATTCCGCTGGCTGGTAAAGGGCGGCAGCGTCGACACGAGCTTCACGACGAAGGGCGGCCGCCAACGCATGGTCTGGTCGGCGCACGACGTGGCCAGGACGGTGTATGAGCCGATGATGCCTTACCGCGAGTCAATGACGCGCCTCCTCGTCTGCACCCAGCCCGACTGGCAGACGTGGTCGCGCTGGTACTACAATCTCTGCTCTACCCAGTACGAAGTCGACTCGACCCTTGGTCGCGCGATCGACTCGCTCACCACCGGCGCCGCGACCGAGGAAGCGAAAGTCCGAGCGCTCTACGATTTCGTGAACCAGCGCATCCGCTACGTCGAGACCTCGTACTCGGGCAAGAAGGCCGGATACCAGCCGGAAAAAATCAGCCTCACGTTCGAGAAGCGCTACGGCGTTTGCCGCGACAAGGCCGCGCTGCTTGCCGGCATGCTGCGCCACGTCGGGGTAGACGCATACATCACCCTTACCGATGGCGGGTCGCAGACCGACGGCGAGCTGCCGGTTGACCAGTTCAACCACGCGACGGTCGCGGTGAAACGCCCGGACGGCACTATCTACTACCTCGACCCGACCGCCGAGAACTCGCGCCTTTATCTCGCGGCGTCGGAGATGAACCGCGGGGTGCTCGTCGCGACCAAAGACGGCGATGACCTCCGCTACACTCCCTTGATCCCGGCGGACTCGAACCGGTTGGACGTTGCCATCGACGACACGCTTGCCGCCGATGGCTCGCTCTCGGGGAACGTCGTGCTGACCCCGACCGGTGGTCAGGACTTCAGCCTGCGCTGGCTGGCCCTCGGTCTGCCGCCCAAGCAGCAGAAGCAGCGCCTCGAGAACTACCTGCGGGTCTTCGGCCCGAGCGCCCGGCTCGACACGGTGACGATGACGGATGCGCGCGACCTGAGCCAGCCGCTCATCTTGAGGCTCCACTTCACGGTACCGGGCTTCGCCACCGTTCTCGCCCCCAAATCCGGAATCTCAAATCGGAAATCCACAATCCGCTTCACCCTGCCCAAGGCCGGCAGCGGCATGTTCACGTCGAGCTCGCTCGCCTGGGCCTCGACCATGCCGGTGCGGAAGTACGACGTCGACTTCCATACGACCACTGCCTGGCACATGGTTCACCGCCTGATGCTGCCCAAGGGCTTCAAAACGGTGCTCGCGCCCGACTCGCTCATCCAGACATTCGACAAGTTCGAAGCGAAGTCGGCTACCCGCGCCAAAGGCAGGCTCCTGACCAACGAGGTGTGGTTCCGGCTCAGAGCTCCGCTGGTCCCTGTAGCCGATTACCAGGACCTGCGCAACCTCTTGGCCTCGGCCGAGGAACTTGAACGGCAGCACGTGATGCTGAAAACCGCGGAGGAGTAGGCGATGAAGACGATTCAAGGTGCCGGGCGCAAGATGGAAGCTGCAAGATGGATTCTGGTTTTGGCTTTCAGCTTTTGGCTTCTGCCTTTTGGCTTCGCGTCCGAGATCGACAGCATCATCAAGGCCGCGCCGGGGCACGATGCCTATCCCGAGGCAGGCGCGCTCATCCTGCTCGACCGCAGGATCGAGACCGTGGACAAAAACAACTCGACCACGCTCGACCGCTACCTCGTCGTGAAGATCTTCGAGGACCGGGCGACCGACGAGTTCGGCGAGGTCACCCAGCGGTTCAACAAAGACGGCCAGACCGTGGACGTGCTCGATGCCTGCACCCACCGGCCGGACGGATCAATCGTCAGGCCCGAGGCCCGCGCGATATCCGAGGTGAGTGCCCCCGAAGTCGGCAGCGCCATGGCCTACACCAATGCGATGCTCAAAGTTGTCTCGTTCCCGGCACTCGAGCCGGGCGCGGTCATCGAGTACCACGTCCGGGTGAAGCCGAAGAAGAGCACGAAAGAAGACGGCTTCTCCGGGACAGTCACCTTCGGCGGGTTCAATCCGGCTCTAAAGCGCGAGTTCCGGCTGGTCGTGCCCAGGGGTGTCCGGTTCTCCCACGAGTGGAACGTGGCCGCGCTGAAGCGTGCGATACTCAAGGCCGAGGCGGACTCGGGCGCTCAGACGACCTACACCTGGTCCGACGAGGACACGCCGCAGATCTTCCGCGAGGCGGCGATGCCCGACATCGAGCGGCTTGTGCCGGTACTGAGCTACTCGTCGTACCGGGACTGGAAGCAAATCGCGACCAGGCTGCGCAGGGACTTCGACAAAGGCCGAATCGCCTCGCCGGCGGTAAAGAAGTTTTCGGACAGTCTCGCGGCGGGGCTGTCCAAGGCCGACGCGGCCAGGGCCATCTACCTGTTCGTAACCCAGAAGGTGCGGAGCATCTGGCTCGACTACGGAGACGCCGGGCACGAGGCCCACAAGTCGCCCGACATCCTCAAGTGGAAATACGGCGACTGCCGGGACAAGAACCGTCTGCTGGTCTGCCTGCTCAACGCCCAGGGGATTCAGGCGACGCCGGTCGTGCTCGCCACCAGCGCGGACGCGCCGGCCGACGTGCCTTCGCCCGACGCCTTTGACTGGCTCGCAACGCTGGCCACCATTGACGGCAAATCAATGCTCTTCGACCCGTTCGCGGAGTATCGCAGCTACGGCAGCATCCCGGACGACGACGCCGGGGTTGACGCGTTGCTCCTCGACACGACCAGCACGGGGCTTACCCTCAGCCCGGGCGCCGGTCCGAACCCGGCCGACCGCGAGGTCACCACGGCGGAGCTCGCGCTTGAACTGAATGGCAACATCTCCGGAACGGTCATCACCACAACCGGCGGCTGCTACGACAACTCCCTGCGCGAAGACTGGCGCGACCGGACTCCAACCGACCGGAAGCGGGCGATGGCCCAGACCGCGTCCTCAATCAAGACCGGGGCGCAGATTGACACATTCTGGTTTTCGAACCTGGGCAACCTCACCGAACCGGCGGCCGCCGGCTTCTTCTTCACCGCACCGCGCTACGCGGTAACGCAGAAAGGCGAGCTGTCGCTGCGCGTGCCGACGCCGGCCGTGGTCGGCGAGGACCTGTTCTGGTTCACGTCGAGCGCCCGGCGGACGAATCCGGTCGAGACGAGGCCGGCGCGCAACTGGGAGTACACCTGCAACATCAAGCTGCCGCGCGGCGTGAAGGTGGACGTCCTGCCGGACAGCGTCGCGGTCGCCGCTGACGGCATCGCGGCCCGGGGCGGTTGGGCCAGGACGGCGAACGGCGTAAGCTTCCACTGCTCGGTGCGGCTGACGAAACCCGACTACTCGGTCGATGAGTTCGCCGGGCTCAAAACCGCGGCCGACGCAATCAGCAAGCCGCAGCTCCGCGAGGTCTACTTCCTCAAGTAGCGGCCGAGAAACAACCGGCGGCCGGCACCACTGCCGGCCGTCGCTGTTGAAGTCTCCCGGGTTTTTGGGGCTCGCTGCGGACGGTGTTAGTTGTGGTTCGGCGGCTCGGTGCGCAGGGCGGCGGCTCCCTCGACGAGCTCTTCTATCAGCTCGTGCACCGACACTATGCGGTCGCACCGCCAGGCATTGGCGCCGCACATCGCGTAGCCGTTCGCCATCTGGCCGCGGTAGCTTGCGACCAGGGCCTGCGCGATGCAGTATCCGGCCACTGCCGGCTCACAGGTCACGAGGCAGTGGTAGGGGCAGCCGAAGTTCACCTTCTCGCCCCTGAGGTAGCGTTCGACGAAATCGTTCTTGATGACGCGGGCCGGCATCCCGACCGGGCTGTGGATGATAACGATGTCTTCCTTCCGGCAATTGATGAAGGCCTGCTTGTAGGCTTCGCCGGCGTCGCACTCGTGGGTGCAGACGAACCGCGTGGCCATCTGCACGCCGGCCGCGCCGAGCCGGAGGAACCTGGCGATGTCGTTGCCGTCGAACACGCCGCCCGCGGCGACGACCGGGATGTTGCCGTACTCACGGGCCACGCCGAGAACCTCGGTGACGATGCGCTCCAGCGCGTTCGCCTCCAGGTTCTGGACCTCCTCGTGCGAGAAACCGAGGTGTCCGCCGGCCAGCGGCCCCTCGACCACGATTGCGTCCGGCAGGCGGTTGAACCGTTTCTGCCAGGTCCGGCAGATGATGCTGGCGGCCCGGGCCGAGGACACAATCGGCAGGAGTTTGACGTGCGCGTCGGGGACGAGCCCCGGCAGCTTCAGCGGCAGACCGGCGCCGGAGATGATGGCGGCCGCGCCCTCGGCGGCCGAGACCCGGACCAGGCTGTCATAGTTGGTCAGGGCGCACATGACGTTCACGCCGAATGGGTTCGGAGTATTGTTCTTCGTTTCCCGGATTGCCTGCCGCAGGCCGATCTCAGCGCGGGTGACGTAGTTTGGGGTCATGTCCTCAAGCTCCTCGCTCAATCCCACGGTAGCGATGACGCCGAGCGCGCCTTCTTTCGATACGGCTGAAACCAGGCGCGACGACGACACGCGTACGCCCATCCCGCCCTGGATAATGGGTGGATTAATCACCAGGTCACCGATTACCAGGTCGGGGAGCTTGCGGTCAGTCGTTGTCTTGATGCCGGCTCAGCCGTTCAACGGCAGTCGGAGAGAGAACAAGGCGCCCATAAACGGCAAAAGTGTAGCCGGTGGCGTTGGGAAGTCAACGCGAGCCGCGACCCCGGATTCGACGCTCTGCCCCGACTTTGGCGTGCTCTTCCGGCGCGCGCTGACCGGCCGGCCGATTTCAAAGAGGTCGTCATGGTCCGTTGACTTCCACGCGGGTGCGGGTCTATAATCCTGCGGGTTACGCCTGCCGGTGCAGAACCGAAGTCGATCCCCAAGAACGACTTTTCACCACTTCCTCAAGCCCGGCAGCATTCACTCGGGTACGACGCCTGTTCGAATCACCGCTGACGTGGCGGCGACAAAGGCGCCGCACGCGTTTATTCTGCCCGCCGGCTGCGCGTCGCTCAGCCTTCCGGCCCGAACCCCGAATCGCTCTCCTTGACCTCTCTCTCGCGGCTTCAATGCCGGTTCCCGCGGCGCATGGTCGGGCTTGAACAAATCCCGCACCGACGTAGTATTCTCCTGGCTGCTAATGCCTGAAGTATGACGCGTCAAGCTGCTGCAAGGCCTTGGGAATCGGGCGAGTCCCGGATTGTCGCTGCCTACGCGCAGCGGTTGGTCGCCGGCCGCTATCCCGGCCTCGTCCCGGCCGCAGTCGACTGCCTTCGCGCCCTCCGCAAATGGCACGCCGAGCACCCCGGCGCGACAAGGCCCAGTCGAGCGTACCGGCGGACGTTTGACGCGGTCCGCAGCCGGATTTCCAGAGATGCCATCGCCCGGGGCCGGCCCAAGATGCACAATCTCTGGAAACCGGTAGAACGCCGTCTTGCTTACAAGTGGATTCGGTTGTACTTCCGGCATCAGCAGGACGACTACCCGCTCGCGCTGCTGGACGCGGCGCGCGGGCTCATGGTGGACCTGCTCGAGCAGGGCTACGACCGGACCTTGTCGTCGTGCGAGAACGAACTGCACAAGTGCTTCCTCGATGCGGCGAAAGGGAAGACGCGCCACGCCGGCCGGATCGGCGCCGAAACCAGACTGCCGGCATCACTGCTTCGCGGCACCCGGCCGCAACCCCACCGGACCAAAACCTAGACCGGTCCGCAGCCTCAGGCCTGACGAAGGGGAGCGGGCGAAGTCAGGCGCAGCCGGCCGCTGGGCCGCGGAGTCTGGCGCAGCGGGCAAGGTGCCATGTGTACCAGTCGCAGACGTCGCCGATGCAGCGGCCGGTTGACTGGCAGAGCGGCTGCACCCGCGACGGGTCAACGCCGATTTTCACGAGCTCGGCAATCCGGTCAAGACTGAGCCGGGTCGGGGGCACGTCGGCCTGGGTGAGGCTGCCGTTCAAAAGCATCTGGCCCTGTTTGTGGTAGAACCATTCTTCCGCGCCGGCAGCGTAGCCTTCGTCGAGCAGCTTCTCGTCGTCAGATTGGGGACACATCCGCGACGCGTCCGTCGCGTCGCTCCGGGGACGTGTCCCCTCCGAAAGCCCCTTGGCCTGCCGTTCGGCCAGGCGGATGAGCTTCGCCGCTTCGCGCAGGTCCACTCCCGCCTGTTTGTTGCCGAAGACCGCGACGTTGCCCGATGACCTTCGCTGGATGACAATCGCCGCCCGCGCGCCGTACTCGGACCGGGCGTACTTATGAATCCCGTCCTCGTCCGAGTCCACGGTCACGATCCTGAGCCGCTTCTTTCCCACCTCGATCTCTTCGACCCTGGCTTTTGCCTCGAACTCGGGCTTGACCACGGTAAAGAACCGGTGCTGTTCCGCGTACTTGGCCTCGATTGCCACGAGCGCCCATTCGATTACCCGGTGCGGGTCGTCGGGATACCGATTGTGCAGCAGTTTGACCACGTAGGAGATGTCGAACGGCGAGGCATTGCCTTCAACGTCGGCAGCTCGCACGAATCTGAGTATCTTGGCGAGCGACGGGTCATCGCTGACGCCGAGTTCCCGGGCCACAAGCGTAGTCGCGCAGTCGCCGGCCTTGCGGCCTTCGTCCAGTGTCGGATGTTCGTCGAACCGGCCGCCGCCGATGCCGACGAGGACGGTACCTTCCGCTTCGTAGTCCTCGGGCTTGCGCCCGGCTTCCGCCAGCCGGCGGATGGAGGTGAATTCGACCCGCGCCGTGCTGATGCCGGGAAATCGCTGTTCTCCGAATCGGCGCAGGAGCCAGATGGCAACGATCTCGTCGAGGTGCGGCCGTTCGTGAGTGAGGATGCGGTTGAAGACCATCTCAAGCCAGAGTAGCCGAAAGGGGACAAAGGGTCAAGCGGCAGGCCGGCAGACGAAGGCAGGGGCGGGTGCGCACGGCCGGGCCCGATAGTCCGCCCTACGCAATCCGACTCCGATGGGCCGCCAAACAGACGGGCGGGCATGTGCCCGCCCTGTGCCAGACCGAGCCGGGAGCCTGGCTATTCGCGGCCGCCTCCGCGGCCGTGTTGATGCTCGCCGTCGCGGGGTCGATCCTGGCCGCGTCGGTCGCGGTGGTTCCGGTCGTTCCGGTCCCAGCCGATGTGCCGGCCGTTATTCCAGCCCCAGTGCCAGCCACGGTTGTAGTGAACTGCCGGCCGGTGCGCGAAAACCGGCAGTCGACGCGCGGGCGGATACGGCCGAACGACCCGGACCTGCCAGTGATTGCCGAACCCGAGCCAGGATAGCACCGGGCCCAGGAAGAAACGCGGCCTCGGTCGCGGTCGCGGCGGCGCCGCATAGGTTACGCCGGAGAAAAGCAACAGCAGGACTGCTCCGGCGATGATACTTCGCTTCATTTTTATCTCCTTTTTGGCGGTGACCATCAAGCGTATCTACCGCCGACCGCTGGATTCTATTCCGGCGTTTGCGGGCTAGGCGGGGAGAACGATAGCCGAGGTGGAGTATTCCGGCACCATCTGGAAGCTGCGGGTGAGCCTGACGCCGATGCGCTCGGGCCGGAGTAGAGCGAATATCTTCTGTTGTTCGGCCAGGTTCGGCCAGACCGGATATCCCGGGCTGTAGCGGACGGTCTCGCGCAAACCTGGCAGATGCGCCAGGCGTCGCTGGCAGTATTCGGCAAGGGCTTCGGTCAGCTCGGCGGCAAGGCCGTGGAGCAGGAACTGGTCGTGAATCCGCTTCTGTCGGGCCAGCGAGCGGCTTTCCTGCACTACCCGGGTTCCGACGGTTACGACCTGGAGGGCGACGTGGAAACGCTCGCGGCCCTGCTTTCGCTTGAGGCGGCGGGCAAAGGCGGGCGCGAATTCGAGCCGCGTCAGTTCTTGTCCGGTACGCGGGTGGACTACCACCAGTCCGCTGCCGGTGATGCCGGCCTCATACAGGCCGTACACCATCACGCCGTGCCACAGCTCCCGCTCGTGGCTAGTGGTAAGAAACTCGTCAAGCGTGCGCTCGGCCTGTCGGCGCGCCGCCCGGTTCGCCCGTGGTCCGAGCAGCCGCCAGCGCGTGCGGAAAAGCCGGTCGCGGTCCAGGAGCAGGGCGTAGCCGCGGACCTCGGCGTGGACCAGCTTGGTCAGGGAGCGCGCGTACGCGCCGGAGATGCGGGGCTGGTTCCAGATTACTTCCGGCGAAGACTCTGCTTCATCCGCCGGCCTCGGGCTGCAGGTACGACGCTTTGGGGCATCGGTCGGCCGGTTACGGCTGGTGATGGCCTGCATGACCTTCAGCCCGCCGAGTGCATCCTTGGCATAGTACACTTTGGAAGTGTACGCCGGCTGGAGTTCTTTGTCCACATAGGCGCGGTTGAGCGCCGCGCCGCCGCAGATGACCGGGATGGGTAGACCGGCCTCGGCAAATGCCTCAACATACTCCTTCATCGCCCGCGCCGACTCGACCAGCAACCCGGAAAGGCCGATGGCATCCGGCCGGTGCTCGCGCACCCCGGCGATGACGTCCTCGGGTGTCTGTCGCACGCCGAGGTTCACAACGTTGAACCCGTTGCTCGACACAATCATGTCCACCAGATTCTTCCCGATGTCGTGGACATCGCCGCGCACTGTGGCGATGAGCAGCGTGCCGCGCCGTTTGTGGCTTTCGGCAGGCAGGTGCGGCCGCAGGACATCGAACGCGGCCCGCATCGCCTCGGCGGAACGGAGTACGAACGGCAACTGCATCCGGCCGGACTCGAACCGGCGGCCGACCTCGTCCATCGCGGGGAGCAGTTCCCGGGTGATGATATCGGGCGCAGGCCGCGTCCTGAGCTCTTCGCCTACAGCCCGGACAATACCCGCGCGGTCGCCGGCAAGCACACAATCGCCGACTGCCAACGGCTCACGGCTGACGGCCCGCGACTCCGGCGGGGCTCCGGACGACCGGACGCCGATGCGGGTAAGCAGGGACTCAAGTGGCGTGCCGGGCCCGCGGCTCCGGTTGAATATCAGGTCCTCGCAGCGCCTGACCGTCCTACGGTCAAGCGTCGAAAGCGGCTCGATCTTGCCGGCATGGAGAATCGCGGCGTCAAGCCCGTTCTTGACCGCGTGATGAAGGAAAACGGTGTTGAGCGCGCGCCGCGTCTGCGGCTCGAGCCCGTGTGATATGTTGCTGACCCCGAGCAGCGTGAAGCTGTTCGGGAATCGCCGCTTTGCCTCGCGAATCGCCTTGAGCGTCTCGACCCCGGCATTGCGGAGCGACTCGTCACCGCTGGCGAGCGTGAAGGTGAGGAAGTCGAAGAAAACGTCCGGCGGGGCGAGCCCGCCGCGCCGCACCGCGAGGTCGTACAGCCGATTGGCGACTTCGAGTTTCCGCTCGCAGGTCATCGCCATGCCTTTGTCGTCGATTGTCATCAGAACGAGCGCCGCTCCCATCCTGCGGCAGAGCCTTATCGTCTTCTCGGCCCGGGCCGGGTCCTCGAGACTGACCGAGTTGACGATGCTTCGGCCGGCAAGCCGTTCGAGTGCCGCTTCCACCACTTCGCAGCGGGTTGAATCGACCATCACCGGCAGGTCCACGCCCGAGTTCAGGCGGACCGCCAGCTCTTTCATGTCCGAAACCTCGTCGCTGCCCGCGGCCGCCACCGAAAGGTCCATGACCTGCGCGCCCTCGGACTTCTGCTCCAGCGCCGATGTGACCATTGCGTCGAAGTCGCGGGCGAAGAGGAGCTCGCGGAAACGCTTGCTGCCGCTCGCATTGGTCCGCTCGCCGATGAAGAGCGGCCGCGGCTTCACGCCCAGTTCCTGCGCGCTGAAGGGCGATCCGACGCGAGGCACAAGGGGCACCGGCCGGCGCGGCGGGAGACCCTCGAGCGCGGCCCGGAGACGCCGGATGTGCTCGGGCGTTGTGCCGCAGCAGCCGCCGGCGATGGCGAGACCCGGCCCGGCCGCGAGCCGCTTCATGCTGGCGGCAAACTGCTCGGGCGAAAGGTCGTAGACCGTACGCCCGGCCTCCAAGCGGGGTAGACCCGCGTTGGGCATGACCGAGACGAGCTTCGACGAATGGCTCGCGAGATAGCGCACGGCGGCGGCGAGGCCGTCGGGGCCGAATCCGCAGTTGAGCCCGATTGCCGCGACCGGATAGGGCTCGATCGCCGAAAGCACTGTCCCGATGTCCGAACCGGTAAGCGTCCGGCCGTGTTCGTTCAGGGTCACCTGAGCGATGACCGGAACGCTGCGCTCGTCGGCTTCGAACGCGTCGAGCGCGGCTGCGAGCGCTGCCTTGAGTTGCAGCAGGTCCTGGCTCGTTTCGATTATCAGGCAGTCAACGCCACCGGCCAGCAGCCCATCGACCTGGGGCCGAAAACTCGCGACCAGTTCGGCAAAACCGATGTGACCGAGCCCCGGCAGCTTCGAACCCGGCCCGATTGACCCGGCAACGAACCGCAGCCATGTCGGCGTTGCCTGCTCGCGCACGGCACTCCGTGCAATCTCGGCCGCCTTGCGGTTGAGTTCAAAGCACTTCTCCCCCAAACCGTGCTCGGCCAACGTGTGCCGGGCGCCGCTGAAGCTGTTGGTCTCGACGACGTCCGCCCCCGCGGCCAAAAACTGCATGTGCACTCGTTGCACAAGGTCGGGCTGGGTCTCGACCAGCAACTCGTTTAAGACACCGGCCGGTGCACCCAGCGCCTGCAGCGCCGTGCCGAGCCCGCCGTCGAAAACGACAATCCGCGAGCCGCAGGTTTTGGTCAGCCAATCGGCTTCCGACTTCCGCCGCTGCTTCAAATGAAAGTCGCCTTCAGGACGTCGGCGGTTGCTCGGCCCCTGCCCATCGTGTAGAAGTGCAACCCGGGCACATCGTTCCTCAGCAGTTCGCGGCAGAGGCGGGTGGTGAACTCGACCCCGGCGCGGGCCGCGTCGGCGGGCGTCGCCGCGCGCGTGATGCGGGAGACCAGCTCCTCGGGCAGGTCGACGTGGAACTCGCGCGGAATCGTGACAAGCTGCCGCGCATTGGTTACCGGCTTGATACCGGGAATTGTCGGAACCTTGATGCCGATGGCGCGCGCCCGGTCCACGAAATCGAGGAACGGCCGCGCCGCGAACACCATCTGGGTGATGATGTAATCGGCCCCGGCGTCTACCTTTTCCTTGAGGTGGCGCAGGTCGTCGGCCCGGTTCGGCGCCTCGTAGTGTTTTTCCGGATACCCGGCGACCCCGAGGCAGAAATCGGTCGGCGCCGCGTTGTCCAAATCCTCAAGATAGTGACCGTGGTTCATCGCGGCTATCTGGGCAATGAGCTCCGACGCGAACCGGTGACCGTTCGGCTCGGGCACGAACTCCTTCTGTCCCGGCGCCGGGTCGCCGCGCAACACGAACAGATTCTTGAAGCCAAGGTACTGCAGGTCAATCAGCGCGTCTTCGGTCTCGTACTTGTCAAACCCGCCGCAGATGATGTGCGGCACGGTCTCAATCTTGTACCGGTTATAGATGGCGGCGCAGATACCCACGGTGCCCGGGTTCTTGCGCCGCGGGACCTTCCTGATCTGGCCGGGCACGGGTTCCTCGTAGACAATCCGCTGCTGATGATAGGTGACCGTGATGAACGTCGGGTTGAACGGCAGCAACTGGTCCACCGAGCCGAACAGCTCGGAAATCGACCGCCCTTTTTCGGGCGGAGTAATCTCGATTGATACCAGCGGCCGCTTCCGCGCCGCCATAAGCTCCGTTATGTGCAAGTCAGCTCCTCGGGCGGCAAAACGAAAGCCGCCTCTGCATCCGGCGGCACGCGCGCGAGAAGGTCCTTTTGCCTGGCCGGCCGCATCGGACCATTCGGAAGCACGAAGGCAGAACTCCGAACGACGAAGTTCGGCACTCGGCGTTCGGCATTCGCACTTCCCGCATCGGTCCGGGCACCGTAGCACCTTCAAGCTCGGTTGCCGTGCCGGCAGGCCAACCAGGGCCGCCGGCCGCTCCTGATGCGCTGCCAGTATAGCCCGGCCCGAGGCCGATGCAAGCCGCGACGGCACCCGCTATTGACATACATCACGGCTGGTCTAACATAGCATGATGCGGTTGTTCGCGACGCTCCTCGCGCTTTCCTTCGGCACCGCCGCGGCTGCCGGAACTGACCTCTTGGTCCGGGTCAACCGCTCCTCCAACGAGGACCTGGCGGAAGTGGTTGCCACCGGCGCCGACTTGCTTGCCCGGTTCGACGGCTGGTGCATCGCGCGCACGGACCAGCCCGGCTTCGCCCGGCTGGAAGACCGCTTCGGCTGCACGGTGCTCGACCAGAACCCTGGGCAGAAGCACTACGTCTTTGTCTTCGTCGAACCGGGCTTCGACCGTACCCGGCTGTCCGGGTGCGGCTCAGTCCTCACCGCGGACCCGGAGGGCGTGCTGCTGCGAACCACCGAGGACGGCATCCTCGGGCTGAACCGCCTACCCGTGGAACTGTACCGGGTCTCGATGCGGCCGATGTACATCCCGGAGCCACGTACCGCCGCTGCCCCTGTTCCCCGGGCAGAGCCGGTGCCGGACAGCCTGATATGGACGCTCGTGAACCGCGTGAGCCAGGACTCGCTGGAGGCTCGGCTGCGGCGGATGATCGCCTTCCAGACCCGCTACGCCCCGACCGAATCCTGCTACAGCGCGGTGGGCTGGATGCTCGAGCAGTTCGCGGCGTATGGCTGCGATAGCACCTACCCGGCTGGATTCCGGAGCGGCTATGCGCCGAACGCAGTCGGAATCCGCTTCGGCAAGGTCAATCCGCAGCACATCTTTGCCGTCACCGCTCACATCGACGCCACGTCGTGGCAGGACCCGTACAACTGGGCTCCCGGGTCGGACGACAACGCCTCCGGATGCGGGCTGGTGCTCGAAGTGGCGCGCGTTTGCGCGGACGTGGACTTCGCGAGCACGGTCTGGTTCATCGGCTTTTCGGCCGAGGAATGGGGGCTGTGGGGCTCCGATAGCTTCCTCTACAAGTGCTGGCTGCGGGGAGACTCGATCCTCGCTGCGTTCAACTCTGACATGATCTCGTACGGCCGCGATGACTCCCTGACCGTGGTTCACACGACCAGTTACCCCCAGACCGAATCGCTGGCCCAGTTCTTCCTCGCCCAGGCGGATACGTTCACGAGCCTGCAGGTGAAGGATACTGTCATCGACGTTTCGACCTCCGACGAGTATTCGTTCTGGAAATACGGATATCTCGCCATCCGTGGTCGCTACCACGACAAGACCCCAAACTATCATTCGGCCGGCGACACAATCGGCCCGTTCCACTACGCCGACTGCGGGACGAACAACCTGCCGATGTACACGGAGATGGTCAAGGCGGTTGTCGCCACCATCGCCAAGTGGGCGGGCGCCATGCCGGCGGGCATTGCCGAAGAACCACCAACCGCTCGCCCGGTACCTGTTGTGTCCATCGTGCCCAGCGTCGGCCGGGCTCCGGTGCGCATCTCCCTCTCCGCTGTGGCTCAGGCTGTGTCAGTCTACAACGCGGCCGGCCGCCTCGTGCGCAGGCTGGGTAGAGGCTCGTTGCTGACCTGGGACGGCCGCGACGGAAGTGGAGTGCCCTCCGCTCCCG
>Ga0172370_10005896_pt1 | contig 15627 bp, 15 predicted proteins | sample LakKiv5m_FD_114538 | JGI IMG/M metagenome (GOLD analysis project Ga0172370, IMG submission 114538) | Freshwater microbial communities from Kabuno Bay, South-Kivu, Congo - kab_022012_11.5m | ecosystem: Environmental > Aquatic > Freshwater > Lake | place: Democratic Republic of the Congo...
ATCCCCTCTTTGATGATCCCAGCGATCTTATCGGGGTTGTATTCGTTACACCTGAAGATCAAGACCCTATGTTTTTTTTCCATGCTGAGTCGCCTCCGTTTCAGTGGAATCGTCTTCAAATGCTGCTATAGTTTTTGGTAAGCGTTCACAGGTTTCCCGTTCAGAGTTCAAGGTTAGCTATCAACGCAGCCTAAAGGACCCGATTCACGGCAGCGCGTTCCTGCGCGGCTCTTTTGAGCCTGCGGTTCGCATGATCTCTTTGTTTTGAGCGCCCAATTTGGGATCGAAATGGCATGGTTGCGGTGCAAAACGACACTGCGGATGCCAAATCTCAACCCTGAACCCGTGAACCTCTGAACCCGTGAACGGTTACAAGAATTTTTTGTTGTGGCTATGCCGCGTTAGAGGGTCATCAGCCCGCGCTTTTTTGAGGGTATTGGAATACCGGTACATAGGGAAGTGGAGGTTCAATCTTCAACTGCCTGCAATTGGGAGCGAATCGGATCTGGCTGCCTATCCGCTCTATTATAGTGCAGACATCATGAATGGATAGAGTTTGGGATTTGCTGCAAAAGAGATGAAACGCCTGATGGGAAAGGCCATTCATACCCATCAGATGATCCATGATGGCGATCACCTGCTCGTAGCGGTATCCGGCGGAAAGGACAGCCTCTCCCTCTTGTGGCTTTTGAGGGAAAGGATTAAACGGATTCCGATCCATTACAGGATCACGGCGGTCCATGTGGATCCCGGTTTTGGGACCGATTCGGCTGCACAGATGACCACCTTTTTTTCAGCACACGGGTTTGATTACAGGGTACTCAAAACACAGATTGGCCCTCAGGCCCACGGCCCGGATAACCGGGAAAACCCATGCTTTTTGTGTTCTCGGTTGAGAAGAAAGCTCCTTTTTGAGTTGGCTGGAGAGATGGGCTGCAACCGGATCGCCTTCGGGCATCACAAGGATGACATCATCGAGACCTTCTTTCTGAACGTGTGTTACAGCGCCTCCATCAGCACCATGCTTCCTGTCCAGGAATTCTTTGGAGGAGAGATTACGGGGATCCGGCCCCTCTATCTGATCGATGAAGATCTCATTCGACGGTATGCGAGTGCAATGGGATGGGAGCAGATCAAACTGGGCTGCCCGAGTGCAGGCGCATCAAAAAGGGAGGAAATCAGGCAAATGCTTCAAGGCCTTTACCGGTCCAACCGGAAGATCAAGGGAAATATCTTTCACGCATTGCAAAATGTGAATCCAGATTATCTGTTGTAAGTGCAGGTCTCCACGAGGAGGTATAAGCATGGATGATGCAGATATCCTGTCAAGAGTCGCCCTTTTTTCTCTTATGAAACGGCGTGATTTGAAGCGTATCGCAAAACTGGCGAGACATCATTCCTATGACAGGGGAGATGTCATTGTCAGGGAGGGCGAACGCGACGGCCGACTTTTTGTCATCATTTCAGGGAAGGTGTCCGTTGTAAAAGACCTGGGAGGGCCGTATGAAAAGGCCCTGAGGGTTCTCAGGTCTGAGAACTACTTTGGTGAGATGGCCCTGATCGATGAGTATGTCCGCACGGCAAGTGTGGTGGCTGACGAGCGCACCGAGGTTCTTTCCCTGGACCAGTGGAACATTCGGGAGGAAATCAGAAAATATCCTGCTATTGCCATTGAACTGCTTCAGACATTAGGCCGCCGCCTCAGGGCCGTCGAGTGACAAAAAACCGTGCGTCTCTGCCACTGGTCCATGGGAAGTCACTTGAACGACTTTTTCAGGGTTCTCCCAACGGTCTTGTAAACGTGTATGTGGCAGGGTCAATGACAAGTTTGTGTCGTGCCTCCTCCTCGTTCCCACCCGCCAGGGAAAAGGGTAGAGAAATCACGTAGATGACAGCCCCCACAGCAGTCGCGGCTATTCCCAGGGGACGCACCACAAAAAAATCTCCCGCCATATACCCGCCCTTCTCATCCAGGTCTTCAAGATGTTCCCTTGCCGGGGCTATGGCGGCAAAATGGAAAAAAACCAGGGCTGAAATCAAAAAAGCGGCCATTCCCTTTTTGATTCTTTTTCGCATGCCTTTTCTCCTTAATCTTTTCGGAAGATGCCTTGCCTGACCGTGTGAAGGTCTCACACCGATCCCTAAAATGAAACTTGTCGCTCGGTGCGGATGACTCGTTGCGGGCTGTAGCAAAGCGTAGACCCTCCAGGATGCGGGATCCGTTTCACGCCTTGGCGTGATTAGACGTTTCCCGTCGCAAGCCGGATTCGACGTTCCTCTTTTGAGGAGTTTCTGCCTCGATCTGACTGGAAACCGGCCAGAGAGGCGCGCATTGATCTGCAGCCCGCTCACTACGGTTTTCGCGCCAAAAGGCTGTCCGAAAGAGCTTGGGATGAAAACCACGGCCACAGGTCAGAGGTTAGATCGCCACATAGACACCCCGGTCCGTGGATTGAACCTTTCTCTGCTTTTTGAGCCTGAAAATGACGTTCCTGATTGTTTTTGTATCAAAATCCGTTTTCTTTTTCAGCGCCGCTGTATCAATCCCCTTTTTCTGCCGTTTGATGATGTTCATCACGGTGTCGGTAGCTGTTGTCGAGGTTTTCTTTCTGGCCGATGACTTGCTAACCTTGGCGATGCGACTTGGGGTGGCCTTGATGTTCTTCACCGCATCCAACTGCCCCGCGATTTTTTCGGCCTTTTCTGTCAATAACTTTAGGCTCTTGATTACAGACTGTAGGTCGCTCTTTACTGCTTTCATTTTCATTCCTCCTTCTCACAAGACTCAAGGGTAATGGTTAAATGTTCCCAGCAGGTTACACGTCGGGGACCCTACCCTTAGATAACGTTACGGGCTGTTCCTCTATAGGCGCAAACGGCTGTGAACATCGCACGGATAGATCTGTTACTACATCTTTCAGAAAAATTCAACTACAAAAAACAATCATTTATGAAATTGGCCATTCTCTTCCTTATCCTATCTGACCAGTTAAGGGCGGTCCTTTTCCGCAAAATGATGCAGCTTCTCGGAAATATAGGAACAGAAGTTCAGTATAAGTGCTGTCCCTGCCTCGGCAGCGATTTCAGTCCGACTTCTTGCGTTAGCAGTTCGCTCTCTATTACTGAAATTCCCATCATGCGCTTGTTGGGTAGAACTGCCTGCTGTTTCTTCCGAGTCACCATTTGATAGCCCACTATGTTGAAAAAAGGCATTTACCGTTTCATACGCAATGTTAACCTCTTTCAGTTTCTGCTCGGCCTTGTGCTTTAAGCGCGGATTCGCGGCAAAGCGATCCGGATGCCACACATTCGCCATATCCTTGTAGGCCTGGCGCGCGTCATCCAGGGTCGCATCTTGCTTTAACTCAAGTATTTCAAAAGAACGCCGAAGTGTCATGAATGCCAATGTCCGTTTCTCCGACTCATTATCCTTATTGTCATTGTGTCCGTCACCAGGAAATTAACATAACCGAGCCAACAGGTCAACTGTCCCATATGAACCGTTATCCTTCTGATGTGCTTGACTTTTCCATTTCTTTCTGTTATCAAATTCCAGTTTTCCATGGGGTGAAGGTATCGTTCCGGCATCATTCGGGGTTCAACGTGCGATACTTTTACAGGAGCATGATCCTGTTTTCCATTACGTGAAACTGGGTACCATGGACTGGCACCTTCTCTGTTCTGCCTTATTATGCTTTACCCTATACTGAATACCCAAGATGGCGACGACGAGGCCTGTCATGCTGATAGATCTGGAGGGTCTGGCCAGGGAAATCCAACGTGAACCCTGGGCCAGAATTCCTGTCGAAAAGGACTTCTGGTCCATTTTGATGAAATGGATCGATGAACATGTACTGTCGGAATTTCTTGATCGGCTTATAACCCAGATCAATAAAATTGTCGACATCGACGCGGATCTTTCCGAACCTCAGATCCTGGAGGGTGCAACGCAATATATGGTCGAGTTTCTGGGGGCCCGTTCGGCTTCGGTGAGGATATATGATCCTCAGACAGAACAGATGCTCTCTTATTGCTCCTACCCATCCGCAGAGGACGATCGCGAAGTCTTCATCCCGTTAGATGGGAGCATTGCTGGCCAGGTGGTAAAGACCCGAAAGCCCTATCTGGCGCCGGATCTTTCCCGCGAGGATCTCTACCGCAACAAAGACGTCATCCATGCGAAACAGGTTCACTCCTTGATGGCGATTCCGCTTGAGATTCCCCGGTTTTTCCCCCGGGAACGGGATACCATAGGGGTCATTCAGATTTATTTTGCGGAGAAAGACCGTGAATTCAGACCGTTGGAGGTGCAGACCGCCAATACGATGGCGAAGCGACTCAGCTTTGTCATTGCCCGCAAAAAGATCCTTTCCATGCACAGGATGGCTGAAAAGAGGGAAGCGATTGTTCACCATATCTTCCGAAAAGTGGGTTCCCGCGGGGGCATCAAGCTTGCAGAGGTATTCAATCAGGTGGTCCCCGAGCTGGTTGATATCGTTGATCTTCAGAGCTGCACCCTGTTTTCCGTTGCAGAAGGCCTTGGCCATGTTATCCTGGAGGCAGGGTTTCCAAGTTTCGGGGGCTATCACACCGTCGGGAAGGTCATTCCGGTGAGCGATGAGCCGGTTTTCGAGTTGCTTCTCCAACTGAGGGAATACTCAGGGGATTCCCTCTATGAAGTGGTGACTCCCCTCTACATACTGGTGGTAGATCCGCAGCGAAGTGGCCTGATCTCTGAAAACCTAAAACGTTTCGCGGCGTTTCATCATATTCACTCCATCCTCTACATTCCTCTGGGTTACAATGGGGAAACTACGCATTTCATGACCTTTGACGCATTAGATCAGCGGCAGCGATACAGAGACGACGAGATTGATATTTTTCTTTTCCTGGGAAGAGAACTCCTGAAGGCCCAGAAAATGGAACGCTTGGATGACGCCCTGCACGACTTCAAAAATCCCGCCATCGCCACCGCAGGCTTTGCTCGGCGGCTAAAGGAAATACTCGACAAGGGTGAATGGGAGCGATCAAAAAGACAGGTTCAAAAGTATCTGGATATTTTATTAGCAGAGACAAGCCGCCTGCAGGAACTGGCCATGAGCATCTACAAGGTCGGCGAGGAGCAGGAGGTAAACCTGACGGATGTTGTAAAAAGGCGACTCGAGATCAACAGGGAGGCGATCAAAGAGCTGCTCAAACCGAATGTAAACCTGACGGAGGGACCTTATGAGCCCGACATCAGGGTGAAGTGTCACTTGGTTCATCTGGAAAGGGTCCTGGACAATCTTTTGAACAATGCCACAAAAGCCATCCCCCTAAAAGGCGGAGAACTCGCTGTGAGAACCTACGCAGACGGCGAGTGGGCCTGTGCGGAGATTATGAATACCGGAGAGATATCGGAGGAAGATCGAAACAAGATCCTTGAAGGGGAAGGGGAGGGACGCGGGATGTACATCACCTATCGGATCATCCGTCTGCTGAAGGGACGGATAGAGATTCGGGCCGACGGGGGAACGACCACCTTTGTTGTCTCTTTTCCGCTCCGCAGGCCGTGACAGGCCAGCCCTGACCGCGCATTACGGACGGAGGCGTTTCCTCTATCCTTGACAAATCAGCCTATTGAGTTACGGTGATTCGGAATTAGCACCTTTGAACATCAGTTGGGCCTCGTTTCTCATAATGAATCACATCATCAACACCGCGAAGTTAGATAAATATATGACCACCTTTGAGGTAGGGCAGACGCTTTTTCTCGAAGGCGACGATTCCCAGGATCTGTATATACTGGTTGAGGGGAAAGCAGGCGTTCTCAAAGGAAGCAAAATAATCGCTGAAATCTCAGAAAATGGGTCTGTATTCGGGGAAATGTCCTTCCTTTTGGGAGAAAATAGGACCGCCACCGTCAAGGCGCTGACCGACCTAAAGGTCATCAAGATACCCAGAGAGGAAATTTCCGCTTTTCTCAATGAATTTCCTGAGGTCGTGCGGGAATTCGCCAGGTATTTGGCTAAGCGGCTTGATGAGACCAGTCAGATCGTTTACGGGCTCAAGGAATTCTGCGATAGGCTTCCGGATGCCGTCATCCTGACCGATAGAAACGGAAAGATTTTGTCTTGGAACCGTGCGGCTGAAAAATTGTATGGCAGGGAAGAAGACCAGATGCGGTATAAATCCGCCGAAGAAATTTATGAAGACCCTGCCGCATACAGGCGGTTTCTCGAAGAAGTGATATCTAAACAGGCCGTGAGCGAAAAGACCCTGCGGGTCAGACATCCCAAAGAGGGGATACGGCATATTTCGACAAGTACAACCCTCCTTTATGACGGCCAGCACAACTTCGAGGGAGTGCTGTCCCTGGGGAGGGACGTCACCCAGACAGAAATTGTGGCAAAACGATATCAGCGTGTGAGACGATGTTTGATCCCATTATCTGCCCTGTTGGTCATGTTGGTAGCCGGGATCTTTTTGGGGTATCCCTATTTTTCAAAGGGCTACCACATCAGCGATGCAAAAAAACAGGAACTAAAGGATGAGCTGGCCGTCGATTATCGTCTACTAAGATCCCTGCTGGCAGAACCCTTCGGGGCCGAAGACCGGCAAAAGACAACAGATGTGATGAGAGGTTTTTTTGATGCCCAGAAGGGGGTCAATATCCCTTTTGCAGGCCTGGTTCTGCTTGGAAAAGACAAGCGGGTATTCGACGCCTACTCTACCCTTCCTGATTTCGATGCGAAAGCCATCATAGGGAGCAGTTATTCCGCCATCGATCTGGGCGACAAGGAAGACGCCCCTTACAAGATGTTAACCCTTTACCGGGAACACAAAGACTATCCCATGGGGATCCGGCACACAGAGATTACGTTCCGACTGTATCATAAAGGCGTTTTTCAAGGGTGGCTGATCTTTCAGTTGGATATGGACCTGCTGAAGAAAAAATACAATGCAGATGAAAAGGACATCAGGATTCTCCGTTTCGAAGACCTCAAAGAGGATGCAGGCTGATCCGGCGCCGTCAATATGAAGATCCCTGAAACGCCTACAAAGGCTCAATATGAGATCTCCGAAGCCCCTCAAGGGGCCGTGATCCTACGCATTTGCGGAAACATGGACGCATCCAACGCCGGTCCCATGATCCAGACGCTGTCAGCTCGTCTGAGGGAATATGCGATTTCTTCCCTGACCGTAGACCTTGAAGGCGTCGATTATTTGGATGACTTTGGGGCATTGGTTCTGATTGAACTCAGAAAGATGGCGACCCATGGAAGGGCGGCATTTCATATCATTCATGCAAGCGACAAGATAAAGGATCTCCTTTCGATCCTCGATTTTGATTCCCTGGATGAACAGTTGCCGATTCAGAAAAAAAGTTCTCCATCGGTATTCGTCCATATCGGCGAGGCAACGATTCAGCTCGTTTCAGATATGAAAGATGTCCTATCGTTCATCGGCTCGATCATCATTTCACTCGTTCATGTATGTTCAAAGCCCAGGTCCCTTCGAAAAAACGACACCCTGCTGTATATGCAGAGGGTGGGGGTTGAGGGGCTTCCCATCGTGGCCCTCATCAGCTTTCTCATGGGACTCATCATGGCCTTCATGTCGTCGGTCCAGCTCCAGCAATTTGGCGCCAACATCTATGTTGCCTCGCTCGTGAGTCTGGCCATGACCCGTGAACTAGGTCCCATCATCACGGCCATCATCGTTGCCGGAAGGTCCGGGTCGGCCTTTGCTGCTGAGATCGGAACCATGAAGATCTCAGAAGAGGTAGATGCCCTGTTTACCATGGGTTTCAACCCTGTTCTCTTCCTGGCTGTGCCCAAGCTTATCGCAGCGGTGATCATGGTCCCTATCCTCACGCTTTTTTCAGATCTCTTTGCGATCATGGGCGGACTTCTTGTGGGGGTCTCCATGCTGGATCTGACCGTCAATTCGTATATTGCCCAGACCATCAAGACGCTCTCCCTCTTTGACGTATTCTGGGGCGTCCTCAAAAGCGGCATCTTCGCGGCCCTGATAACCTTGATAGGTTGTCTCAGGGGATTTCAAGTCAGGGGGGGCGCTGCATCCGTAGGCCAGGCCACCACGTCCGCCGTGGTCAGCAGCATCTTTATGATCATCCTCTCCGATTCGATTTTTTCAGTCATACTTCGTTACTGGGGATAGGACGCAAGGATGACAAGAAAGCCGATTATTCAGGTGAGAGAACTCAGTGTGGGGTATGGCGATGTGATTATCCTTGACCGTGTCTCTTTTGACGTATACGAGGGAGAACTATTTGTTATCTTAGGGGGAAGCGGGTGCGGCAAGAGCACATTGCTCAAGGCCATGATCGGGCTCATCCCGCCCTTTTCCGGCCAGATCATTATGGACGGCGACGATCTTTCCATCAAAGACGAGACGAACCTGCAGAAGGTGTTGAGGAAAATCGGCGTACTTTACCAGGGGGCCGCCTTGTTTGGTTCCATGACTGTAGCTGAAAATGTGGCCCTGCCTATTGAAGAATACACCCCTTTGCCCAGGGAATCAATAAGTACCCTGGTTCGGATGAAGCTGGGTCTGGTCAGCCTCCAGGGATATGAAAATCTTTTCCCCTCAGAATTGAGCGGGGGCATGAAAAAGAGGGCCGGTCTGGCAAGGGCCATGGCCCTGAATCCAAAGATCCTGTTTTTTGATGAGCCTTCTGCAGGTCTTGACCCGATTACATCTGCTGAATTGGACGATCTGATTCTCCATCTGAACAGGAGTCTGGGTACCACCATGGTCATCGTCACCCATGAACTCGAAAGCATCTTTGCCGTGGCCCAGAGGATTATTATGTTGGATAAACACTCCAAAGGAATTATCGCTGAGGGCGATCCCAGGTATCTGAGGGATCATAGTCAGAATCCGTTTGTCAAGCAGTTTTTCAACCGCCGGGCCATTGAAGAGGACCTGGACACAGCCGGGAAGGACGCCTGATAATGGCATCCCAAAAAACCAAGTTTACCGTCGGGTTGTTTGTGGCCAGTGGGATCAGCATCGCCCTAATGGCGATTATCTGGCTGGGCATGTCCCGTTACCTGGAGAAAGGCCATTTCTTTGCAGCCTATTTCAATGAGTCGGTTCAGGGCTTGAGCCAGGATGCCCCGGTCAAGTACAGGGGGGTGCCGATCGGCCGCGTAGAGAAAATCCGGGTGGCGCCGGATTCGAATCTCATAGAGGTGATCATGAGCATCGAAACCGGCCAGACCCTCGACCGCAGTTACGTGGCGCAGTTGAAAGACGTGGGTATTACAGGGAGCATGTTCGTGGAGCTGGATCGTAAGAAGCCGGATGAACCGGACCGGTCACCGCATGTTACCTTCCCTTCAGAATACCCGATCGTGGCCTCCAAGCCATCCGAACTGAGCCAGCTCCTCGGGGAGTTTAATAGCGTTCTCAATCATATCAAGGCCTTGGACCTCGAAGGAATTTCGGAGAAAATAAAACAGACCCTTGACAACATGAACGTGATGATGGCGGATACCGACGTCAAGGGCATCTCCGCGAAGCTGAAATCGACCCTTGATGGCGCGGACCATTTGCTCGACAGAAAGAGATGGGATCGTATCCTAACCTCTATTGACCAGGCAGCCCAATCCATCAACCAGTTGATCCATCAGGCTAAGAATACCATGAAGCAGGTCGACAAAACCCTGCTGGGAGCAGAAAGACTCGTGGCTGAAAACGAAAAAGAGATCGAACAGACCCTGGAAGGACTCGTCAAGGCAGTAGATCACGTCAATGCCTTTCTGGAAAAGGGGACGGACTTCATCAGCAGGACGGATGAATCTGCGATCCAGCTTAAACGTCGGCTTTCAGTCAGTACGCAAAATCTGGAGAGGGCAACCGACAACCTGAATCAGTTCCTGGAACTTATTGCCGACCAGCCCTCCCAGTTGGTTTTCGGTGAACCTCCGGCTGCCCGGATTGCGGCGCCGGAAGGTGACGGATCCTAAATTCAAGGGGATGCCTTATGTATCACAAGACAACGCAATGTTTTCTTTGTTTGATCCTTTTCTTCCTTGCGGGGAGCTGCGTCAACTTCAAGCAGCCAAGAAATCGGGTTCAACACTATACCCTGGAATACGCCTCCCCCGAGATAACGGACCTCAAGCCGCTCCCGGTCTCGCTCAGGATCGAGCGTTTCAGCGTGGCCGCTGTGTACAATACCGATCGAATCATCTACCGGGACGGGTCATTCAAAAGGGATGAATATTTTTATCATAAATGGCGGGCCAATCCTGGGGATATGGTCACCGATTTTTTAGGCCGCGACATTCGAAATTCCAACCTTTTCAAGGCGGTTCTCCCCTATGGGAGCGACGCTGTCTCCTCCTGCGTCCTGGAGGGCTCGGTGGATGAGTTTGTGGAGTGGGATACACCTGAAGGCTGGAAGGCGGTCCTGGCCGTGACGGTTGCCCTGACGGCCCCTCATGAGCCGGATGTCAGCAAGCGGATGCTGTTTCAGAAAACCTACCGCGCAGAGAAGCCATTCACAGAGAAAACCCCCCAGGGTCTGGCCCAGGCCATGAGCCTGGCCATGGGGGATATCTCCATGAACGTCATCAGGGATATCTATTCTGTTTTAGCGAAATGAATTCAGATACCTCTTTCCCTGATACACAAACCTCCCTTTCGCATTTTCACGAAGAACAACATAGCCATATTCATGCCCCTCGATTTCCCTTTTTGCAAGGCTGCCCGCAGGAAGCTTTTCAAGCTCTTCCTGTCCCGGACGCCCTCATGTCCGGACCTGATCATCCAACGTCCGCCCCTGTGCCCAAATCCCGAACCATACGAACGTCTTCCAGCAGGCAAGGATAACGCCACCCTTAAAAATGAACCCTCTTGCGAGTCCTGTTACATCATCACCTGCTTCCAGAGTCGATACCTGCGTGTGCGGAGAGACCCAACACCGGAGCCGGGGGCTTGTCTTTGGGTAGTGTTTTTGGGTCGACAATGCCGTGGCATCGCGATATGATATCAAGATTTGCAAGGAGACAGATTTAAAAGAAGGCTGAAAAGGAGCTGGCATTCTCGATTCACCCACAAACGCGGCAGCCTAACTGGGCGAGTGATCACAAGATATGGTGGCGTTTCACGACCTCCTAAACTTTGGAGATGCTGAACGTTATGGCTCATCTCCCCGGTTTCAGCCACCATAGGTTTTTTCAGGTGGAGTCAAGATATCGCAGGTTGGTGAATTTGTGGGATATCTGGGTATCGCCCGTTTCGATACATCGGTTGTCACCGATATACATGGTCTTCTTGGCTGGGGATTTCCTCTGTATCCGAACTGAAGCACTCCGGGCATCTGTCGTATATCTCAACAGTGAATCGATGGCCGCAGAAACGGCATTTCATCTTTTTCTTAACGGTTCCTGTGATCTCATCCTGTGCATCGTCGCTCAGCAAAAAATAGGCGCTGGCCGGGTCGCCGATATCCGTCGGATCGAGGCCCCCTACGGAAGCCTCATCCGGCATGGCATCGGACCTGTGTCCGCCATGAGCCATCCCATCATATCCGGCATTGAACTCATCGTCCCATTCCATACTCCCCCTACAACATCAAACAGAAGTAGTCATCGGCGATCGCTAATAGTTGTTTTCTCAAGCCCTGCCCGGAAAACGACTCGTAACCACTCAATAACTTACTTTGTTACCAGCGTCCCGACTGACTCTTGGCCTGCCGTTTCTGAGAGTTGAGAGGCGACGTCAAACTGGAATCTTTTGTTGAATGCCTTCGGAGGCTTGTGGTATGGAGAACAAAACGTTGAATCGAGCTGCCACAACCCCTTGACAAGGCAATTTCCGTGGAAGCCAACAGCATCGCGCCTTCTCTACCTTGCCTATCAAAAACACCTGGCGTAAGGGCGTCCAGAAATGCACCGATTCGAGGAGACCGACACCGTTTCGTGAAACCGACCGAAGAGCAACAGGCCGTATTGGATTCAACAGGGAGGGTCCTACTGATCAATGCAAGGGCGGGGACCGGAAAGACCACCACCCTTCAGATGATCGCATCCGCCCATCCGGATCTGCGGATCCTTTACCTGGTCTTCAACCGGAAGGCCAGAGAAGAGGCGGGCGGGAAGTTCCCGAGGAATGTGGAGGTGCGGACGGTCCATTCCCTGGCATTTTCGCGGAGTCTCGGCGAGGTGGAAAACTTCTCCGTCGCCGACATGCTCCCGGCCTTCAAGGGGCTTCCGAATCCCCAGCAGCTCGCCGCGGTAAGCCATGATCTGGTCGAATTCTTCATGAATTCGCCCTTCCCGAAGGTGGAGCAGGCCATGGAGGTATTTCAGGAGGATCATCTGGCATCCCTCACCGAGGAAGTCAGAGATCTGGTCGAGGAGTCTCGGGACCGGATCGTCCAGGCCGCCAGGGAGATCCTGGGCCAGTGGTACCGGCAGGAAAGACCCTACCCCCATGACTTCTATCTGAAGCTCTTTCACTTAGAAGGGCTTTTCGACAAAGCGCTCGACCGCTTCGATAGGGTCCTGGTGGACGAGGGCCAGGACCTCTCCCCCATCATGCTGGATGCCCTGGAACGCTGCCGAAAACGGATCGTCATCGTGGGCGACACCCATCAGCAGATCTACAGCTTCCGGTATGCCATCGACGCCATGAAACGATTTTCCTGCGAAGACAGGCGCGACCTGACCTTCAGCTTTCGTTTCGGAAAGAAGATCGCGGACCTGGCGTCCCTCTTCATTCGGGAGGCGAAAGGAGAGAAGGGATTCAGCATTAAAGGAAACCCGGAAAAGAAATCCAGTGTGGCCTTTTATGCCAGCCCCCCGAAACCCAAGGCCGGCGAGCGGTGCGCGATCCTGAGCCGGACCAACCTGGCCCTCTTCGAGCACGCCCTGGGCCTTCGCGCCACAGGGATTCCGTTTTCATTGCAGGGGAATATATCCGGGATTTTGGGTCGGATACTGGATGTGTACTGGCTGTCAGAAGGGACACACGACAAGATCAGAGACCCCCTGATCCGATCGTTCGAAAAGCTGGAGAACCTCGACGCCTACGCGACAGACCTGGACGATTTCCAGCTCAGCAACATGGTCGAGGTGGTCAGGGAATACGCCCGGATCCTGCCCGAGGCTGTTTTCGACATCATGAAGATCTCCAAGAGCACGGCCGAGACCCCGAACGGTCCCGGCATCATCCTCTCCACGGTCCACGGGGCCAAAGGCCAGGAATACGACCGGGTCTATATCGATGCCGACATCGCGGCATCGCTCTCCAGACCGGAGGCCATCGTGACCCCCACATTCGGCGACGAGGCCAACATCGCCTACGTGGGATTCACCCGGGCCATCCGGCACCTCCATCTCCCCCCGGATTTCAAGGACATCCTCACCCCCGAGTGGCAGACCGCCCTCAAACGGTATGAACCGCCCCCGCCTCCCAAGATCGCCCATCCCCCTCGGCCCAAACCTTCACGCACGGAATTGCGCGGTTTTTCAGTTGCCCGACATACCCCGCCGCCAACCAAGGCCCCCGAGCCCAAGCCCCCGCGCAAGAAACGCTTCAAGATCGGCGATAAAGTGAAAACCAGTCACGGCACAGGCACCGTCGTGGAGATCGATGGGGAGAAATATCTGGTGGATCTGGATGGGCAGGGAGCCCAGCTTTGGACAAGGGAGTGGGCGCTTCGAAAAGCCTGAAGGGGCATCTCATGGAGCAGAGCACGTTGGAATAAGGCGCCGCCATCCGCATCACCGAATAAGCGCTGATCGACTTATCGAGTCCAGAAGAAATCTATCCAACGATGTCATCCCCTCCAAGACAAGTTTACAAATTGGGGATGTCCCCTATTCTACTATTTCACACATTCATGCTGCCAGGGGCCTCCGGCGATCCACCTTGATTCAAAGCTTCGCTTCTCTTGACAGGCTTGGGCTACAGGTCCCAAAAACGTGCGAATATCCTTTAGAATTGAAGAGAAATCCTTTGGAGCCGTGTTTGTGGAGCTTTTTCCCAAAAACGCAGACCACTGGCGCTTCTTGTCAGGCCTCTCCACAAAATCTTCTGTAAACATCACCGCATCGGATCGGATCTCTGTCCTCCGCCTTTTGCATGTTGCAATGATGGCATCCTGCAGAATGCGGCCTTCAAATGCACATGTCTCAGAGAGGAACCAGATATCATAGAGTCCTTCATTCGGCTGTTCAAGTCAGCAAGATCCAACGCTGCCTCGAACTTTTCAGCTATGACGGTCTCGGGTGCGTAGCCCATCACGACCGGAGGTTCCATGTCAAGCAGCGTGGGAAAGACGACCTCTGTTGGGTTCGGAACGACCCTGTCTCCAAACCCAATGTCTATCTGCATCGGGACGACCGCCTTCCCCATCCGGCACTGAAACTTGAGGCGAAGACCCGGGTAGTCGGACTCGGGGGTGAGGGTTTCTTGGGCCATCTGTGAGAAATCGTAACTCAACCCATCTGCAAGTGTGATCTCACCAATCGCCGGGATGATAGAAGATACCTCGTTGAAATCGTTGGGGATGAGATCGAGGAAATCGATATCTCTTGTGGGCCGGGCCTGTGGAAGTCCCCTGCTCATCAAGAGAAGACCACCCTTAAGCAGGAATCGGCCCCGGAAGGGTGATTTTGAAAGCCGAAATAGAAAGCGTTCGAGGGCATATTGCATCAGGACTTCATTGTATGGTTTTCCGGTTTTACGAGCCAGACCCAGCAGTTTGGCCCTGACAGATGCGGCCATGTCCTTGATCGCCTTTTCAGTCATGCTGTCAAGGCCTCCAAGTAAGGGGTAACCTTTTTTTCGACATCGCAGACCCTGGCATAATGCATGAGCGTTGATTGGCTTGAGTCGGGACGTTTGAGATATTCCCTCGCAGCTTCAAGGGCGACGTCCAGGCCTACAGCCCTGCGCCACCGAAAGCAATCAATAATGGTCTTTGGGGCATTGTATATCCGCACGTTCTGATTCTGGATGCGGCAGGTCTCAATCCCGCTGGTGAACGACTTCCCGCTGAAGTGGAAAACCCGCACAGGCGGATAGGCAACCCTGGGTTTGCGAGCCTTTCGCTCAACGGCAAGCCAGACATAATGGGGAATTTGAGTCGTCAGTTCATGGAAAGCAAGTGAGGAAACAAGGCATATCACGCCGTTCGGAACCAGCTTCGCGATTTCGGCAAGGTCGATTTCGGCCGGAACTTCCATGTCGGCAAGTTGATACAGGCCACGGGACACCGCAATCAGTATACCTTCATCCCGAAGACCATAAAGCGTTCTTCGATGGATACCTTGGTCCAGGGCTTCCGTCGTCCGCAACAGACCGCCCTTGGTTTTAAAAAGGGCTATGGCTTTCTTTTTTGCAGATTCCATAGCGCATGATGGTACAAAAATGCAGGCGAAATGTCAACCATTCCTACCATACTGTACCAATGAACAGGGTGGACCGGTGATCAGACGTCTGTTCAACCCTGACAGTCTGCATAAGTCGCCTCCTTTCATCATTGCCATATTCCCATCATTTGATGGCCTCATCCAATAACGGCATATTCCACAGCCCTCGGGTTTTCCATCCGCTTCGATGCGTCCAGGATTTCCATTCCCACGATATTTCCGATCTTGTCGA
>Ga0172370_10005898_pt1 | contig 15622 bp, 13 predicted proteins | sample LakKiv5m_FD_114538 | JGI IMG/M metagenome (GOLD analysis project Ga0172370, IMG submission 114538) | Freshwater microbial communities from Kabuno Bay, South-Kivu, Congo - kab_022012_11.5m | ecosystem: Environmental > Aquatic > Freshwater > Lake | place: Democratic Republic of the Congo...
AAGATGTGGGTGGTGCGTGGCAAGCGTATGTTACCGGTGATGCCTTTCACGCTGAATAGCACCCCCTGGCACAGCAGTCAATATGCCGCACTGCCAGAAATCTACGCCCAGGATGCCAGTCTTGAAATCGCCTGGTCTCGCATCGCACTCGAACAAAACACCATTGCCGGCGAAGCCATCATTCCATTCATCAGCCAGGGGCTAGAAGGCTTCGATATCAACGAACCCGAAGACTGGTTGCTGGCAGAGCACTATCTGGCAAATGGTCAAGCAGGCTTGCCTGCCATTAGCCATACCCCCTTCCACATTACCGAATAAAAGGAGCCCATCGTGGGTGATCAAGTTGGAGTTGCCGTTAGCGGCACACTGTATTACGTACCTTACAAGGAGTTCGAGCGCATCCGTTCGCTGACGGTTGGCGCGGTAGACAAAACCGCACTCTTCGCTGCCCTTTGTCGCATCAACACCCTCTACATGATCGCCCGTGCCGGTTCTGGTCACATCGGTAGCAGTTTCAGCAGCATGGACATCATGTCCTGGCTACAACTCAGCGAACTGCGTACACCGGCTGAGCACGACAGCACCGCCCCACGTGACATCTTCTTCTCATCCAAAGGACACGATGCACCAGGTCTTTACAATACTTGGATTGGTCTCGGCAAACTTGATTTCGATCTCATTCACAAGTTGCGTCGTCTCAATGGATTGCCCGGCCATCCCGATGTCTCGACTCCCAATGTCGCTACCAACACCGGTTCCCTCGGCATGGGGGTATCCAAAGCCAAGGGCATGATCTTTGCCAACCGACTGTTAAAGCGCCAAGGCAATATCTATGTGTTGACGGGCGATGGCGAACTTCAAGAAGGCCAGTTCTGGGAATCACTGATCTCGGCCGCCAATAACAAACTGCATGAACTGATTGTCATCATCGACCACAACAAATTGCAGTCCGACACGCTGGTTGCCAAAGTTAGTGATCTGGGTGACCTTGAAGCCAAACTTGCCGCCTTCGGGTGGCATGTCAGCCGTTGTGATGGCAACAATCTGGCCGTCTTTTCGCAAACGCTGGCAGCCTGCAAAGCCATCACCGACAAACCCAAAGTCATCATCGCCGACACCATCAAGGGCAAGGGTGTCTCTTTCATGGAACACACCTCCATTGATTCCGATGTCGAGTTCTACAAATTCCACAGCGGCGCCCCAACAGACGACGCCTACGTCAAAGCCGCACAAGAACTCATCGAAACCGCAAACCAACTGCTGGCTGCAGCCAGTGCCGATGCTCTGGAGTTGGAAACGGTTACCCGCCCGGCAGCCGTACAACCCGAAAACCCGCAACGACTGATTCAGGCTTACTCAAATGCGCTGATCGAACAGGCCCGCAAGAACCCCAGGATTGTTGCCCTGGATGCCGACCTGATTCTCGATACCGGCCTGATTCCATTCCAGAAAGAATTTCCAGATCGCTTTGTCGAATGCGGCATCGCAGAGCAGGACATGGTCTCGCAAGCTGGTGGCATGGCCTTGCAGGGCTTGCTCCCTGTCGTGCATTCCTTCGCCTGTTTCCTCTCCTCGCGCCCTAACGAGCAGATCTACACCAACGCCACCGAACAGAAAAAGATCATCTACGTAGGATCGCTTGCTGGCGTCGTGCCCGGCGGTCCAGGCCACTCCCACCAAGCGGTACGCGACATTTCTGCACTCGCCGCCATGCCCGGCTTGGTATTGATGGAACCCAGTTGCGAGGCGGAAGTTGGGGCGTTGCTGGACTGGGCAATCAACACGAGCACCAGCAGTAGCTACCTGCGACTGGTCAGCCTTCCTTGGGTGCTACCCTACTCGCTGCCTGCAGATTACAAACCCGACCTCGGAAAAGGCGTTTCACTAACCGAGGGCAAGGATGTTGCCATCATCGCATACGGACCGGTCATGCTCTCCGCAGCTGTTCTGGCCGCTCAGACACTCGAAGCCGAACACAGAATCACCACCAAGGTGATCAACCTGCCATGGTTGAACCAAGTTGACGCAGTTTGGCTGGCCAGTGAACTGGGCACCATCAAGCACTGGTTCGCCATTGACAACCACTACAGAATAGGAGGCCAGGGTGACCGCATTGCTGATGCCATGTTGGCGAGCGGAATTCAGGCATCGACTCTTCACCGGCTTGCACTGGAGCAGATTCCGGCGTGCGGTACTAATCCGGAAATCCTCGAATCACATGGTTTCGATGTCGCTCACCTTATCGAGGCCATCCGTTCCGGTCTGGCGAAGCAATCATGATCGAACCGATAGTCATCGACGGCGTGCAAGTCGCACTCATCGTCCGCGCCAATTTCCAACCCGAAAAAACCCAATTCCTGACTACCGATCAAGATGTTCTTCAATTGGGATACATCGTTTACGGTGCAGGAAAATCGATTACGCCACATATTCACAAGCCCGCAGAGCGCCATATTCGCGGCACCCCAGAGGTCTTGTATGTCCGCAAAGGGCGTATGCGAACGATCTTCTACAGCAATGACAAAGTCCGCAAAGGGGACGTGATACTTGATCAAGGCGATGTGATCCTGCTTTTCGAGGGCGGTCATGGCTTCGACATGCTGGAAGACACCGTGCTGATGGAAATCAAACAAGGCCCTTACCTAGGCGAACTGGATAAAGAGAGGTTTATCGATGATTCTAGTAAATGAACCGGTACTTGGCGAAAACGAAACCAAGTACGTTTTGGATTGCCTGCAAACCGGCTGGATTTCATCCGCTGGAGCTTATATCGAAAAGTTCGAGCAACAATGGGCCAGTTATTGCGGAATGCGCCACGGCATTGCCGTCAGCAATGGTACCGCTGCATTGCAAATCGCTGTCGGCTGTTTGCAGCTTGAACCCGGCGACGAAGTCATCATGCCGTCGTTCACGATCATTTCCTGCATCCAGGCCATCACCTATAACGGGTTGAAACCTGTCTTGGTCGATTGCGACCCTGATACATGGTGTATGGACGTTACACAAATCGAAACCAAGATCACACCACGCACCCGCGCCATAATGCCCGTCCATATGTATGGACACCCCGTCGATATGGACCCAGTGATCGAATTAGCAAACCGTTACGGTTTGAAAATTATAGAAGACGCAGCCCAAGTGCACGGGGGCGAATACAAGGGCCGCAAGTGCGGTGGCATGGGCGATATCAGTTGTTTTAGCTTCTTCGCCAACAAGATCATCACAACCGGTGAAGGCGGCATGCTTTTGACGAATGACGACGCCTACGCAGATCGCGCACGAAAACTGCGCAATCTGTGTTTCGAACCTGGCCGTCGCTTCGTACACCGCGAACTTGGATTCAATTATCGGCTGACCAACATGCAGGCCGCGATCGGCTTAGCCCAAGTCGAGAACATTGAACAACTGGTTCAGCGAAAGATCGAGATCGGTCAATATTATTTGAATAAGTTAAAGGGGGTTTCCGGAATTCAGTTGCCCGTAGAGCGAGAATGGGCAAAAAATGTTTATTGGATGTTCGGCCTCATTTTGGATGAATCCACAGGTGAAACCGCCGAATCGTTTGCCAAGAAAATGCGCGATGAAGGCATCGAAACGCGGCCCTATTTCCTCGGGATGCATGAACAACCCATCTTCATATCTCAAGGGATGTTTGAAGGGGAGTCCTATCCCGTAACAGAAAGAATATCTCGTCAAGGATTTTATATACCTACAGGGCTGAATTTGACTCGAGAGATGCAAGATCAAGTGGTTGCCAAACTTAAAAGGGTTCTTGCTTAACTCAATAGAAAATACACTGTGCTTAGACGATTACTTAAAGACTTAATCCCTAGGTCGCTGCGCCCGATAATACTTCTGCGACGCTACCAGATATTTGCACTTGAATTGGATAAGAACAGCGGTATCAGGCTACCTGAAGAGTATTCGCATTATTTTATTACAAGTGTAGAACAATATTATGCGGCAATCAGCGCAGGTTTTGATTTTTTACTGTATCCAGAAAATGAGAATATTGAGGCTGGATTAGAAGCAGGCGCATGTTTGCTTTGTTTGTTTAAGGAGAAATCACTTGCTCATACTACCTGGCTCGCTTCTGACTACGCACGAGCGGTATATGACTCAATTTTCATAGCAGGTGGTATTGGGGATGTAAGTGATGCATTTATCGGACCATGCAATACATATCATCCATATCGCGGCCGTGGTCTCTATCCATCAGCACTTACGCTTGCATGCGAATACCTTAAGAGCATTGGTGCAAAGCGAGCTTTTATAAATTGCAGAATTTCGAATGTCTCTTCTGTTCGTGGAATTGAGAAGGCTTGCTTTAAGAAAGCTGGCCGAGTATGGATATGGTATTTTCTTGGCCAAAAATACCGATTCAATAATCTTGATAATTAAGAAACTATAGATGAAGTCATTTGCATGGTTTAATGTTGCGTTGAATCAGAGCGGAGGTGGCGAGCGACTTAGTCTAGAAGTAGTTCGCAGCTTACGAGATCTGGGATATCAAGCGACTTATATTACCTACTCGTACGACAGCAAGGCTACATTTGATAGCCGGTATGATTGTCTTGCGCCTATTACCAAGAATGAGAGGCTATCGCTAAGCGACGGCATATTACGTGGCATTATCGGTCGGATAAAACGATTGATATGGTTAAGGCAACAATTGAAGAAAAACAAGCTAGACTATGTGATTACAAGTGGTACATGGGGCCATGTTGTGGATGTCTATCTAGCCACACTATTTACGGACATCAAATACGTAACTCACGTTTTTGGATCAATGTTTGCCTTCACGCCTGATAAAGAGTCACTTAAGTATGGCCTTGTATTTCGAAAGAACTTTAACAAAGTAAGACAGAGCCTTCAAAGCTATCAGGATGTAGTACCTCCGGTTGCGCCTCGAAGCAGTATAACTAGAAAGATCTTCCGCGAGATTAGTGCATATTTAAAATATCGTGCAGTGAGAGCGTCTAAAGTATTGTATGTATTATCTGAGCGCAACCGTTGGGAAAACAAATTGCTCTATGGAAGGGACTCAATAGTCCTTCAGGGGGCATTTCCTGCCAGAATTTTTGATTATGTCCCACAGCGTAGCCTGCGAAAGGATTTGGGGGTTACAGACGAAAAAATCATTCTTTCTGTCGGCCGTCTTGCTGAAAATAAGCGTGTAGATCTTGCCATACGCGCATTTGCTAAGGTGCAATTACAAGAACCCAAGTCACGTCTAGTTATTGGTGGAACGGGCCCTGAGCGCGATAAATTAGTGCTTCTTGTCAAGGAACTCGGCTTAAATAGCAAGGTTAATTTTATCGGATATGTACCAGAAGAGATATTGTGGGATTATCTATCTGATTGCGATGCATTCCTTCACCTCGATCTAGCAGATTTTGATATCGCCCCACTAGAGGCACTCGCGATGGGGGCGAATGTTGTATGGGGTAATGAAATGGACTTGCCCGATCTCGACCGTAAACTTAAATGTCTTTGGTCAGTACCAGCCGAGCCGATAGCTATAGCCAAGGCAACGTGTCAAGCTATTGCTGCTCGCGACAACTCCATGACGCCCAATTCACGCCGTAGAGTTCTCGAGCCTTACACTTGGGAGTCATTCACGGCACGGATGATTACTAGCATCGAGGCACAGGGCAGTGGGGAACGCTAAGGTGACAGACCTGCATACGCATGTCGGCCATGCAGGCGTGTGGGTTGCTGTTCGGCAAATATCGGTGCGAGGTCTTGCAATCCTCCAACTGCTAATCCTGGCAAAGATATTGACACCGGCAGACTTTGGCTTGTTTGCCATTGCGATGATAGCTTACGCCTTCATTGAGGCTATGACTTTCTTGGGTTTTGGCCATGCATTGATTCAGCGGAAAAACGTTGATGACATCGACCTTGACACATTGTTTGTGGTGAACATTGGAAGAGGAGTGTTACTTGCAGTACTTGTCTTCGCTTTATCTAAGCCAATTAGTTGGTTAATGAATTCAGTTGACTCGTGGGAATTAATAGCAAGCATCGGATTGTTGCCTCTAATTATAGGGCTAAATAATCCTGCAATGATCCTGATACAAAAAGAGCTACGCATGAAGCAGGAGATATTATTTTATCTCTCTGGAGCGCTGGCTAACTTATGCATTTCGCTGCTGTTGGCAATGCAGGGTTATGGTGCATGGTCACTATTGTTAGGCCTAGTAGTTCAGTCAATCGCTCAACTGGTGATGTCGTACGTTATTTGTAAATACAGACCATCCATGCGATTTTCTAGATCGAGCTTTGCTCATATGTTTGATTTTGGAAAGTGGATTTTGGCTTCACAGGGGTTGAAGTATTTTTCAAACAACTTACCATCATGGGTAATCGGACATTATCTTGGCGTTCAGTCATTAGGAATTTACCATGTAGCCGGAAGATTTTCTCAAGCAATCGGAAGTGAATTCGCGACATTAGTCTCAACTGTTGCATTCCCTGCATTTTCAAAAATTATAGGGGATAATAAAAGACTGGCGAATGCCTACCTACGCAGCCAAAAAATAATATTGAGTTCTTCTTTTTTTATTTTTGGGGCAATAATTGGCTTGTCGCAACCGTTCGCTAAAATATTTTTTAATAATGAATGGGCTGGAATTGGAACAATAATCTCTTTACTGGCGCTTATTGGCGCAATCCAGTCAATTGGATCTCAAGCCGAAATAATGAAGGCACTTAATTTGACTAAAACCATAGCAAAGTATAGCCTTATTAGGTTATTAATTGTTATCGCGATGATATTTTATTCAGTACAGACATGGGGCGCAATCGGTGCAATTATAGCAATTTTGGTGCCTACCATTTTGACTCTAGCGCCGTCAATGTTAATAATCCTTAGAGAGCTTAACATTAAATCGATTTCATTTTTGCAAATAATTTTGGCGCCATTAATATCTTTCGCAATAATCTCTTGTTTTGGATTAATTTTTGATATTAGTGGAGTTGAGACTTTTGGCGACCTCATCATTCTTGCTGTGGTATATCTCGTCCTATATGTATCGGTACTCGCACTTATCGATATAGCACTCAAGTCTGAAATAATTTACGAATGGAAGATTTTAGCAGGCAGGCTGCTTAATTATAAGCAGTGAATAAATGGCAATAAAGAACATTTTCAGTAAATTATCACTGAAGTCCGGTAGTTTGAATGTTCAACATGTGCAAAGTCTCTCCTGACAAGGGTTTCCAGCCGATAGGCGATTCCGACGATTTGAAATCGCGGCGTGTCGGTCTGTCGTATCGTCGCCAGATTTGCTGGCAGACGAGGCAGGATCATGAATCATGGCAGGACGGTTTTTGCGCAGTTGCTGGAGTTCGTGCCGTTCAGTCACTTCGAGCATCTGGTCGATGTGCATCAGTCGAACAAGGGCGTTTCGTCGTTCTCGGCGTGGAGCCATTTCATCTGCCTGGCCTACGCCCAACTGACCCGCCGCTCGGGATTGCGCGATCTGGTTGCCTGTATGAATGCGCAACGGTCGAAGCTCTATCACATCGGGATTCGCAGTCCGGTTTCGCGCTCGACGCTGGCCGATGCCGCCGAGCGGCGCGATTACCATTTGTTCGAAGCACTGGGGCAACGCCTCATCGTGCTCGCTTTGGCGCTTTATGGCGACGAGGACATTGGCCTTGGGCTGAAGGGGCCGGTCTTTGCCATGGACTCGACGACGATCGACCTTTGCCTGTCTTTGTTTCCATGGGCTCACTTCCGGCAAACCAAAGCGGCCGTAAAAGCGCACGTCATCATCGACCTGCGGGGCGCAATACCCGTATTCATCAGCATTACCACTGGCAAGGTGCACGACGTCCGGCTGCTCGACGAGATCAGTCTGCCACCGGGATCGATTCTGGTCGTCGACCGGGGCTATCTGGATTTCGCCAGGCTGTTTGCTCTGCACCGACAAAAGGTCGGCTTCGTCATTCGCGCCAAGGACAACCTGCGCGCCACCTGGATTGCCTCCCGCTCCGTGGAGGTCAGTACGGGATTGCGTGCCGATCAGACCATTCTCTTGTCCACGCCGAAATCGAAGGCGGGATATCCCGAGCGTTTGCGTCGCGTATCGTTTCGCGATCCCGAGACCGGCAAGCATCTGGTATTTCTGACCAACTTGTTCGAGCCGCCAGCACTCACGATCGCCGCCATCTACAAAAACCGCTGGCAGATCGAACTGTTCTTCAAGTGGCTCAAGCAGAATCTGGCGGTCAAGCACTTCTTCGGCAATTCGATCAACGCCGTCAAGGCGCAAATCTGGATCGCCGTCTGCGCTTATCTTCTGGTACTGATCGCCATCAAGCATCATCGCTTACCCGTTTCCCCACAGATTTTTCTGCATCTCATCGAAACCAATATTTTCGAGAAAATCACGTTGGATCAACTGGTTGCCAATGCATTACCGAACGAAGAAAATCACCCGCTCGGCAACCAACTGATTCTGTTATGAAATCGACCGGACAGTAGTGGTAAATTATATATTTACCGCAAGCAAGTACCTTGATAAAAGCCGGACATTTCACATGTTGAATAATTTTAAAAAGAAACTCACTGCAATACTTAAAAAAAGTACAAAGCTTAGAAATTTGGGCAGGCGATATAGAATGGCCAAGTTCGGTGACTTGGGTTGGGCAGATATAGTCGCCAAGGATAGCTTTTACTGGAAAAAGTTGTTAGAGAGACCGCAGAGGAAAAAAAAGATATTAACTGCAACTAGCTTTGGTGGCGAGTTATCAATGCCGTTGTTAGAGAGCTTGATATCTGCCTCCCTTGTTACAAGGGGTGCACAAGTCCACATATTACTTTGTGATGGAATTCCAGCTTGTCAATTGTGCGACTCGACAAAGTATCCCGATTCGCATTCGTTTGCAGTCAATGGCATTCCTCCTAGTGTATGTAAAAATTGTTTTAAATCTGGCGAAAAAATATATAAATCACAGAAGCTGCATATTCACAAATTTTCAGACTATATTACAGCATCCGATATGCTCCGTGCTGAAGAATTGGCGGCGAATATTGAATCAACAGATATAAAAAATCTGCATGTTGATGGAATTGCGGTGGGTGAGCATGCGTTGGCCGGTGCATGTCGATTTTTTGCGAGAGCAACTATTGAAGAGGAGCCTAACGGTATTGCAGTGCTCCGACGATATTTCCGTTCTTCAGTTTTGGTGGCAATTGCAACTGAAAAATTGTTAAAGCAGGAGGGTTTTGACTGCGTCTTCTTTAATCATGGAATTTATGTCCCACAGGGAATTATTGGTGAAGTATCGCGAAAACTAGGAGTGCGTGTCGTAAATTGGAATACTGCTTACAAGAAAAAGTGTTTTGTGTTTAGTCATGGAGACACATATCACCACACAATGATGACGGAGCCGGTGTCTACGTGGAATAACATAACATTAACACCGGAACTAAGGGGGCAAATAACCTCATATATTTCTAGTCGAGCAGGCGGGGATAATGATTGGATTAAATTTAATACGACCGCCAACAGTGACAGAGTTAAAATCATTTCCGAACTAGGACTTTCAGAATCAAAGCCAATTATTGGTTTGTTAACCAATGTTGCTTGGGATGCGCAGTTGCACTATCCTGCAAACGCATTCCCAAATATGATTTCTTGGATTATTAAATCCATTGAGTATTTTAGTCGGCGCCCTGAGCTGCAGTTATTAATAAGAATACATCCGGCAGAAATAACTGGTCACCTCAAATCTAGGCAGCCCGTTATTCAGGAGATAAAGAAGGCTTTTCCAGGGTTGGCTAAAAATATTTTTATAATTGGGCCTGAGAGCAAAATTAGCACATATGAGGCCATGAAAATGTGCGACTCAGTCCTTATTTATGGGACGAAGACAGGAGTTGAACTCACAAGCATGGGTGTTCCTGTTATTGTTGCGGGTGAAGCCTGGATTAGAAACAAGGGGATAACCACTGATATTTCCACCGAAGAGGATTATATTCGTGTTTTAGACGGGCTTCCATGCAACCAGCGTTTGGATGAGTCCACTCGTGAGAGAGCTCTTAAATATGCTTATCACTTCTTCAATCGGCGAATGATTCCAATTGCGACTATTCATCCCACAAATGATAGCCCGCCATTTGTTTTCAAAATTGATTCAGTTAAAGACTTGGCTGAAGGGAATGATCCTGGGCTTGATATCATTTGTAACGGAATATTATATGGTGATCCATTCGTTTACCCAGCAGAGTCACTTTCAACATCTTGCGATAAAGTGATTTCACCAAACTCATATAAATCCTAAATAAGGATACGCCACAAAAGCCTTGCCATGAGTTTCCTTTAAGAGTAAAGATGATACCTACAGATAAAATTTCAGAGTTTAAGTTCTCGCGAAAGCAAAGAAAGCGATCTGTTATTAATCGAGTCGCAAAGCAACTCTGGTTTATTCTACTCAGGTTGCTTGATGGTGTAATTCCTCAGTACATGCCTCTGTATGTATACTATATAAAGTCCCTTGGGGTAATCGTTACTGGTAAACCAAAATACATTGCATCCGATTTGCAAATAGATAGCTCAGAATATTCGGCAATTAGCATCGCTAATGGAGTAATTATATCAAGTGAGGTACGTTTATTGACCCATGATTACTCTGTTGCAAGAGCTTTTGAAGAAACATCTGGCTGTAAGAGTCGTGATATACGGAAGATTGCACCAATTACTATAGAAGAATTTGCATTTATTGGGCTTCGGTCCACTATTCTTCCTGGCGTAAAAATTGGTCGAAATGCAATAGTTGGAGCATGTAGTGTGGTTACAAAAAATGTTGAGCCCGGTACTGTGGTGGCAGGTAATCCAGCTCGGCCAATCTGTACTATTGATGACTATTGCAAGAAGACTGCTTCACACTATTTATTAAATAAGCATTTATATCTCGAAGAATAATTCGTGCATGCGCTTATATATTATTTGCTCCATAAGAGATGCTGCTTACTGGTAGAAACTTCATGGATTTTTGGTGATTTTTATATGATGCTTTGTTTCGGTAAAAATGGACTAATAAATGAGTAGCCATTTTATTTTATTTACCGCTATTGCTCTGTTATTTTTGCTGATTACATATTGTCGGCACCGTTTGAATGCAGGCATACTATGGATATTTTTTGGTGCCTGGATCGTTCCTGTTTGGATTTCTCAATTTAGCTCACTTCCATACAATAAAGAATGGGCGGATATTACGGTTTTTGCATCAATAGCGGTAATGGCAGGCCTTTATGGTGGCTATTTTACTGGCGTACTAATGCCAGTTAGACTTTTCGCGAATCGGTCCAAAAGTATTCCAACACAAAAATTATCATTGATAAGTACGATTCTTCAGCTCGTAGCGTTGTTTTCATTCATCGTGCTTTTCGCTTCGTTGGGACGCCCTCCGTTACTATCTGATTCAATTCTTGAGAATAGAAAGCTAATTCAGGAAATTAATCCAACGCTATGGAGTGTCACGCAGTTTTCGTTTCTATCAGCCTCAATTGCCGCAATACTATATCTTAACAATTGTTGGACACGGTTAAACAAGATCCTTTTCTTTACTGTATTCATAATGATTGTTCTAACTGGCTGGAGAAACTTCCTTTTGATGTATGTTCTGTACTTTATACTTCCCTTTATGTTTATGAGGAAGTACAGGCTTAATAGAGTGTTCGCAGGTTTAATCTTCTTCCTTTTATTCTTTACACTCCTTGGATTTCTTAGGGGCGATCTTGGGGATGTTTTAGATCCTGTGGATGCAATTAGTTTGATCGCGTTTTATGTATACCCTAATTTTGTTAATTTCGAGAGCTTGGCATTGGAGGGTGATCCCACTTCGCATATTTACACATTACAGTTTTTAATTAAACCCATTTTGCAATTATTTGAATTCAGTACAAGTCCTCCCCAGTCATCAATCGACGCATTTAATGTTGCAACTGGGCTAAACCCGCTTTACCACGACGGCGGCATTGTTAATGTATTTTTTGCAACATTTATCATTGGCTACCTTCTTCAACGCCTAGAAAAGATTTCAAATTGTTCAGTCCTCCGTTCATTTTGGAGAAGTACATTTTTGCTAACTGTTGTGTTCTTTCATAATGGTTGGTTACTGCTTAACTTTATGCCAACATACAATACATTCGTATTTATCGGATTTCTGACCTTGCTTTCAGTTCTACGGGCGAAAAATTTTAATTTGCCCACGCACTTTGCGATCGAAATAGATCGCGGTCATAGGTGACGTATGAGAATCCTTTTTATTGCACCTTTGCCTCCACCGATTACTGGTCAGTCTGTTGCATCCAGCGCGATTCTTGATCAATTGAATAAGAAGCATAATGTATCAGTTGTCAACTTTAGCAAAGGGACATTCCGTCAGGGCGTAAACTCCATTCGCAGGATAATTGAAGTTGGTCAGACTCTTGTCTCGATTATTGACGGCTCACGAAAATCTGATGTGATTTATCTGACTATTTCTCAATCTACTGCCGGTGTTTTGAAGGATGCCCTTATTTATTTGTGTTGTTATAAAAAGCTCGACACCTTTGTTATTCACTCTCATGGCAACGGAATAAAGAAGCTTGTTTTCGAAAGGCATTTTTTACTGAAAGTATTAACCACTTTCTTTTACAGAAGAATTTCACGTTTAATAGTTTTGGGGCCTACTCATGTACCTGTATTTTCTGAGATTATGCCCGAGAAGAAGATTAGCATTGTTTTTAACTACGCCGACGACGAGCTATTTTTAGACGATAGCCAAATAGTTTCAAAGTGCAACAGCGTAAATAGTAAGATTAATTTGCTATTTCTTAGCAATTTGTTACCAGGAAAGGGGCATTGGGAACTTCTTGACGCTTTTATCTCCCTTCCGGAGCATGTTAAATCAAGATTTTCTTTGACATTTGCTGGTGGGTTCGAGTCAGATATTGAGCGAAATAACTTTCTTGCTCGAGCGGCAGATACCCCAGATGTTCACTATTGCGGAGTTGTTCAAAAAGAGAAGAAGATTGAGTTATTTAAAATGGCTCATGTTTTCTGCCTTCCGACTAGTTATCCCTATGAGGGACAGCCAATATCAATACTTGAAGCTTATGCGTCTGGATGTGTGGTTGTCACGACGGCTCATGCCGGAATACGCGATATCTTTACCGATATGGTGCATGGTATTGAGGTTGACAGGCAGTCACCTGAATCTATTTCCGAGGCAATTGTAAATATATCCAACAACCCCGAGGTTCTTTTGAAATATGGACTTTCAAATGCACTTGAGGCGCGCCAAAAATACCGGAGGGAGAGATTTTCTAATTCGGTCGAGGAAATACTAGAGTCAGTCTATGCACGCAGTGAATTATCTGAAAAGAAATTCTGATTTTCTTTGCCAGATATTTTGGCGCTAAACATAAAGTAAAAGCATGCTTGATAGAATCATTTCTAAGTTGCGGCAGGAGTCTTTCCTTACTACTCCAATTTCAATTGTTATCAATCCCGTTTATATAATTCGCAGTGGTCTTTTGCGTGTTATTAAGCGTTTCGCGCCTGAGATGCGTGGTGATATTTTAGATTTCGGTTGTGGCTCAAAACCTTACGAGTCCTTGTTTGTTAATGCTAACACTTATGTAGGAGTTGATATAGAGTCGTCTGGGCACGATCATAAGGATAGCAAAGTAGACTATTATTATGACGGCTCTAGGTTGCCCGTTCCTGATCAGTCTTACGATGGCGTTGTTTCGTTTGAAGTTTTTGAACACATATTTAATATTGAGCAAGTCCTGGCTGAAATCCATCGGGTTCTGAGACCTAATGGTCGTCTTTTGTTGTCAGTTCCTTTTGCCTGGGATGAGCATGAAATACCATACGACTATGCAAGATACACTAGTTTTGGTATTGCCCATATTCTGAAGTGTAATGGTTTTAAGGTTGTAGAGTCAGTAAAGACCACAACCTATGTTTTGGCGATTTTTCAGATGTTTGTAGCCTATGTTTATCAACACCTGCTACCTAGAGGTGGCTTTGTTGGTCGCATCTTAAGAATTATAGTTGTTTTTCCATTAAATTTGCTTGCATTATTATCCAATGCCATTCTCCCTAAGAGATATGAATATTACTGCAATAACGTTATAGTTGCAGAAAAACTGTGAAGATTTTGCATTAATTTATAATTCACTATTTTGATTTCAATTTCTTATTCTTTTTTGATTGGTATTATTAGGTTTTTTAATGTCTAGAATCCTTGTGATTGGTGGTGCGGGCTATATCGGCGCGCATATGGTCAAGCTGCTGGGTCAAAAGGGGTGTAGGGTGACGACGCTCGATGACCTTTCCGCTGGGCATCGAGATGCAGTGCTAACCGGTGATTTCGTGCAAGGTAGCTGTGGAGATCGTCATGTTCTGGATTCGGTGCTGGCTCGGGGCTTTGATGCGGTAATGCATTTTGCGTCTTTTATCCAGGTGGGTGAGTCAGTTCAACATCCAGACAAGTATTACCAAAACAATGTCGTCAATACTCTTGCTTTGCTCGATGGAATGCGCGCGCACGGCGTTCCGAACTTCATCTTCTCATCAACTGCTGCCACTTTCGGTGAACCGCAATACACGCCGATCGATGAGCGCCATCCCCAACAGCCTGTCAACCCGTATGGTCGAACCAAGTTGATGGTTGAACACGCACTGGCTGATTACGACAAAGCATATGGCTTGAAGTCGGTCTGTCTGCGCTATTTCAATGCTGCTGGCGCCGATCCAGAAGGTCAATTGGGTGAGCGGCATGATCCCGAAACCCATCTGATTCCGCTTGTGCTCCAGGCTGCTTCAGGAAGGCGTCCTCATATTTCGGTTTTTGGCCGGGACTATGACACGCTAGACGGTACTTGCATTCGCGATTACATCCACATTCAGGACTTGTGTTCAGCTCACTGGTTGGCGCTGCAGTCATTGATGAATGGCGCAGATAGCCAAGCCTATAACCTGGGTAATGGCAAAGGCTTTTCTGTGCAGGAAGTCATCGATACGGCAGAGCAAGTCACCGGACGCAAGATACACGTGCTGGATGCCACACGCCGTGAGGGGGATCCAGCACGTTTGGTTGCTGACTCAACACTTGCGCGCAAGCTGCTGGGATGGCAACCGGAATATGCCGATCTAGCTACCATCATTGAGCACGCTTGGAAGTGGGAGATGCGGTGGGGTTGAATCCGGTCCGATCCCAAGGCCAAATTTCGACGTCCCACCGGTTTTTGACCTTTCGTACCATCTTCTTGGACAGCGTGTCTGTGATGCGGTCAATGAAATCCAATGACCGCTGTGCGTAGGGCGCACGCCTTTCAGCGTCTCGCTCGTAAGTCATCCCCTCATGGAGCGCCATCATTTCGGCGCGCTCCTTCAGCACGGGCGATGCATTGAACACCCAGTCGACAAAGTCAATCTCCTCCGGCGTCCAGTCACAGGCGGCGGAGTCGAGATAGTCAACCGCCCACTCCGGGCCATGCACATTACTGGCGTGCCAGTACAGGTGTTCTGACAGCACCGTGCGCCCGGTCAACCCCTCCGCAATGTAGGGGTTCGCGGCAATGCCCCGCCGCAGGTAGGTGCAGGCCGCCACA
>Ga0172370_10005904_pt1 | contig 15612 bp, 7 predicted proteins | sample LakKiv5m_FD_114538 | JGI IMG/M metagenome (GOLD analysis project Ga0172370, IMG submission 114538) | Freshwater microbial communities from Kabuno Bay, South-Kivu, Congo - kab_022012_11.5m | ecosystem: Environmental > Aquatic > Freshwater > Lake | place: Democratic Republic of the Congo...
CGGCAGCGGCGCGCGGTGCGTCGGCCACGCCTGCAAGCCCGCATTGCCGTGCGCCAGCGACAAGGACTGCACGCCGTCCGGCGCGGTCTGCGATCAGTCAGCGGGCATCTGCCGCGAGTGCCTCAGCGTCAACGACTGCCCATCAGGCCTGGCCTGCAAGAACAACCTGTGCGTGCCCGACATCGCGTGCAAGAGCAGCAAGGAATGCCCGGACCAACTCGTGTGCGCGGGCGGCAACTGCGCCGAGTGTGCGGTCGACGCTGATTGCGCGGTTTCGCAGTTCTGCAGCGGCGGCCATTGCTACGCGGATGTGTGCAAGCCCGGCGCGACGTGTGTTGCCGGCAAGGTCTCCACTTGCAGCGCCAACGGCAGCGCGGTGGTCGTCAGCGACTGCCCGGCGCAGACGATCTGCTCGGGCGGTGCTTGCCTTGCCGTGGTGTGCGCGCCGGCGGCCAAGCAGTGCCAGGATGGCCAACTCGCGACGTGCAGCGAAAGCGGCGCGGGTTGGGTCAAGGCGGCCTGCCCCGACAAAGAGGTGTGCGTCACCGACAAATGCGTACCCGTCGTCTGCAAAGCCGGCGAGGCGGCGTGCAAGGAAAATGGCCGCGTCGTGTGCTCGGGCGATGGCACGTCGTGGATGGCGCAGCCGTGCGCGGGCGGCGCCGTGTGCGTCGCGGCCGGCGAGTGCAAGGCGGTGACGTGCAGTCCGAACACCAAGTCCTGCGACGGCGCCAAGGTCGTCTTGTGCGACGCCCAGGGCATCGGCACCTCGCTCGTCGAAGATTGCAGCACGAGCGCCAAGAGTTGCGCTGCCGGCGCCTGCATCTCGTCGCTCTGCGTGGCCGGCAGCTTCAAGTGCGACGGCATCGTGCTCTCGACGTGCAAGGCCGATGGCATGAGTTGGTCGGCCAAGTCGTGCGATGACGGCAGCCAGTGCACCACCGACTCGTGCGATGCCGCGGGCGGCAAGTGCGTGCAGGCTGGCAGTGACTGCAGCGACAACAATCCTTGCACGCTCGATACTTGCGACGGCGGGGGATGCAAGCACGCGGGCCTCTCGGGCGCTGCGTGCGATGACGGCAACGCGTGCACCAGCGGCGAAGCGTGCGTGGCGGGGCTGTGCAGCGCGGCCCTCGGCACGCCGACCGTCTCGACCGTTGCCGGCCAGAGCAACTATGGTTTTGTCGACGGCGCCGGCTCCAGCGCCAAGTTCTACTATCCCGCCAGCATCGCGCGCTTGCCTGACGGCAGCATGGCCGTGATGGACAGCGCGAACCGCCGCATCCGCAAGGTCAGCGCCGACGGCACGGTCTCGACGATCGCCGGCACGGGCACTTCCGGTATCAGCGACGGCGCGGTGGCCAGCGCGACGTTTGGCTCGCTCGCCGACCTCGCGGTCGATCAGAACGGCACCATCTACGTCGTCGACACGCAGTGCATCCGCAAGATTGCCGGCGGCCAGGTCACGACGGTTGCAGGCTCGGCCAATGGCAACTCGGGCTTCAAGGACGGCGACGGCGGCATCGCGCTGTTCGCCAACCCTGCGGCGGTCGCCGTCGATGCGACCGGCACGCTGTGGATCGCCGATGCGGGCAACCAGCGCATTCGCAAAATGTCGCCATCGGGCCTTGTCACCACGGTTGCCGGATCCGGCACCGCCGGCTATGTCGACGGCGCATCGGCCTCGGCGCAGTTCGACGACCCGTGCGTCCTGACCGTCGGCCCCGATGGCAGCGTGATCGTGGGCGATTGTGGCAACCATCGCCTGCGTCGCATCGCCGCGGACTCCAAGAGCGTCTCGACCTTGGCCGGCGCCGGCAACGGCTTTCAGGACGGCGCGCCGACCAGCGCTTTGTTCGCATCGTTCGGCGGACTCGCGTATGTCGGCTCGACGCTTTTTGTCGGCGATTCCGGCAACAACCGCATTCGTACCATCGCGCCCGACGGCACGGTCGGCACCATCGCTGGCAGCGGCACCCAAGGCTTCGTCGACGGCGCGGCGAGTTCCGCCACGTTCTACCACCCCGCTGGCCTGGCCCCCGACTGGAACGGCGCGGTCTGGGTTGCTGACGACTACAACCACAGAATCCGCAAATTGAAGTTCCCCACCGCCACCTGCAACGATGGCAATCCGTGCACGGCCGACACCTGCGCCGCGGGTTCTTGCTCTTTCGCGGCGATCGGCACGGGCAGCGCGTGCAGTGACGGCAGCGCGTGCACTACCGGCGAAACGTGCCAGGCCGGCGCGTGCAAAGGCACGGTCAAAGACTGCGGCGACGGCAACTTGTGCACCGCGGACTTCTGCAACCCGGCCACGGCCGGCTGCGAGTACGTCACCCTGACGGGCACTTGCGAGGACGGCGACGCGTGCACGCTGGCCGAGCATTGCAGCGGCGGCGTGTGCAAGAGCGACGTCGGCGCGCTGAGCACCGTGGCGGGCGGCGCGGCCAGCGGCTTTGTCGACGGCAGCGGAAAAACCGCCAAGTTCAATGGCCTGTATGGCGTGACCGGCGATGGGTCGGGCAACCTCTACCTCGCCGATGGCAGCAACCACCGCGTGCGCAAGATGGCGGCCGACGGCACCGTGACCACGCTGGCCGGAACGGGCGCCAGTGGCTACTTGGACGGCGCGGCCAGCTCCGCGAAGTTCAACTGCCCGGGCCGCATCGCCGTCGACGCCAAGGGCGCTACCATCGTCGTCGACCAGTGCGACCACCGCATCCGCAAGATTGTCGGTGCCACGGTCTCGACGCTCGCCGGCAGCGGCAGTTCCGGCTACTTGGACGGCGCACCGACCAGCGCCCAGTTCCACAATCCCGCGGGCATCGCGCTCGGGCAAGGTGGCGTGCTCTACATCGCCGACCGCTACAACCACCGCATCCGCTCCATCGGCGCAGACGGCAACGTCGGCACTTTTGCCGGTTCAGGCAGCAGTTCAACCACCGACGGAGCGGCCAGTTCGGCGGGATTCGCAGAACCCTACGGCCTATGCGCAGGCAGCGACGGCACGGTCTATGTCACAGATGTCACGTCGCACACGATCCGCCGCATCAAGAATGGCCAGGTCGACACTTTTGCCGGCGGTACCGCGGGCTTGCTCGACGGCTTGGGCAAGGCTGCGCGCTTCTACGTGCCGGCCGACTGCGCGGTCGACGGCAGCGGCAATGTCTACGTCGCCGACCAGTACAACAACCGTTTGCGCCGCATCGATCCGGCCGGCAACGTCACCACGCTCGCGGGCAGCGGCAGCACGGGCAACGGCAACGCGATCAGCCTCATCGATGGACCGACGACGACGGCGAGCCTGGTCTTCCCCACCGGCGTCACCATGGCAGGCGGCGGCAGCGTGTGGATCGCTGACAACAACGCCGTGCGCAAATTCGCGCCGCCTGTGACGGACTGCGACGACGGCCAGGCGTGCACGCTCGACACATGCAACGAAAAGACGGGCGGCTGCACCTTCACACCGATCGCCAGCGGCGGCGCCTGCGACGACGGCAAACCGTGCACCGTCGGCGAGACGTGCTCGGGCGGCTCTTGCGGCGGCGGCGCCGTCAACACCTGCGATGACGCCAACGCGTGCACGACAGACAGTTGCGAGGCGAATTCGGGGTGCGTGCACACGTGGCAATCGGCGCTTCCTGGCTGCTGCAATCCCAATGTGTTCACGGAGTCGTTCGACAGCGGCAAGCTGACGGGTTGGAGCCTGAACAGCGACTACGGCGACGATCCAGGCTGGCAGGTATGGTCGTCGGCCTCGCTGGTGAAATCCGGCAAGGGCGTCTTGTATTACGGCAGCATTGCGGGCGGCGATTACGCCTCCGGCACGAGCATGGCGGCGACGGCCAATGCCGGCACGGCAACTTCCGCGACCATTGCGCTGCCGGTCGCGATCAAACCGACGCTGCACTTCTGGCTGTACATGGCCACCGAGTCCGAGCCGAAATACGACACACTGGATGTATCGATCATCAGCGGCGATAAATCCACGACGATGTGGACCAAATCCGAGAAGGGCTTTGCCAAGGGCCAGTGGCTGGACGTCAGCATCGATTTGTCGCAGTGGAGCGGCAAGAGCATCCAGGTGCGCTTTGACTTCGACACCGTCGATTCGACATCCAACAGTGGTTTGGGCGTGCTGATCGACGACGTGCGTGTCGAGGTTCCCTGCAAGTAGGGGGTGCGCAGTACCCAGCTGCGGTCCAAGGCAAACCCATGCTCCAGCCCCACCACGCCACCCGCACGTTCCACCCGCCGCAGACATCCAGGCGGTTGCGGCGCGTTCTCGGCGTACTGCTGGCCGTGCTGTGCGTGGCGCCGCTGGCGTTGGCGGTGGTGCCGGCATGGTTGCCGACGGTGCGCGACATCGACTTGAATCCGCAGCGGCTGCATCTGCAGGGAGGTCCGGCCCTTCTGTCCTCTGTTCGTGACATTCCACTCGCGCAGATTCGTGCGGTGCGGCAGCATCACGTGGGTCCCGGCAGGCGGCACAAGGGCACGCGCATGGACGGGCACTGCTCCGGTTGGTGGCGCTATCAGGACTTGGGCGAGGTGTGGCAGGCGACGGATTGCCGGGCCGACGTGCTGCTGGTCGAGACGGACGCGGGACGCTTGCTCTTGTCGGCGCAGGACATGAACGGTCTGCGTCTCGCTCTGCAGCAGCACACGCCGTTTCACGACCACGATGAAGTCTTTGCGCCACGCTGGCTGCGGCAGCTGGTCGGCGCAGTGGGCATCGGCGCGTTGGCGGCGGCTGTCTGGATCGTGTTGATCAGTTTTCAGGGCGCCGAACGACTTGCCTACGTTGTCGGGCCCGACGGTCTGACCGTGCGCTATCTCGGCGGCGCGCGCCATATCGCGCTGCGTGGCGCCGTCGCCCGGCGCGTGTGCGGCAGCGGCGAGATTCGCGGCGCGCTCGTCCAACGCAAGGCCCGCGGCGTGAGGCTGCGCATCGCGGGCGTCGCGATGCCCGGCTATTTCACGGGTCTTTATTGGCGCAAAGGCGGTATGGTACGGCTCTGGGCGACGCGGCTGGACACTGGCATCCTCATCGAGAGCGACGGGCGGTTTCTCGTCACGCCGGAGCATGAGGAGGCGTTCCTGGAGGCACTACAGGCGTTCGGCGCAGAGGTTCTGGGCTAGCGTGCGCCGGGCCCACGGCCACCGCCGCTGCCTGTGAGCGCTCGTGAATGGAAGATTCACAAGCGTTCAGTTCGGCCGCGCCAGCACCCCATAACCTGTCGTATCCACAATCACACAGGGCTCGTCGCCGACCACCCACGCGTCGTGCCCCGGCGGCACGAGGAACGCGTCGCCTGCCTTGAACTCGAGCTCCGTTCCGTCGTCCATGCGCAGGTGCATGCGGCCTTGCATGCAGTAGCCCGTGTGCAGCGACGCGCAACTGCTCATGTGCACGATGGGACCCACCGACTCGGACCACTTCCAGCCTGGCTGGTACGTGCCGCGACCGATGTGCGTCGCGCCGGCATGGATCAGTTCGATCTTACCATGGAGAAACGTCCGCAATTCGTCAGGCCGATCGAGGGACCGGCACGTCGCCTCGCCATGCAAACGCACCGTGTTGCCGCGGTGTTCCGAACGCGGATGGGCCGTGTAGGTAGCCATGACTGCCTCGTCTTCGAGCGTGCGGTCCACGGGCCGCGCGTGCTCGTCGTTGGTTGTCCGTCTTCAGGCTAGCGGTTGCGCCGCGCTCGGCCATCGGCGCGCTGGAAAGCCAAGACCCTATGCAGCCTGCGCCCGCGCAGCCTCCCGGTCACAGGACGCATGCCGCGAAATCGCTGGCCCGCAAGCGGCCGCCGCGCTAGCCTCGGCGACGCAACGAGAAGGTGCCGATGCCGCGCGTCCTGCTGTTGGAGACACAAAACGAGGAGCGCTACCGCAACCACCGCGCTGAGGGTCTGCCCTTCCTGCTCGGCCGGCTGCAGGCGCGCGGGATGGATGGGCAATGGTGGACGGTGCAGGTGCCGCCCCCCTACATGCATGCCGGGCATCGTTACCTCGTGGATTTACCGCCCGATCGCAAGGATCTGTTGACGCAGGCGCTGCGGGAGTGGCGCCCGGATGTGATCATCCAAACCGATCACCACGTGCCAGAGCTGCGCGCGGCGCTGCAAGCCGCTGCACCTGCGGCCGTGTTCATCGATCGCCTCGACCCGACCTTCGAATGGCTGAGTCTGGCCGAGGCGGATGCCCTGCTGGACGGTGCGACGGCGCTGCCGCAACCGCCCGATTCCCCTGCAGTCAGCGTGGCGCTTGTCGACGCCGCGCAGCCGTGCTACCAGCGCCGTTTCTTGGGCGCGCAGGCCGACGCGCCCGCGCCGCAGAGCATCAACCTCGTGCGCGACCGGCCGTGCGCGTATGTTCGCACCGTGGCTGAGAATCCGTACTACGCTGGTCTGACCGGTTCCGTCCTGCGCCACCGCGGCTGCACCTTCTGCCTGCAGAACGCCACGCTGCCCCGGGTGTCGCGCACGGGCCTTGCGCCGGTCGAGCGAATGCTCCGTCAGGTCGAGGCGCACCAACTCGCCACGCCATCCGCTGGCGGACTGCACGAGTACCTTTTTCACGATATTCGTGTCGCGCTGCAGCTCGACAAACTGGCCAAGGGCGTCGTGGCGCGCGGTCTGCAACCCTGCTCTTTTGTGACGATGCTGCGCGCTGACGATCTGCTGGCGACCCTGCCGCGCCTGGAGCGGGCCTTGCAGATTCTCGCGACAGGGCGGCACACCCTGCGGCTGGTTTCCATCGGCGCCGAGAATTTCTCCGAGGCAGAAAATGGCCGCATGAACAAGGATGTCACGCCTGCACAATTGTGGAAATGCGTCGATGCGCTGGAGCAATTGTTGCGCCGCTACCCCGGCACATTTCTGCCCGGCGATGAAGGCCACCTGACCGGCATCCTGTTCACGCCCTGGACGCGCCCGGAGGATGTGCTCGTCAATGTCGAGGCTGCGCGCCGCCTTGGCTGGGTCTGGCTGGAAAGAATGATCGGCACGCGGCTGCAACTCTGGCCCCAGGCGCCCATCACCGAGCTCGCCGCCCACGATGGCCTGATTGCGCCGTCCTTCGAAGATCTTGGCGTCATTGCCCCAATCTGCATCGCAGCGCCGGAGGATCGGGAACTCGCCTGGCGCTTTGCCGATCGACGCACGGCGCTGCTGCACCGCATCCTGATCCGGCTCGACAAGGTGCCGTTCTCGGCCGCGATCCAGCCGGACGAGCCGCTGCGGTGCGAGATTCAGGCGTTGCGCGCCCATTTGCCGGATCCGCGGCGCGACGACCGCATTCAACTTGTCGCCGAAGTCGTGCAATCTGTGGCTGCCTTGGGGGCGAATGCGACGATTCCCGAAGTCTTTGACGAAATTGCCCGGGCGCAGCTCGCCGCGGGTGTTCGGGCGCAACCCAAGCCTGCGCCGGCACCGGCGCGGCCCGTGGGCCAATGGGAAGTGCAGGCTGCCCTTGCAGTTCTGCGGGCCGTGGCGCTGCAGCACCCGGACAAGCTTTGGGGCCACCAACTCGTCCAGCACCGGCTATTTGAGGATCAAGGCGAGGCGTGCGCGCAGCTGGATTTTGTCCACGACCACAAGCCCTTCGGGCTCCTGTTGCGCCTGCGCCGCCCGGGGGCGCCCTTCTGGCTGGCGTCGCAGCGCTTCGCGCTTGCCCACGCCGATGACACGCCGCCGCGCGGTGAGATCGAGCGCCGTCTCGGGCAGTTGGTGCTCAAGGCCGTGGAATTGCATGTGCCGCAATGCTGCCCGGCTAGCGAGGCACCGCCGCCAGATGCCGCACCAACGAAGCGGCAATGAAACGCGCCACCCGATCTTTGGCCTTGGTGTCGATCGGCGCGTCGGTCGGATACATGATCGCAAAAGGGCCTGCAACCAGATAGGAATGCGGCGTCGTCGCCCGATCCGCCAGCAACAGACGCAGCCCCGTGCCGTCAGCCAGCTGCAAGGCGAGCAGCGTTCGCTCTGGCCGGGAAATATCCACCGCCGTCAACCGAAAACCGGCCGCCGGAGCTTGCCGCTGCAGCAGGCGCGTCCAGCCTTGCAGGCGCGGATCGAGCCGCTGATCGGGCTGTACCGTCGCAGCTGATTCGCCAAAACGATCGCGCAGCAGCGCTTGCAGCAGCGGTGCCTGCACCGCCTTCTTGTGCCACCACACGAACGCGCGTCCGGTCAAGTCAGCGATTTCCTCGCCGTCGCGCGTGGCAATCAACCGATCTGCACCCACGCGAAGCGCATCGCCTTGTGCCGCGCGGTCCAGCAGCGCACCGTCGCCATTGCGAATGCCAGGCGCAAATGGCAGCCGCTCGTCGCGGCCATCCCAATTTGTCACCAATTCGAGCACGTCCGCTTCATTTTCCAGGCTCATCAGCCACGGATGCTGCATGGCGTGCACGTAGTCTTCGAGGTGCGCATCCTCGATAGCGCGGTACCTGTTCACGATTTGCTGGCAGCGTTGCACGGTCGCCTGGCACGCCAGACTGCAGGGCACGTAGTCGAGGAAGAAACCCGCCGCGGCATTCACTTCCCACGGCACCGGACCCGGCGTCGCCAGCCGATTGGCCAGGTGCACCCACACATAGCTGTCCAGCCAGGGCGCCGGCCGCGCGGCAAAGGCCGCGGTGCAGCACGGCGGATAGCCCAGCAGTGAGCCGCATTGCTGCATCAGTTCGGCAGCTTCGGCCTTGTCGCGCGCCTGCTCCAATTGCTGCGTCCACCGCAGCGCCTGCTCGACGTCGGCGCGGTCGTAGCCGCCAAACCACTCGCGACCGTCCTTCACGTCGCGCGGCAGCCACACCATGCGTGCCGCATCACCGCCCAGCGGCGGTGGATCCTCGGGCATCGTTGGTCGCGCTTCCAGGCGCAGCACCTTTTTCAGGCCCAGATCCAATTCCAGCAGCGACAATTGCGGCACGGTGCGCTGTGCGCCGTTCTGGCGCGGATCGCGCTCGCACACCGACGCCAATTCGCGCCACTCTGCCGCGTGCACCGGCAGCCAGGCGGCGTGGCTCGCCGTTCGCATGTCCAGGCAGCGCTTGCCGTTCCAGACGCGCAGGTGACCCGGCAACAATTGCAGCCGATCGCCTCGCCGCAATTGCGTGCGCAGCGGTCCCGGCACGTCACGCAAGGCCTTGCCGTCGTAGCGCAGCCAGTCACCGTCGAGCGTCGCTCCCGGCAGCGCCACCAACTCGTCCAGACCCTGCGCATCGAGTGTGACGACCTGGATCTGGCTCGCAAGCTCCTCCAACTCCTCACCCATCAATTGCCAGAGCGCGCGCAGGTGTTGCTCGGCATGGCAGCAATCCGGCGCACAAGGCACCCAGCCCAGCGCGGGGACCAGCAGCGGTTGCACCCGATTCGCCGCGGGATCCTGCAGGCGCCGGGCGAAAGCCTCCCAAGCGAGCGGCGCATGCAGGGGCCGGGCGGCAAATGCGCGCACGCAGCAATCCGGATAACCGTGGAGCTTGCCCAGCGCCTGCGCGCGCCGTTGCGGATCGTGGGTCTGGCGCAACGCCGCGATCAGCTTCAACTGCTCGGGTGTGTGCGCAATATCGAGCAGGCCCAGTTCCGGCGCAAAGGCGTGGCACAAACCCTGGCCAGCCACTTGTCCAATGCACCTCGCATCGATTTCCGCGGCCGACACGCCTTCGATCGTCAGCACGGGCTTGAGACCCGCCGTCACGGTCGGCAGCAGGTGAGGCAGCAGCCCCGGCAGGTCCAGCAAGCGTTCGCCAAAGCGGAAACGCGGCGTGGGCGGGCCTTCGCCTTGTCGTGCCGCAAAGGCCAGCGGCGCGGATTTCGCCTGCCAACGCACGGCAGCGCGGTGCAGCAGCTCGGTCTCCGCCAACACGGTCACATCCGCTTGCACCTCTTCGATCAGGCACAGCAGGAAATCCAGCAACGCCGCGTCGTGCCCGGGATTCCAGGTCGGAATCACACGCAGCAACGTTTGCTCGATCTCGCGCGCCAATGCGTCGGCCAATTCGGTCTGCAGCAAATCCAAGCGCAAGATGATGCGCGACAGCGGCCGCATCCGTGCATCGGCAAAGCGCCATGCCGCTTCATCGTGGAACATTTTTCGGCGGTTCATCGACAACAGCGGATCCGGCTCGGCGGCTGCCAGCAGGCCATCGCGCTCAGCCAGCGCGGTCAACGGCAATTCCCGATGCAAACGCAGGCGGGCCTGGAACAGGTTTCCGGCAACCTTGCGCGTCAGCCCGAGAAACCGCACGAGGCCGACATCCAAGTGCAGCGATTCCGGCGTGGTCCAAGGCGTCAGCAGCACAAAAGAAATGCCAGTATACCAGAAATGATCGCCCAATTCGCTGGCCATGTCTCGCAAGAGCCGTACGGCCCGCAGACCATCGAGGGGCGTCGTGCCTTTGTTCAGGAGGGTCAGTCGCTCGGGATCGAAGCTTTCGATGCCGCAAGCGTAGACGCCGACGCGAAAACCGGCGGCGGGGTCGCGGGCGACGGCGTCGCGGAGCAGGCCGGCGATGCGCGGCACCTGATCGGTGCGCGCGGCGCAGAGTACCTGGATCTGTTCGGACAAGCCGGCGCAGCGCAAGCTGTCGAGGCATTGCTGCAACGTCGAGGATGCCGAGACGGCGGTGAGCAAGAGGGCATTGGGCAGGCGCTTGCTGCGCGTGCGCTCCTGCGCGATGGCCTCGATCTGTTTGGCGATGCGGCTGGCCGGCGTGGGTCGCAATGTCGCGGGGCGCGGCCCACCGTCGTCGGCGCCGGCTTCTGGAAAAAGCCAGTTGCCGCAGAAGGCACAGCCGTGGTGGCCGCGGACGCGCCCGTCGTCCAGGCCTTCATACCAGACGTTGCGCGCGAGGCCGTGAAAGTAGCCGCAGCGGTCTTCGGTGACGACGTAGATGTTGTCGGTATCCGGTCTTGCGGCGCCGGCATTGAGCGGCCGCCAATCGTAGCGCGGCGTGAAGCCGGGGCGATCGAGGTCGGCACTGCCGCCAAAGGGGCGCAGGCCGGGCAGGCCGCAAAAGGGCGCGCGTCGCACGTCGTGCAGCGTGGCACCAGGCGCGGCGGCAAGGAGTTGCGCTTCCTGAGGGGCGAAGAGGGGATCGGTGCTCAGCACCAGGGTGGGCGCGAAGGCGCGCAGGGCTTCGAGGACGCGGGCCAGCTCTTGCTCGGCCAGCGTGACCTGATCGCGCTGGTGTTGCAGGAGGTTGGTCGTAGCGATGCCGAGGCGCAGCCAGAGGCTGGGGATGTGCAACTCGTCCAAGTAGCCGCGGATCAAGGGCAGGTTGGCGTCGATGCGGCCGGGAAATTGGTCGGCGTTGATGGTCTCGAGCAGGAGGACGCGGTGCATTCGCTTGTCCCGCGGCGCACGCCGTTGGAGGGTCCGAGGCTACGGCTGCCGATGGTCTGTGACAAGCATCTTGGTTGGCGGAGCGCGGATTCAAGAACCGGCGCCCGGGATTCCTGCGGCGGCAGGACGCCACGTTGCTGCCGCTGCGTCAACGTGATGGCGAACCGTTGCAGTTCGCCGTGGGCCGCTGTAGCCTCCTGCTTCCAGGACAGATTGTTCCGGGAGGGGTCACGATGCGAGGTGTTCTTGGTATGGGCGGTTGGGCAAGCCTCATTCTGGCGCGGGCCCTCCTGACCACCATCGCTATTTTGCCTTGGACGATATCCTGCGGAACCACGACTGGCGGCGGCCCGATTGCGGTGCCGTGCAACAACGGCGTGTGCGGCGCAGGCCTGGTCTGTGTCGGCGGCTACTGCCAGAGCGCTGCGGCGCCCGATGCCGGCGCCACCGACACGGCCAACGCGGCGCCGTTTCTCAGCGCTTGCCTGTCGGCAAAGTGCGCATCGCAAATCGGTTTGTGCACAGGCGGTTGCCAGACCTGGATGACGTGCGCCAGCAAGTGTGCTGCCAGCGACTCGACGTGCCAGCAGAATTGCGCCAAGGCCGCTGCGAATGATACCGCCGCGGTCGCGGGCATCCAGAGCGTCCTGCAATGCATCGGAGCGAATTCAGCCGTTTGCGATGGCCTGTCCGATGCGACTTCGCAGCCGGACTCCGGCTCTGGCGCCGAAGTCCAGGGCAGCACAGATAGCGGGACGAACATTGGCACCGACAGCGGCCCCAAAGCCAAGACCTTCAAAGCCATCGTGATCTGGGACAAGTCCGAGGATCCGGGCTACATCGATGGCAAGTGCGGATCCAGCCCCGGTTCGGACATCGACGCCGTGATGCTGTACCGCAATGGCAAGCTCATCGGCGCGGGCAAGGTCGGGACGACGAACTACAGTGCTTCGGCGTCATCCAGTTGCGACAACAAGAAGAACATCGCCGCCAGCGCCGAAGGCCCGGTCAACGGCCACGTCTACGCTTCGAGCCCGGACACCGGCTACATCAGCCTGAACGGCGGATCGATCGAGTTGCAGTTCGGCGCTTGCAGCACGGCCACGCAAGACGCGACGAAGTGCGACGGCAAGGGCGCACTGATCGACGTCGAACCCGGTGATCAAATCGATATCTACGAGGTCGACGCCAGCTACAAGCCGGGCACCGGCACAATCGTGGAAGGTTTCGCCTACGCCGGATGCGTGTGCTATTCCGACGAATATCAGGTGGATCTGCGCGTCGACAAGGGCGTGGACGCCGGCTCCGTTGCGCTGCCGTCGTCCGCCAAGGGCTTGATCTTCAAGGGCACCGAGGCGTATCCGGTCAACAAGAAGACGGCCACCGTCCCGTAGCGAAGGCGACAGCCCGTCCGGCGAGTTGCTCCTGCGTTTCTGCCTGGGTATCCATGGACTATCACGACATCTACGCCCACCACGCCGACGACTACGATCGCCTGGTCGCCGCGGAGGATTGGGAGGGACGGCTCGGTCCGGCCATCGCAGCCATCGCCCGCCTCGAGGGCGCGCATGTGCTGGAGGTGGGCGCCGGCACAGGACGAATCACGCGCCTGCTTCTCACGCGTGGCGCGCATGCGGTGGCCGTCGATCGTGCGCCGGCGATGCTGGAAGTCGCGCGCCGCAACCTCGCGGCCTTTGCGCCAGAGTCGTGGCAGTTGCTGTGCGCGGACGCCGAGGCGCTGCCCGTGCCGGACAATTGGGCGGATGTGGCCATTGCCGGGTGGGTGTTCGGGCACTTTCGCAGTTGGCATCCCCAGGACTGGCGCGGGCATGTGCAGCGCGGCCTGGACGAGATGGCGCGGGCGCTGCGGCCGGGTGGCGCGTTGATCCTCATCGAGACGCTAGGCACCGGCTCATTGGAGCCGGCGCCGCCGTCGTTGGAACTCGCGGAGTACTTTGATTGGCTGGAGAAAGAGCAGGGCATGCGGCGCGTCGCCATCCGCACCGACTACGGCTTTTCGGACGTGGCAACGGCCGCCGCGACGACCGGGGCCTTCTTCGGCGCAGCGTTCGCCGAGCGCGTGCGCCGCGAGCAATGGGCGCGCGTGCCCGAGTGCACCGGATTGTGGTGGCGGCGCGGTGGTTCAGCGCAGGCGTGAGTGGCCATGCTGGGCAGAAACTGTGCAGGGGCGCCGCGCCCCTACGACCCTGGCAGGTCCGCTGCGGCGGCCCTGAAGTTGCCATGCTCACAGGCGTTTCATCCATGCCGGGTGGCAACTATAGCGCCACGACCGCTGGCTTGCCGTCCACGCTGTCCGGTCCGAGCACGCCCTGGCCAGGCTGGCCCCAGCACCACACCACGCCGTCCTTGGTGAGCGCGCAGCCGATGGCGCTGCTGTGCTCGACTGCGATGGACACGGCGTCCTTGATGCCGGGGACTTCGACCGGCGTCTTGCTCACATCGCCGCCGTTGCCGCCGGCACCCTGGCACTGCAGCGGGCCCCAGCAGCGCACGGTGCCGTTGGTCATGCGGGCGCAATTGCAGTTGCTGTAGCCGCGGATTTCGGCGACGCCGCCTTCCAGGCCTGCGACCGCTTTGGGCGCATCGCTGCTGCCATTGGGCCAACTGACGACGCTGCCGTCCGCGAGCAGTGCGAAGAAATCTTGCGAGCCCAGGCTGACCTGTGTGGCATTGCTGATGCCGGCAATTTCCGTGGCGGCGCCCGTCTTCTTGGTGCCGACATCAATGGTCCACGTGTAGACCTTGCCTGTCTTGGTCACGCCCAGTGCGCGCTTGCCTTCGGAATCCAGGCCCACGGAGATCAGCGGTGGCAATGCGCTCAGATCACCGACGGCCTGTACATCGGTGCTGTTGTCATACCACGCCTTGGCGGTGCCGGCGGCATCCAAGCTGACCAGGGCTGCATTCTGGTAGGCCACGCGCGCGCTGCCTTGCAGGCCCTTTTGCAGCGCCAGTTTGTCGTCGTAGCCGTCGAAGTAGCCGACATCGCCGTTCTTGTAGATCACGACGGCGCCCTTGCCGTGCTTGTGCTCGATGCGCGCGATGGGCGAGGACGGCGTCAACTTGCGAATGCCGAAGCCATTGCCCCAGCACAGCACTTCGCCGCTGACCTTGAGCACGCAGCCTTGTTGGTGGCTGAGGCGCAATTGCGCCACGCCGCTGGTGGGGATGACCTCGCCGCCCGCAGGTGTGCCGCCCGTGTCCGGTTTGGCGCTGCTGGTGTCGCCACTGCTGGCGGTGTCGGCGGCGCCGGCGGTATCGGCGCCCGGCGTCGTCGTGGCATTGGTCTTGGAATCACAGGCGACGGCCACCATGGCAAGCGCCGCCAGCAGGCTGAATCGTCCCAAACTCATCGGTACACCTCGATGTCGGAAGAGTGATGAATCACGGCCGTCGCGCCCACGGGACGGCAGAGCGAACGATTGGATTGTGATGGGCTTTCCTGACACACCGCCACCGTCCGCGCGTTGGCGCCGCAGATGCTACATCGCCATGTGTGGATGGGCAAGACGGTTGCCCAGGTGCCTTGGAACACCAACACAATCAACTCGATCGAGTTGATGGGTTGTCGTCGCCGCGAGTCCGCATCGGTGAGCTTGGCGACCAGACAACAAGCAAACGGAGCGCTGGCGAGTTACTCTCGCCGGCCTCCTTACCAATTGACGCTGAACCGTGGCGGGCGTACATGTTCGAGCAGCGCTCCGGTGAACTGCCGCAGCCGCTGCCGAAGGGGAGTGTCCCAAACCCGATTGCGACCGCCGCGGTCCTTGTGCACATGCGGATGCGTCCGCACGATGCGCGGGCCGGCGTGTATGAGGAAGTAGCGATGATGCGAAACAAGATCCTGCCGTTGGCCGTCGCGACGCTGCTGCTGGTCGCGTGCTCAAGCGGTGCGGGCAAAGGCAGCGAGCACCAGGCCGGTTGGGATGTCGCAGTCGGTGCGGACGCTGCCGATGCGCAGGCCCACGACGGCGCCGCCGCGGACGCCGATATCGCTGCGCCGCCCGACACGGTCGCGGTGGATGCCGACGCGGCGGATGCCCTCGCGCCCGATGCTGGACAAGACACAGTGGATGCGGCTTCCGATGCCGTGTTGGCGGATGAACAAGCTGCCCCGGACATCGCGCCAGATGCTGCCGCGCCGGATGAACAAGCTGCCCCGGACATCGCGCCAGATGCTGCCGCGCCGGATGAACAAGCTGCCCCGGACATCGCGCCAGATGCTGCCGCGCCGGA
>Ga0172370_10005909_pt1 | contig 15607 bp, 12 predicted proteins | sample LakKiv5m_FD_114538 | JGI IMG/M metagenome (GOLD analysis project Ga0172370, IMG submission 114538) | Freshwater microbial communities from Kabuno Bay, South-Kivu, Congo - kab_022012_11.5m | ecosystem: Environmental > Aquatic > Freshwater > Lake | place: Democratic Republic of the Congo...
AGCTCCGTCAAATCCTCGTTTAATTGCTGTGCGTCTTCCTCGGTTGGCAACAGACACAAAATTGTGTGCGATAGATTTTCAAATAGCAAATCCAAAAGTAAGGCGCGAGCCGAGCCGGACACCCCCATGATGGGAACGTACGCCGCCTTTTGCAGAGCCTGCAACAGAGCTGAAAAGTGCCGGCTGCTCGAGATGATGTTTTTAAGCTGCTCTTTGACCAACGGTTCGCTCTATTTCCCAATTTACTCAAGGCTCAGTGCTTGACGAACAAATCCGTCAGCGGCACGTATTCGCCGTTGCGCTTCTTCCTTGCTGACGTTGGCCATGATCATTACAATGGCAGTCTTGACATGGCCACCAGCCCGTTCCAAGACATCGGCTGCCTCGGCATAAGATATTCCCGTGATCATCATGACGATCCGCTTGGATCTTTCCTCCAGCTTTTTCGAAGTCATCTGCAGGTCCACCATCATGTTGCCGTACACTTTGCCAATGCGAATCATCGAGGCAGTGGTGATCATATTGAGAATCAGCTTTGTGGCTGTTCCGGCCTTCATCCGCGTAGAACCCATAATGACCTCCGGGCCGACGACGGGACAAATGGCTACATCCACTTTGATGTTCATTTCTTGGCGGGGATTGCAAGTCACATAGATGGTTTTAGCGCTGATTTCCCTTGCTTTGTCAATGGCTCCGATGACGTACGGCGTCCTCCGGCTGGCGGCGATGCCACAAACGACATCGTTGTTCGTGACTCCTCTCGACAGCAAATCGCTTTGGCCCATAGCGTATTTGTCTTCAGCTCCTTCTTGCGGTCGTGTCAAGGCGCTGTGGCCCCCGGCAATCATGCCCTGCACCATCTCCGGCGGGACGCCAAATGTGGGCGGACATTCGGAAGCATCCAAAACGCCCAAGCGTCCGCTGGTACCCGCTCCGACATAAAAAAGCCGGCCACCGGAATTAAAAGCGCGAACAACCAGTTCGACCGCTTTTTCAATAAAAGGGATTTCCTGTCTAACGGCCGCCGGGACCTGCGAATCCTCGTCGTTAATAAGATATAAAATCTCCCCGATTGATTTTTTATCTATATTTTCTGTCTTTGGATTACGAGCCTCGGTAGTCAAATTCTTGATCTCTTCAAATACTGAGCGCGTCACCTCTCACTCCTTTTCAATTTTCTTTGTGCCGACTTTACTATTGCACATTCCATGTCCATCATTGTTATCCTCGCCTATGCTCATCTGTAATTACGGCCCCGGTTTTTTGTCAAGCCGCTGCATTTTTAGCGACCAGCACAATGCTCTTCGTTTGGCCTTGATTATCGAGAGTCGGATGAATCAAAATCGTTCTTAAGGAAATATATGAGAACGACTCCTTTAATTCTTCCATCTCCACAGAAAAATCCCCGCCTTTTTGAATTGCCAAAAAGCCGTGACTTTTCAACAGTGGGACGCTCCATTGCCACACTTTGGTTAGACTCGCTACTGCCCTAGAAACTATAATGTCAAACCGCTGCGAATAACCGGCGGCGACCAAGTCCTCAACCCGCTCGCCGAGGACGTCCGTCCCAGTCAGTCGTAATTGTTCGATCACTTCCTGCAAAAAAAGGCTTTTCATTCTTTTGGAATCGACAAGCGTCAATTTTAAAGCCGGCTGCAAAATCTTCATTGGAATTCCCGGAAAACCCGCGCCGGCACCCAAATCCATCACTGCTGCGGCTTGAGGAATTTGCAGCGCTTTGCCAAAGTCCACCGACTCTGCGATATGGCGCGCAACAATGCGCCGGATGTCGCTTTTGGAGAGCAAATTGGTTCGCTGACTCCACTCCTCAATAAGCTCGACATAGGCTGCGAGTTGCTCTGTTTGGTTTGCGGTGAGTTTCCACTTTGGCGATAGCTCATCAAGGGCACTTTTGTTTTCGGCCAACATGGTCAAAAATTATGTTTCACGTGAAACCTCTGCCTTGCGATGCTTATTGCCGCTGTGAATGTAAACCATGAGAATCGCGATGTCCGATGGGGACACACCCAAGATTCGGGAGGCCTGCCCTAAGGTCCTTGGCCGGGTGCGTGACAACTTCTCCTTTCCTTCCGACGAAATAGAGCGCAATTGCGAATAGTCAAGATTTTCCGGAATGATCAAATCTTCCAGCTCGCGCATCTTTTCAATCTGCTCCCGCTGCCGTTGCAGAAAGCCCTCGTACTTAATCTCGATTTCCACCTGTTCTCTGACTCCTTGCCAGAAATGATCGCCGCTATCCTGGAACAACGCATCTGTGCTCAAAGAAGAAAAATCGGCGAGATGAATCTCCGGGCGCTTTAGCAGCTTTGCCATGGATTCGGACGCGCGCAAGGGCGTCGATCCGACTTGTTCCAAGAGCGGATTGATTTTTTCGACAGCGGGACGAAAATTTTGCAGCGCTTTGATAGATGTTTCAATCTGTTCACGCTTTTTTTTCACAGAAAGAAAAGTCTCTTTCGGTATTAGGCCAAACCGGTAGCCATGATGCATGAGGCGCAAATCGGCGTTGTCTTGTCGCAACAGCAAACGATGCTCTGCAAGCGAGGTGAATATGCGATATGGCTCAGCCAAAGACTTAGTGACCAAGTCATCGATCAGTACTCCAATATACGCCTCTGAACGATCCAAAATGAAGGGTGCCTCACCGCGAATCTTTAGGACTGCATTGATGCCCGCCATTAGTCCTTGTGCGGCCGCTTCCTCGTAACCCGAGGTACCATTAATTTGCCCCGCGAAAAAGAGATTCTCCACCAGTTTCGTTTCCAACGTAGGCTTGAGCTGATGCGGCGGGAAATAGTCATACTCAATAGCGTAACCTAATCTGGTTATCGCCGCTCTTTCCATGCCGGGAATCGTGCGGATGGCTCTAACTTGAATGTCTTCCGGAAGGCTGGTGGAAAAACCATTGAGGTAAAACTCGCGGCTATCCCTTCCCTCCGGCTCGAGAAAGATTTGATGGCTGGGCTTGTCATAGAACCGGAATATTTTATCTTCTATGGAAGGACAATATCGTGGTCCTTTGCCCTTAATGACGCCCGCATATAACGGGGACCGGTCCAATCCTGATTTCAAGATTGCATGCGTTTCGGCGTTGGTGTTCGTCAGATAGCAAGGCAACTGCTCCACATCGATTCTATGGTGGCGATATGAGAATGGCTGGGGATCTTCGTCTCCGCTCTGTAGTTTTGTGGAAGCAAAGTCTATGCTCTTTCCATCGATTCTGGGCGGTGTCCCTGTCTTCAATCTACCAGCCTCAAAGCCCAACTGCTGCAATTGTTCACTCAAGCCGAGAGAGGGCAACTCCCCAGACCTGCCACCGGGAAAGTGGCTCAAGCCGACGTGAATCAATCCGCAGAGAAAAGTGCCAGCGCATAAGATGACCGCTTTGCTCGCAATGTTCGTCCCGATGTCCGTGACGATTCCCTGAACCCTGCCGTTTGTAACAATGATTCCGGCAATGTGATGCTGCCGGAGATACAAGTTGGGCTGCTGCTCGATGGACTTTTTCATGCGCATGGAATAGCCGATGCGGTCATTCTGGGATCTGGGCGACCAAACCGATGGGCCTTTTGATTTGTTGAGCATGCGGAATTGGATGCCGGAATCATCGGCGATCAAGCCCATTTCCCCGCCCAAAGCATCGATTTCCCGTACCAATTGTCCTTTCGCTAATCCGCCAATCGCCGGATTGCATGACATCTGGGCAATGGTGAACAAATTGATCGTTGTGAGCAGCGTCTTCGCACCCATGCGTGCCGCGGCTAAGGCTGCCTCACAGCCTGCATGTCCCGCCCCAATGACTATAACGTCAAATTCATTTTCTTTGCTGCTCATATGTTTCACGTGGAACGGATTACTTGCCAATGCAAAACTTGGAGAAAATGTCTTGCAAGATTTCCTCGTTGGTCACTTCCCCGGTTATCTCTCCGATAGAACTCAAAGACGCTCTCAAATCCACTGCAACCAGGTCCGCCGGATAGTTCTGCACAATAGAATCCTTTGCCGCTCTTAAGAATCCTTCCGCTTTTTCTAGGGCGTTTTTGTGCCGCGTTTTCCCGATGATAGATTCCATCTGCGCCTCTTGTCCGCCCATTGCCAAGTCCACTAATTTTCTTTCCAGCCCCTTGATCCCCTGACTAGTTTTGGCTGAAATCTCTATTGTTTCGACTTGGTAATCCTGACTCATCGATTGTTGGAAAACTTTCAGCGGCAAGTCAGATTTGTTGATGGTGACAAGGACTTTTCTATCAAGCGCACTGTCTGCTTTCGTCAGTGATTCCAGAATGTGGATATCTTGTATCGTCAATCCTTCGCTGCCGTCAATGACCAGAACTACGACTTCTGCGCTCTCCAACAATTTTTCTGTGCGCATAACCCCGAATTTTTCTACCCTGTCCTCCGTTTCCCTAAGTCCGGCGGTATCCGTCACGCGGAACAACACCCCATGGATATCCAGTTTCTCTTCCAGACTATCTCTGGTCGTTCCCGCTACCTCGGTTACGATCGCCCGATCTTCTTGCAAAAGCGCATTGAGTAGACTGGACTTACCCACGTTTGGACGCCCGACGATAACTAATCGGACGCCCTCCCGCATGATTTTCCCAAATCTAAACGATTCTATGAGGCTGGAGATTTCCTTTTGTGACATTTCTATGGTTCTAACCAATTCCTTGCGGTCTATGAATTCCACGTCCTCTTCAGAAAAGTCCAATTCCATCTCCAACGACGCACAATAGTTTTTGATGTCTTCTCTGAGTCGCCGGAGCTTTGTGGATAACTTTCCAGACGCTTGCGAGATAGACAGTTGCAAGCTCGCTTGCGTTTGTGCGGCAATGATGTCCGCCACTCCTTCGGCTTGCAGCAAATCCATTTTGCCATTTAGAAAGGCTCTTTTAGTGAACTCGCCAGGTTCTGCCAATCGGGCCCCGGTGGCGGTCAACAGACCCAATATCTCGTGCACAATGTATCTACTTCCATGACAGCTAATCTCAACCACGTCTTCACCGGTGTAAGAATTTGGAGACTTGAATTTGGTAAGAATTACTTCATCAATAATTCTTCGGTCCTCTTCATTTACGCCACCTTCTTTTGCAATGTGACCATGCACCGCCATCCGCGGATCGATTGCATAAAAATCCCGTGTACCGGAAAAAACTTTGGCTGCAATTGCAAAGCTGGCACGCCCGCTCATTCGTATCACTGCAATTGCCCCGGTCCCTCTCGGCGTAGAGACTGCGGTGATGGTATCCTGTAGGCTATTAGCAATCACTTTCGAGAACAATTACTCTTAAACAGAAAGCCCCACTGCATTATCTGTGGGGCGTTACGAGTATTCGTACAAAAGCCTTTCTTCCTGCAAAACGGCAATGGCGATTCGATCAAATACCTGTCACTTTTTCTTCCTTATCTCCTTCACGTTCGTAGCCCGCCCATTGTCTCCCGAGCTTTTCATTTGCCATTTTTGATGAATGATGGAAAGGACATTGAACAAGGCATAGTACAAATTAAGTCCGGATGGGAACGAATTGAATAGCAAGGTAAAGAAAACGGGCATAAAATAGATCATGGCCTTCTGTTTTGGATCCGTAACGCTCATCTTCTGCTGGACCAACATGGTCACTCCCATAAGGATGGGGAGTACATTGACCGAGTTTCCATAGAACGGGATCGAAAACGGCAGCGTCGCAATTGTGTCCGGGCTGGAGAGATCCTTTATCCACCAAATGAATCCCTGACTACGCAGCTCAATCGTCGAGCGAAACACGATGAACAGTCCCCAGAGCAGAGGCATTTGCAGCAAAACCGGCAAACACCCGCCCATAGGGTTGACGCCTTCCTCCTTGTAGAGCTTCATTGTTTCTTTATTTAGGCGTTGCGGATCTTTTCCGTATTTTTCTTTCAACTCGACTAACTTGGGCTGCAACAATTGCATCTTCTTCATCGAGTCGAAGCTTTTGCGTGTGAGAGGATAGGTGATAATCTTTATTAGTATCGAAAAGATGATTAGAACCAGCCCATAGTTTGGCACAAACTTGTGGATTTCTTTAAAAGTCCACAGAATCGCCACTGAAAACGGCTGAATAATTTTGGCTCCAAAATCCATAGTTTTCTCAAGCCCAATGTCATAGGACTTTAAAATTTCATCGTCCAACGGGCCCAAGTAAACAAGGAATCTGTCCTTTTCTGTTCTGTCCTTAAGAAACGGCATCATGAGGCTGACGGCATAGCGTTTCCATTTGGCTTTTTGCTCATGCGCTATGGCGGACTCTTCGCCGTAAACGAGTGCATTTGTCCCCTTCCGGTCCTTTGCGACGATTGCCAAGGCAAAGTACTTCGTCCTTACCGCCACCCAATCTATGTCGCCAGTTTCTCGATGAATTTTCCTATCAGTGGGGTACTTTTTGCTGACTTCGCCTCCGGCAGCAACCACGGCTTTCGCATAGGACATGTCGTCTTCCAGTCGTTTTTCCGTAGAAGATAGGCCGGATTTTGCATCTATCGTATAAGCCTTTTCCGCAATTAGATCACCCATATTCTCCAGAGTAATTTGCATGCTAAAATCATAACGGTCGGCAAAAAACTCGAATTCCTTTATTATCCGCCGTTCTCCATTTAGCAGACACTCAAATCTTGCCCTTTGGGGCTCTCTATGCTTGACTGAAATGAACGAGTCGGCAACAGTCGAAAAGGCTAATCTCGAAGTGTCAAGGGAATCGCCGGTCCGGGTGACGAAGCTTAGTCCAAGGGCACCCTCCGGCGAACTCGGTAGCATTTGCACTTCCTTGTCATCAGGGCCTAAATACTTTTTTAAGGACCATTCGGTCAATATCGCCCCTTTGCTGCTAAAGCGGGCACGATAGAGATTTGTCTCAATTGTCAAAATGCGTTCCGGTTCCGATGCCTTTAACGTAATGCCATCTGTAAGAAGCGCGTTTTGTTCTGTGGATGATGACTCTAGAGGACGGCTTGCAAGAGCTTCTCCGTGGGATTCTTTAGCCACGACTAGACTGTCCGTTTGCTTTTGCGTCGCTACGGCATTGTTCTGCTTTCTTGCCAATTCCGACTCATAGGCTTTTGGCATGAAAACCTTTTTGTACAATGGCGTCTGCACCAAAAAGAAGACCAGGCCGATTAAAAGAAAAGCAATGATTGTTTTCTTATCAAAATCCATTTACATCTCGAATTTGCATGAATGGTTGATTTAATTACCTGCGACGCTATACTCGTAAAACTCTCTGCCTCTTTATTGGATCATCTCTATGAATCTCTTTCTCTCTCGGTGCGATTTAGCCTTTGCCCTGCCTCTTTAAGCGGGATCGTAGCCCCCGGGAAATAACGGGTTGCATTTGAGAATTCTTACCGCTGTCTTGAAACATCCCCTGAGGATGCCATATTTTTCAATGGCTTGTATGGAGTAATTCGAACAGGAAGGATAGTAGCGGCACGAGCTGGGCAGCAAAGGAGACAATAATTTCTGATACCCCTTTATGGAAAACACCAAAAGCGTTTTAATCATCATAAGCCTATAAAGTACACGACTGTCCATCGCTCTCACTTTTTTGCATAACTTAACTGCGGCGATTCAGATTGACAAGCACCTCGCCCCGATTTATGATTCTTTACTTTGGCGATCAAAATGAACTCTTATCCTACCCAGCAGTTTTTCAAAATCATCCTTTATTAAATGATGCTCTACTTTTCCTGCTTCCTCTTTGATAGTTAGAACTACGTGACCTCTTAAATCTCCCGTATTGTCCGAACATCTCCATAGCTCACGTAAAATTCGCTTTAATCTGTTTCGCTTAACGGCTCCTAACCCCCTCTTTATTGTAAAGCCCACCTTGCGGTAGTTGGCCTCTTTTACAAACGCAAGAAAATATCTGCTTCTAAATCCCACTCCTTGATCAAAGATCGTTCTGAATTCTGACGAATCTTTGATTACAGATTCTTTGGGTAGAAAGTGCCTTTTTTGTTTTTTTTCTATCACAGCCTTCCTGATGGCAGGGAAAACCAGGTCTCACTATTCACTGCTGCTGCAACCTGATAGGAAAATAGCAAGGCAAGCGTCACAACAATCCGAAAGAATTTTGTGTCAACTCATTGGAGATTTTACGCCGATCAAAAACGACATCCCGCAACCGGCGGAAACTTGCCGACCGAGTAGCGCACTGGCGATACTACCCCTCTTGGTGGCATTTGAGCTTGTACAGGCAAAGCAGCCCAATCATTTCTCAGAATTCTCCAGAATTGCTGGAATGCGGAACTACTGCATAAGCGCAATTTTTCGGCCAAATTCCTTGAAACAAAGGCAGTCGGGAGGCCTCCCGCTCTAAGCCAGATTATACCTAAGAAAGAACCGAATAATCATAAACAGCATTTCTACTCATCACTTACCGTAAGTTTTTTGCGCCCTTTTGCCCGTCTCCGTTTCAACACGAGGCGACCATTCTTGCTGCTCATCCGCGCACGAAATCCATGCTTATTCACTCTTTTTCTATTACTTGGCTGGAAAGTTCGTTTCATTTCTATTCTCCTTTTTATTGTTAAATTTATAATGGCTTATATTAGCCATTTTCTTGCAAAAATGCAAGATTTTTGTTTAGCACAAGTTTGTTCGGCACTCCATCTGCCTGCGCATTCGATAATTCCCTCTCGGATTCTGGTCGCTTCGCTGCCCGCATGTCAAAAACTACCCTTCCTTTTGCCTTCGCCCAAGTCTCGACCACCTTGGTTTCGCCGCCGCCATCAATAATTGTTCTGCCGTTTGTTGGACATTTTTTGTAAGCGATCACGGGATGCTCTCACCCCTGCGTATGCAGGGGTCTCCTTCCGCCGTGCAATGGAAAGGAGATTCCTGCATCCGCAGGAATGACAGTACCGGCCGGACACCCCGTGATTGGTTACCATTTTTTCTCGTAAGAGAGGGCGTGTCTTATTTGTGCGCCTTCAATGCATAAAGATGAAAAATAAAGATGAAAAAAGTCAGTTTTCATCTTGACATTGCCGGTGCAAATCTTAAATTATATACAGACCTTAGTCGTATCCATAAGGTGTTAATAACTGAATTTCCCCTCAAAGTGCGATTATGATGAATCTGCCTCAAAGGCTCTTTGCGATGTTAATAAGGTGGTAGAATCGTTGTATCACGCATTGATTTTTATTTAATTGCAAGACTGATTGTCTATTGGGGCCTGTTGATAACTTTGAGTATGTTGTGGATATCTTTCGACGTTTCATTCCTAAGGCGTTTCCGTAGCAAGATAGCAATATGTTGACATGTTGTTATCATAATCTCTACAGATTAATGATTGTGGCGAGGGATACCAATCCTGTTGGTCACAGCACTATCAGATGCACTTTTGCCATCCAAGGCTTTCTATTACTACAACGATGCATGTAAACCTTAGCTGCTTTCTGAAATTTTTCTAATTGAGGGAAAAATATGCAACCGGTGGATGTTTGGCAACAAATTCTTCTTCTCGTAAAAGAACACATTAATCCAAATAGTTTTGTAACCTGGTTTAAACCCATTAAGCCGGTGAAAATAGAGGACCATTCGCTTACCATTCAGGTTCCCAGCCAGTTTTTCTATGAATGGTTGGAGCAACATTACAGCTCTATTATCAATCACGCAATCATGCAGGTCTTGGGACCGGATCACAAGCTGGTTTATTCCGTCGTCATGGATTCGTCCGCTCAAACGGTACAGCTCCCCTCCATGCGCAAAAATATGACGCCGCAGACGAATGGCCGAGACAATCTGAACGAGCGCTACAACTTTGACTGCTTCATCGAGGGCGAGTGCAACAAGTTCGCCAAAGCGGCATCCTTGGCCGTGGCGCAATCGCCCGGAAAAACCACCTTTAATCCCTTGGTTGTCTACGGAGGCGTGGGCTTGGGCAAAACCCATCTCATACACGCAATTGGCAATTATGCAAAATGTAATACGGCTGCGAGACGGGTTCTGTATGTGGACAGCGAGCGCTTTGCTCAGGATTTCATTAGCGCCATCCAAAATAACAGAACAACTGAGTTCAGCGGCACCTATAGAAACGTCGACATCCTGCTGGTCGATGACATTCAGTTCTTCGGCAACAAAGAAAGAACTCAAGAGCAGTTCTTTCACACGTTCAACACTCTTCACCAAAAGGGTAAGCAATTGGTCCTCTCTTCCGACCGGCCGCCAAAAGAATTACAAGGAATCGAAGAACGACTCATTTCTCGCTTTCAATGGGGCTTGGTCGTCGACATTCAAGCGCCGGATTTCGAGACCCGACAGGCAATCTTGCAGCGAAAAGCAGAAGAAAACGGCATTGAGCTTCCAGGTGATATATTCAGCTTTATTGCTACTCACATCACCTCCAATATTCGAGAGCTCGAGGGAGCACTTATTCGGCTTTTGGCGCATTCTTCGTTAGAAGGCGAGGATATCACCTTGGAACTGGCCAAAAAGCTGTTGAAAGATGTCTGCGTGCCAAAATCAAAGGCTATCAGTATCGAATCAATTCAAAAGATGACTGCGGAGTACTTTGATTTTCCTGACGACTTGCTTCGAGCGAAAACGAGAAAGCAAGAAATAGCTCAAGCACGGCAAGTAGCCATGTATTTGTGCAAAACCCTCACGGAAAATTCTCTCAAGACGATCGGCCTCCATTTTGGTGGCCGCGATCACTCTACCGTAATCCATGCCATCAACTGCACCGAAGAGATGATGCAGCAGGACAAGAAAGTCAGAGGAGCCGTCGAGGCGATCAAGAACAAAATAGAAATCGCTCAACTTTAAGGCGGGTAAGCACTCGGCTCCGGCTGCCCACCTCTATTGGGATTTATGATAGACCGGGCTAAATTGAATCATTCCTGAGCCAATTTTCGATCAATCCCGCGCTTCTTAATCGACCAGAACTAACGAATAGATTAATCGTTTCAAAATCACACCAAATCCATCAGGAAAGGCATGAGCGAGCTAAAAAACTTGATGATTTCCGTCTCCGGCGTTCGCGGAATTGTGGGCGAAGGGCTGACGCCGGAAGTTGCACTTAGATTTGCCCAAGCTTACGGGAACAATTTCGGCCCCGGCAAAATCGTCGTAGGTCGGGATTCTCGCGTCACTGGTGAAATGGTCAAATACGCCGTGTGGGCAGGTCTCACCTCTGTGGGCTGTGACGTCGTAGACATAGGTATTGCGCCTACTCCGACGGTGGAAATGGCAACGGAACGTCCTGAGCATGCGGGCGGCATCATCATTACGGCGAGCCACAATTCCAAAGAATGGAATGCGCTGAAGCTTTTAGCCCCCGACGGCTTGTTCTTGGATGCCGAACAGGGTGCCGCCGTCTTAGAGCGCGTGAACAGTGCAGAATTCAACTTTGCTGCTTGGGACAAAGTTGGGAAAATTTCAAGCTGCACTTTGGCAATTGAGAAGCATATCGAGGCGATCAAAAATCTCAAAATTCTCGATCTGCCGGCCATACGCGAACGCCGATTCAAAGTCGTTGCCGATTGCTGTAATGGCGCTGGTGGAACGATCCTTCCCCAGTTGTTCGATATGTTGGGATGCAAGGCGGAGTTCTTGAATCTGGAGCCGCACGGACGATTTCCTCGCAACCCAGAGCCGGTCCCGGCGAATCTTGGTGCGTTGTGCCAAGCAATCAGAAACTACTCTGCAGATTTAGGAATCGCCATAGACCCTGATGTAGATCGCCTGGCATTGGTTTCCGAGCTCGGCGTCCCTCTTGGCGAAGAATTCACCTTGGCCATGGCGACCGATCTTGTGTTGGCAAAAAGTCCCGGCGATGTCGTGGTAAACGCCTCGACCAGCCGAGTCAATGACGACCTTGCCGCGCAATACGGGTGCAAAGTTATCAGAACCAAAGTAGGCGAAATTCACGTCGCCAAGAAGGCCAGAGAAATCCATGCTGCGATGGCAGGAGAGGGTAATGGCGGAGTTATTTATCCCGGCCTTCATTTCGGTCGCGATGCGATCGTCGGAATCGCGCTGATTCTGCAATCATTAGTGGAAAAGGCCGCCCCAATCTCTGCGGTTTTTGCCGGATTTCCGCATTACACCATCTTTAAGGACAAAATCGAGCTGCCGTTCGATGCCGATGCCCACTCCCTGGTAGCCCGGCTTTCAGCCGCTCACCAAGGTGATCGAATCGATTTGACCGACGGAGTCAAGTTCTTGTATGACCGTTCTTGGGTACACATCCGCGCTTCCAATACCGAGCCGATCATTCGCGTCATAGCGGAGGCCATGGATGCGAGCGAAGCCCAAGAATTGGCGCAGACATTCAAGAAAGAGATATCCGATCTCGCGTTGTGAACCTGTTTTTTATGCGATAAAAGCATGGATGAATATTTACAGAAAATCGTCGACCGCGTATACACTGAAGTGATCAAACAAATGACCCAATTCGACGCCGAAGAGGAAATGAAATCTTGCGGCTCGACCTTATCGCTAAGCACTACAAAGCAGAGAATGGCGAGCGTCCATGAAAAAACCGATTCCGTCACGTCTCCCGTTCAGCCCGGTTTCTTGCTGGATAAAGTCTCGCTGGCAAGAATGATCGACCATACCCTCTTAAAACCAGAAGCAACAAAAGAGCAAATCTTAAAGCTTTGTTATGAAGCCAAAGAATATCATTTTGCGACGGTGTGCGTCAATCCTTGTTGGGTGAAGCTGTGTGCCGAGACTTTGCAGGGAACGGACGTCGGCGTTTGTTCCGTCGTCGGCTTCCCTTTAGGTGCAAACACATCCTGCTTGAAAACTGAGGAGAGTAAACGCGCGGTCGCCGATGGCGCTGCCGAAATAGATATGGTCATCAATATCGGCCGGCTAAAATCGAATGACCTTGCATTCGTTCGCAACGACATCTACCGTGTCGTGACCGCCGCAGCCCCGGCCCGCGTCAAGGTCATTATCGAGGCTTGCTTACTGACGGACGAAGAAAAAATTGCCACGTGCGTTCTGGCCAAGGATGCCAGCGCACATTTTGTTAAAACCTCAACCGGATTCAGCAAATCTGGGGCGACAGTGGAAGACGTTACTCTTATGCGTAAGGTCGTCGGACAGGAATTAGGCGTAAAGGCGGCTGGCGGTATTCGTGATCTTTCAACCGCCCTGTCCATGATTAAGGCCGGAGCAAATCGGATCGGCGCAAGCGCAAGCGTTTCCATTGTTTCCCAACTGTGACAGGAAGATCGCCGCCACGGGCGATACGAATTGCCCTGTGATGAAATCCCATTGAAGCTATCGTGGTGAATAAAATTCTATAGAAAATCAGCAAATTTAATTTGGATGTGAGCGAATGAAACAGAATCTATTCATCCGGCTCCTATTGAGCATTTTCCTTTGTCTTTCCTCTATACATTGCAAATCCAAATCGGAAGCAAAAAAAAGTTGGATTGAATTCAAGGACATTTACGACGCAAAAGCCAATGCAGAACAGGACATCCAAAACGCAATTAACCGGGCGCAACGCAACAATAAGCGGGTCTTACTGATCTTCGGAGCCAATTGGTGTCCCTGGTGTCAGGCATTGCATCGGTTGTTTGAAAGCAACAAGGAAATTCATTCGTTCTTGGCCGATAACTACGAGGTGGTCTTGGTCGATCTTGGCAGAAGAGACCGGAACATGGGTATCGATGCACGTTATGGCAGCCCAAACAAATTGGGATTGCCTGCGATCGTCGTGTTGGAAAAAGATGGCGCCCAGCTTCACTCCCAAGAAACCGGAGCATTGGAATTTCCCAAGGATCATGCGCAAAAAGGCCATGATCCCGCTAAGGTGTTGCACTTTCTGCGCGGGTGGGCACCCCTGCGTTTCTAAACAAAGGCGGAGCATTGGCTCCGCCTTTGTCTCTCATTCTTCTCTTTCTTTCTTACTGGGTCAGATTAGATCAGTCACAAATTGTTCGTATTCCAAATCCAACAAAGATCCCGCCTCTTTGTCGACAATTAGAATGGCCTTTCTATGTATTTGCACGATGCTGGCCGGAACCATCGCCGTGATGGGTCCTTGCACGGTATCCCTAATAGCTTGTGCCTTGTTTTTCCCACTCGCCAACAGCAGCAATATTCTTGAATCCAGTATGGTTCCGATGCCCATGGTGATGGCATGCTTGGGAACTTTGGAAACGTCCCCATTAAAAAAGCGCGCGTTATCCTGACGTGTTAGCGGCGTCAGCGTCTTGATGCGTGTGCGCGAGCCCAAGGATGATCCCGGCTCGTTAAAACCAATGTGACCGTTTTGACCGATGCCAAGAATCTGCAGGTCAATTCCCCCCGCCTTAGCCATCTCCTCTTCATACCAGCCACAGTATTTATGGATTCTATTTATATCATTCACATCCACCATGCCGGATGGAATGTGCGTAAATCGCTCATCGATGTTAATGTGCTTAAAAAGATTTTCCCGCATGAAATAATGATAACACTGCGGATGATTCGGAGGCAAGCCGAGGTACTCATCCAAGTTAAAGGTCGTGACTTTCGAAAAATCGAGCCCTTCCTGTTGATGCATACGGATGAGCTCTTGATAAAGACCAATGGGCGTGTTGCCGGTCGCCAATCCCAAGACTGCTGATGGCTTCTCGCGAATGATTTCAGCCACAACCCGAGCTGCTTCATGGGATACTTCCGCGTAATTATTTTTGATAACTGCTAACATAACCTCACCTCTCGTTAAAACTCTGCTTACAATGGTTAGGATTCCACACTAAGGTAATCATCTCGCTCCAAAATAGCAAGCTTGGGATTTCTCATCCTTAAAGACGGCCGGTTAAAATATATTGTGCCACTCGGAGATTATTTATATATTCCTGCCCTAAAGTTGCTATTTGGTCTAATGAATCATAGGAGTCACGCAATGAGCAAGCCGAAAATTTCCGTCCTTCTCCCTGTAGTAAAAGAAAGCCCGTACGGCCAAGATGGATTTCTAAGAATCATCCAGTCACTCAAGAACCAATACGATGAGAATTTTCAAGTGGTCGTTTTCGGTGATAACCACATCGCCCCTAAAATATGTGAGGAAAACAACTACGACTTTGTCCCGGTTTCTACTACTTCAGAATCTCAAGCTTTGAAGGCTGCCCTTTCGCGAGTTGCGGGTGATTTCGTCCTCCTGTGCAATAGCAAAGCCAACCTCATCGAATTCAAAAGGTCCGCCATCGCATTCTACATTTTAACAATGGAACGCCATCCGGACTGTTCTCTGCTTTACGCGGACTACGACCTTTTGGATAACGGGGCACGGAAATCGCGCAAGCTGCTGCAATTCCACCAAGGCCGCGTTTGCGATAGCTGGGACATGGGATATTGCTTGCTTTTCCGCCGCGCATTTTTGGAAAAGGTCAGTTTTGCCGACGAGAAATACCGATTTAATCCTCTGTACGATCTCCGCCTCAAAGCCTTCGAATCCGGCGAAATCATCCACGTCTCCAACCGTTTTAATGGCGTTCCCTATGTTGTCCATGCCGCGGCCAAGGGCTTGGATGTCTTTGCCTATCTAAAAGCGGGAAAGGAAGTCGCTCTGGAATTAGAAACTATCTTTACCGAGCACCTCAAGCGAATTGGCGCCTATTTGGC
>Ga0172370_10005910_pt1 | contig 15605 bp, 14 predicted proteins | sample LakKiv5m_FD_114538 | JGI IMG/M metagenome (GOLD analysis project Ga0172370, IMG submission 114538) | Freshwater microbial communities from Kabuno Bay, South-Kivu, Congo - kab_022012_11.5m | ecosystem: Environmental > Aquatic > Freshwater > Lake | place: Democratic Republic of the Congo...
ATTATTTTGTTTATCGATGAACTGCATACGATTGTCGGAGCCGGCGGCGCTGAGGGAGCGGTCGATGCCGGCAACATGTTAAAACCAACCCTCGCCCGCGGCACATTGCATGCGATCGGGGCAACTACGGTGCGTGAATACCGCCAATATATCGAACGTGATGCGGCGCTGGAGCGCCGCTTTCAGCCTGTTTATATCGATGAACCATCGGTTGAGGATTCGATTGCAATCCTTCGAGGCATCAAGGAAAAATACGAAGTGCATCATGGGATCAAAATATCCGACGACGCCTTAATTGCAGCCGTCAATTTGTCGACTCGGTATTTAACCGACCGCTATTTACCCGATAAAGCGATTGATCTGATTGATGAGGCGGCCGCGGCTGCCAAAATCGATGTCGATTCACTTCCCTCCGAAATCGATCAGATAAAACGAAAAATCACCCAACTGGATATCGAACTGGCTGCTTTAAAGAAAGAAAAAGGATTGGAGCTGCGCCGAAAGGAGCTGGAAAAAGCAAGAGACGGGTTGAGGGATCAGTTCAATGAATTGCATAAAAACTGGGAAGAGCAGAAAAGAATTATCTCCCAGCTGCAAAAATATCGTGTCGAAATTGATCAATTGAAGAGCCAGCTGGAAAAGGCGGAGCGCGATGTGCTGCTTGACCAGGCGGCCGAATTAAAATATGGCCGGATTCCCCAAGTTAATGAAAAATTAAAAAATCTTGAAAAACAATGGGGCGAGATCCCTTTAGAAAAGAAACTGCTGCGTGAACAGGTAAGCGACGAAGATATCGCAAGAATTGTCGCTCGCTGGACCAATATTCCCGTTACCCGCCTTTTAGCCGCCGAATCGGAAAGATTGGCCCATCTGGAAACCGATTTAAAAAAACGGGTGATCGGTCAGGATCACGCTTTAACAACAGTCGCCGGAGCAATCCGTCGCTCGCGCGCCGGCCTATCTGAAGAAAACCGCCCTATCGGCTCATTTTTATTTTTGGGGCCAACGGGTGTTGGTAAAACCGAAACCGCCAAAGCGCTCGCCTTTGATTTGTTTAACGATGAAAAAGCCTTTGTCCGGATCGATATGAGCGAGTATCAAGAGGCGCATACCGTCGCCCGCCTCATCGGTGCTCCACCCGGCTATGTCGGGTTTGAAGAAGGCGGACAGTTGACTGAAGCCGTCCGCCGCAAACCCTACTCTGTGGTTTTATTTGATGAGGTTGAAAAAGCTCATCCGCAAATATTTAACGTCTTCTTGCAAATTTTGGATGACGGCCGCCTGACAGACGGACGGGGAAGAACGGTTAACTTTAAAAATACCATCATCATCTTTACCTCCAATTTGGGAAGCGAAATTTTCGCGGGAAAAATGTCGGCCGGCGCAAAGGAGAAAAACATCAATGACAAGGTAAGGAAATTTTTCAAACCGGAGTTGATCAACCGGCTTGATGCGATGATAATTTTCCACCCGCTCAATGAGGAGGTAATGAAAAATATCGTAAAGATACAGTTGGAACTGCTTAGACAGAGATTACTCAATCAGAAACTCCACTTGAATATTTCTCTTGCGCTTCGTAACCATTTGGTCGGCGCTGGTCTTGACCCGGTATACGGAGCACGGCCTTTAAAACGTTTAATTAACGACCTGATCGCCGATGAAATTGCCCTGCAGATTATCGAAGGCAAAATCAAAATCAATGATCATGTTAATGTTGATTATAAAAACGGAAAGATCAACATTACCGTCAAAAAACCGAATTAGTATCGTCTCTTTTTCAATACTCTATAAATTGATGAGTCTTGATTGACTAAAACTGATTTTAGACAACTACTAGGTTTAACAGTTTGTCCACTTCGTAGTTTGGAACGAAGATAAAGAACATAGTTGATGTGATTATCATAAAGAAAATTACAGATAGCACTATCAGTCATCTCTCCTTGATAAAAAAGATCAAGCTGCCGATATTTTCTCTCTGCTTCAGGTGTCTGTACCCAATGACCAAAAAATACATGTTTGCCGGTATAGTGGGGAATTTGATTGGCAATGACATAATCCGCTAAAACATTTTTTTCTGGCTGTCGGCTTAAAAACCCGAAACTTTCCTTTATTGATTTCGGCAAATAAATCCAGTTGTTACCTACAACTCCCGTTTCCCGTATTCGTCGATAAAAAATATAATAATTGGTGAAAGGAAAAACAAGTAATATTATTAATACTAACCATAAACGATAAGAAAAGATTTCTCCAATAATTCGAACCGCCATCATGCCAAGGGGGAACATCAATCCATTAAAAAATAAACGGGCTGACCCCCAAGGTAAAAAAATCAACAGCAGGGAGATAAAAATCCAAATTAATAGGTAACTTTCTTTTTGTCCGACAGGCCGAATAATTATCAGGTAAATTAACAATAAGGGAAGAAAAAAACCATAACCTGTTATAACCGCCATCAACCCCAACGGCTGATACTGAAACGTCAGTAGACTAGAAAACCCAGACCGTACAAAAAAATAACTGAAAAACAAAACAGTAATTAACCCGACAATTGAGTTAATCAGCCAAAAATAGACAATCTTTTTTTTCCTCGTATTTCTCCATTGCCATAAACTCCATATTCCCGTTATCAAAAGATAAGGGACGACTCTAAATGGATAGAAAATCAGTGCCCCAATCAGACAAAACAATAATTGACCAATTTGTTGACTTAGCAGCTTATTCAGTGGGTTTATTTTTGAATAAAACATCAGGGCGTTGATATAAAAAACCAGTGCCAGCGCTTCATGCGGTTTTTGCCAAACACTAAACATTGTTAACCCGGGGATAGATAAATCTAGGGTCCCAAAACCAGCGCCGATGCTAATAATTAATGTAGCCAACAGCGCTTTATTTCGATTAGAAAATATGTGTTTGGCACAATAATAAAAAGTAAAAACTAAGATTGCGTTAGTAATTATTGATAAACCGTGATAGATTAAAACCGGGTTAAGTTGTGGAAGTATTATCCCACTACCAGTGTAAAGAAAATAGATCAAAAATGGTTTGCTAACAGTCGTTGTATAGAGATTTTCATATAACAACTGCCTTGATGTCTGTCCCCAACGGATAGCCGCCAAGTAATTGTTAATGTCCCACGGATCAAACCACGAAACCTGGCCGGAAAAGAAATAGCCCGGCGGAGTCGTCTTCCAACCGATATAATGCGGTATCAAATTAAGACAGATGGGCACAAGCAGTACAATAATAAAAAAAATATTAAATCTGACCTTTTTCATACTTTTAATATTTTTAAGTATACTAATTAGCGATGAGAAGATGTGTTTATATCTTGTCGCTGCTTTTGATTTTTTTCATTTCCTTAAGCCCGGTTAAAGATACGGATTTCGGCTGGCATTACCGCTGCGGCAAGCAAATATTCACCGAAAAAAAACTTTGTTTGACAAACGAATTTTCCTATTTTTTACCCAACTATCATGCTTATAATCCTAGCTTTATTTATGACATTCTGATTAGTTTTATCTATGACCGCTTTGGTAAGTTTGTCGGCCTTAGCGTTTTTGGCGCCTTGCTGATGACAATTGGCGCCGCTTTTTTTATCGGCCTATTTCCGTCAATTAACTACTTCATGAAAGCAATGGCTTTTCTGATAATCTATTTTCTTTCCCAAGGTGTTTTGGAGTTGGGAATCCGTTCACAGATATTGTCTTTTGTTTTTTTTATTATGGTGCTGGCGATTATCGACCAGTTCTCCCGCAACAATCGGCCGCTTTTCAAAATTCTGCCATTGATTTTTCTGATCTGGGTGAATACTCACAGCGGATTTTTTATCGGTTTGGTTTTGTTGGGATTATATGTTATTCAAACGCTGATTGATCAAAAAAATCGCTTTACCGTCATGATAATTTTTTTGTGCTCTTTTGTGGCAACTTTGATTAACCCGTTTGGTTATAAAGTTTACTGGGAATTGTATCGCCACCTAACGTCTCCCTTAAATCAGATGATTGCCGAATGGGTTAGCCCCAATTTGTTAATGCAGGCTTTAATGCTTATTACCACGGCTGCCGTTGTTATCGGCCTTAAACCAAATAAGAGACAAAAAACATTCCCTATCCTTATAATCGGGTTATGTTTGATTATGTCTTTGGCGGCGCGGCGCAATATTCCCTTGTTTTGGGTGGCGGCTTTTTACGGATTATTTCAGGTTCCTCCCCTGCATCAACTGTTTTCACAACGAAAAAATACTCATCTACAATCGATTTTCATCGGTATATTGATATCGTTTCATCTGATTGTACTACTTGCCATTGTCCCTCAGGCGCTGGCGTTTAATACCGACTGGAAACAATATTGTCAATCAGGTCTTTACCGCTACCCGTGCCAGACTCTTACCCAATATCCTCATTTAAAAGGCAATGTTTTTGCCATGTATGAGTGGGGAGGTTTCTTAATCTGGCAGAAGCCGGAAGTAAAGGTGTTTTCCGATGGCCGCATGCCGGCCTGGAAAGACGAACAAGGCAAAAGTCCGTATCAGGTCTGGCTGGAGATCCTCCAAAATCAGCCGGGCTGGAATGAAACGCTAAACCGCCTGAAAACCAACTATATTTTTATTAATCAAGGCGTATTTATGGATCTTTTGCTGAAAAAAGGGGCGGAAAAGTACGGCTGGAAGGAGGAATATCGAAAAGAAGGTGTGGTTATATATAAAAACTTAAAAATTAGCTTTTAAGCTTGCCAGTTTGTCTAATTTCAGATTTACTTTATCGCCAATAAAGCTTACGCCCTCTTTGATGAGTTTCTTTTTTTGCTCTTTTTTTTTGCCAAAAGCATAATTTCTTGAAAGTGAGCCATCGGCAAAAACGACCCGGTGGCAAGGGATGGCATCGGGATCGAGATTTCCGTGGAGAATCTGTCCCACTAAACGGGCAGAGCCTAAACCCAAACACCGGGAAATCTGTCCATAGGTTGCTACCTTTCCCGCCGGAATTAATTTAACCAGATTAAAAACTAAAGTTTTATTGTTCATAACAGTAAAGCACGAATTTGTGAAGCGATTTTTTCCATCCTCCCTTGGTCTATTTTTTTATAAGTTAATGCAATCACCGATCCATCATCGATAAAGCGCGGTACAATCCGGATATGGGCGTGCGGCACCTTGTCTCCGATGGTCAAAAAATTAATCGACCTCGCCTGCAGCGCCTCTTTTGTCGCCAACCCGATCTTTCTGGCCGTCTCCCAATATAGGCCAAAGTTGGGCACGTCATAAACCCAACGGTAATGTTTTTTGGAAATAAGCAGACTATTACCGGGGTTAAGCGGACGGATGTCCAGAAATCCGACGAAATTATCGTCTTCGTATATCTTATGGCAAACCGACTGATCGCCCGATTGCAGTTGGTTGACTATTTGACAAAAAATACAGTTATCCATATATTTATTTTATATGTATATAATATTTATATTCCGTTAATTGAAAAAAGAAGACAGCAGGCTTAAAATAATAATATCCAATTATAATTTAAATAATATCTATGAAACGTTTAAAAGTCGGCCTTAATGGTTTTGGCCGGATCGGCCGCGCCTTTACCCGGATTGCTTTGACTAAAGACAAATTTGACATTGTGGCCGTCAATACCAGAAAAACGCCAACTTCCATGATGGCCTACCTGCTTCAATATGACTCAGTTTATCGGAAATTTTCCAAAACCGTCACCTTTGACCCAACTCATATAATCGTGGAGGGTCAAAAGATCGCTGCGTTGCAAAATCCTCTTCCTGAAACAATTCCTTGGGATCAATATGGAGTCAATGTTGTTGTTGATGCAACCGGAGCTTTTAACAGGAAGGTCGATCTGCAAAAACACGTAAGAGGATCGGTTAAAAAAGTCATTTTGACCGCTCCTGCCAAAGACGAAGAAACCCCTCATGTGGTGATAGGTGTCAATGACGATCAAATCGACTGGGTAAAAGAAACGGTGATTTCCAATGCTTCCTGTACAACCAACTGTGCTGCTCCGATGTTTAAAATAATTGATGATAATTTTAAAATTATATCGGGGTTTTTAACCACCGCCCATGCCTATACATTAACCCAAAGCCTGCTTGATGATGCCGGACGTGACAGTGAGCGGTCGCGTGCCGCCGGCTTAAATATTATTCCCTCAACTACCGGCGCGGCCAAAGCGATTGTCAAAACCCTTCCTCACCTTAACGGAAAAATCGATGGAATGGCTTTGCGTATTCCTGTTCCCACCGTTTCGTTCGCTGATATTTCCGCAGTCGTTGAAACACCCACAACTAAAGAAGCGGTCAACGCCGCCTTTAAAATTGCTCATCAGCGACTGCCCGAGTTGATTGATTACAGGGAAGAAATGCTTGTTTCTTCAGACTATATCGGCTCACCCTCCTCGTGCATTTTTGACGCCAATTACACCAAGGTGGTCAATAATAATCTGGTTAAAGTCTTTGGCTGGTATGATAATGAGTGGGGATACTCAAATCGGCTGTTTGACTTAATTAATAAACTTTCGATTATCATTTGATCACCGACAAATGAAAAAAATCACCTACATTGATGAGGTTAACATTAAAAACCAAACGGTTCTCCTGCGGGTAGATTACAATGTTTCTCTTACCAAAAACAGTCAAATTGCCGATGACGCACGCATCCGACAGACTTTTCCTACCATTGATCGACTGCTAAAAAACAATAACAAAATCATTATTATCACTTATTTGGGACGCCCGACCGTTCGCGACCCAAAGTTTTCCCTGAAAAACGTTGCCAAAAGACTCCAGGATTATTATCCAAAGTATAAAGTCATGCTGGTTGATGACTTTTTGTCCACCGACAAATCAATTTTTGCCAATCAAACCAATAAAGACATTTTAATGTTGGAGAATATCCGTTTTTACCCGCAAGAAAAAAACAGCGACCCTGATTTTCTAAAACAGCTTGCCCTGCTGGGAACGGTTTTTGTCAATGACGCCTTTGGTCAGTGTCATCGAGTGGCGGGAACGACTGTTGCCATCACCCGGCTTCTGCCGTCCTATGGAGGCTTATTGCTAAAAAAAGAAATAAGCATGATCTCCAAAATTGTTAATCGGCCGAAAAAGCCGATTGTCGCCATTTTGGGCGGGGCCAAAGTTTCTACAAAAATTAATCTTATTATCAAACTCACGGAAATTGCCGACTACGTTTTAATCGGCGGAGGCCTGGCCAACACTTTTCTCTGCGCCCAGGGCTATAATATCCAACAAAGCTTTTGTCAATACGATGAGACGGAAACTGCCCGGCGGTTACTATATTTAGCCCAGCAAAAAAATACCAAAATTATCCTCCCAAAAGATGTAGTAATTGCCTACTCGCTCGATAGTGAAATTACCCAAATTAAAAAAATTCAGGAAATACCAGAAAAAGCCCTGATCTTGGACATCGGACCGGAGACACAGGCTCAGTTTGCAACGATTATCGCCCAGGCCAACACAATCGTTTGGAATGGGCCGGTCGGCTACATTGAAAACCCTCATTTCCGCGCAGGAACGGACTTTATTTATTACGTTATCACCGACAACCAACACGCCCATTCGATCGTGGGAGGCGGAGATACCTTATCGGCCATTTCCAAAAAGGAATATTTGGACAAAATCACTCATATCTCCAGCGGCGGCGGCGCCTTGCTTGAGTTTATCGAAAAAGGAACGCTGCCGGGAATCGAAGCTTTAAGAAAATAGGCGACAAATTTCGGCGAATCTCTGATTTAAGGTTTGCTCCAGATCGGCTGAAAATAGTAAATCTTGCCATAAAGCACGCCCGGCCAGAAATCCTTGACATCCACCGGCGATTGCTTCTTCCAATTGTCTTTTAAATTTATTAAAATCAACGCCACGGGTCAGTAAAATCCAAGGAGTGCGGCCCAGTGTTTGAGTCAAACGCAGACAAGCACTGCGGCTGCCGGCGAATTCCAGCTTAAAAACATCCGGAATAATGTTGGCATCCATAAACATTCTGACCGAATCTATCACCAGATTTTGATTGATCTGCGACTGACCAATAGGATAAGTAATCACCTCTATAAATAACGGCAATTTAACCGATTGACACTGATTTAATACCGCTTTGGCGATATTTAGCTGTTTCAAAGCATTGTTTGCTTTTGGATTAAGATATATCAACAATTTAATTCCATCGGCATTTTTGTTTTTTAAATCTTCAGCGGTATATTGCAACTCTGTCAATCTTTCGTTTCCTTGATTCTGATAACCGGTTTTTTCGATAGGCAAAAGAAATGGCCTTGTTCTATCAACATAAGCAGGCAGGCCGGTGTCAAGATCAATTAATATTCCGCTCATTTGTTCTTTGACGGCATCGATAATTTGGCGTTTTTTGTCGATGATGTCTTTTTCGCCTACGTAATCTGGATTCTCTGAATGAAAAAGTTTACGAAAACTGCCTCGATGATCCAAGGCCAACATGAAAAAATGGTTATTTTTAGTAAATTGCTGTATGTTCATACTGTGTTTATTTAATAATCTCAATCACCCGATTGGCGGGCGCGGGCGATTCCACCACCCTTACCAAATTCTCTTTTCCAACGGCCGGCAAATGATCTTTTCCCACCAACTTATTATCACTATACCAATAAATATCCAAATCAACCAAAGTATTTTTATTCCAAAATTGCCGATAGTCTTTGTCGGGAAAAATAAAAATCATCCCGTCAAATCCAACTGGCTTTTTCACAAACATCAATCCTTTTTGCCAACGGGGTAAGGTATCGGCCACCAACAACCTTGCTTCTCTGTTATCTATTTGATAGCTGATTTGCCGGTATTCTTTAAACTGATCAGTGGGTAATCGGTTTGTTTGAAGAATCAAGAAACCAATCCCTACCGCTGCCCCACCCGCGGCAATAGCAATCAGTTTCCTTACCGTCATACTCATTTATTTTATCATCTTTTCCCGCTTGGATTTTTTAAGGAAAAAGCAATTTAAATAATTTTGGTTGGCGGATTAACATGATCAAGTCATTGAAACTAAATCTTCCGTTTAAATCAAAATCAAGTGGAATCATCGGCCTAAAACTGATCGAGTTGTCGTCTTTTTTAAAAGTGATGAATGTCTGTCTGGGAAGATAATAGGACTCAATAATCACCGCTCGATATCGATCGCCCAGAATAATATTCTGGATCTTATCAATCTTTCCCAATCCATTATTTACCTTTAATCCCTTACGTTTAAAGATCAGTTTTTCGTCTTTATCAAAAAGCTGCAGTTCCAAATCGCTGGCGTCAGTTTTCAATTTAGGGTAGAGGTTGACTTTAAAATCCAGCTTGGGCAACCCCAGAATATTAAATTGCCATTGGTCGCTTTTAACGATTTTCTTGTCGCCATGAAAAAGGACCAATTGCACTTTCTGCTGTTTTATCAATCCACTCGTCTTTAAATACAAATTAATTTCGGCTTCTTCATCGGGCTTAATATCTTTTAAATCAGAGAAAGAGTAAAGTGATTGGGAATAACCGTTGAGTGAAAGATAATAATCAGATTCCCGATCCCAGATTCCTTCTCCGAGATTTTTGATCTTAACGGGAAAATTAAATGTCGAGTCAGTCACCAGTTGATGAGGCAAAGAAAAAGATAACACCCCTTTTTCGATAATCTCCGGATTTCCTTTGATTTTGGCTAATGATGCAATAGTATAATATTGTTGATAGAAAGACCTATCTCCCACTATCTGATCAGCAGGCAATTTCCAAGAGAAACCCAAAAACGGCGGCCCCTGGTAATCCAAAACAAATGGAGTGACGGCCACAACCCGATCGTCCGGCTGCCAGATTGATTGAAACGCCGCCTGGTAATTATCGGCGACAGAGTCGCGGTTAACGCGATTGCCGTCCCATCCGGTCTCGGTAATAAACACCGGTAAATTTTTTGTTACTCCAAGGCTTTTAAGGTAATCCAGCTCCCATAAATATCCTCGGATCGAACGGCGGCCGGTATCCCAGATACTCCCGGAAAAGGCCGGGTTGGGATAAGAGTGAGAAGACCAACCATCAATTAGATCTTGTAACTTATAACTTGTAACATTGAACATTTCTCTTAAAAAAACGCCTTCATCCTCATAATTGGGAACCGATGATGGAGCTGAAGTATCAAAACCTGCCAACATAATAAAAAAGCTCGGGTTTTTCTCTTTGAGAGATTTGGCAAAATTAAATGCAACTTCTGCATAATCTTTCGCGTCGACCTCTCCCCCCCATTCTTGTCCGTGATTGGGTTCATTGAATAAAATGACGTAGCGATTTTTCACCACCCAGTTTAAACTGTCCAAAAACTCCACCCAGGCCCTGACATCTTCTTTGCTCGGCCGGCGCCAGATTTCGCCCTCCGGCTGAGTGGCTAAACGGATAATCGGAATCAGATGGTACTGACGCAGCAGATCAAATATTTCCTGCCATTTCTGGCGATCGCGGTCGTTCTCCTGAATCACTAATGTTACATATCCCCAGTCGCCGCCGTTGGAGTTTACCAACTCTGCCGCCCGCTTGATTTCTTCCAGATGCGGTTGGGCAAGATGGATACCGAATTTATTATTGGAACGAGACAGATCAAAATCGGCATAAATCGGATTTGCCCGGCAGATAACGCCAGCCGCCACCAACAGTAAAAAAACGGTCTTTTTCACTTTCCTATTTTAACATGCTTGCAGGTTACTTGAGCTTTATTAAGAAGATCAATTCCTAGCTCGTCTTGATGAGAAACGCCATAAACAATCTTGATAATCCCCGCGTTGATAATTTTTTTGGCGCACTGAAGACAGGGGGCAGTAGTAACATACATCACAGCCCCCCTGGTAGGGACTCCATGATAGGCCGATTGGATGACCGCATTTTCCTCAGCGTGCAGACATAAACATAGGTCTTTTCTTTCGTTTAGTTTTAAGGTATTATTTTCCCGATCCAAACAGCGTTTACACCCACCATCGCAGCAGTTTTTAACCCCAAACGGCGTGCCGTTATAACCGGTAGCAATAATATGTTTTCCCTGAACAATAACAGCGCCGACTTGCAGACGGATGCAGTTCGAGCGGGTTCTGACTACTTCTGCCAAACTCAAAAAATACTCATCCCACCCCGGCCGTATATATAATTTAGAATTCATAGTTTGTATCCGATCTTTCTTAAAAACTCTCTTCTGATTTTTTTTGATTTTAAATCCTCCATCCCCAAAGGCGTCGCACCATCAACTATCCCCATTATTCCCCGCCCCTGTTCGGTTTCGGCGATAATTACTTGGGTTGGGTTGGAAGTAGCACAATAGATATGAACAATTTCCGAAATCATTTTTAAACGATTAAGAACATTAACTGGAAAGACATTCTTCAAAAAAATAAAAAGTGTGTGGCCGGCGCCAACTTTAAGAGCATTGTCTTGCGCCAGTTTAATCATTTCCTGATCGGTCCCCTCGGTCCTAATCATCCGCGGGCCCGACGCCTCACAAAACGCCAAACCAAATTTAACTTCCGGCACCGCCTCAACCAAAGTTTCATAAACGTCCTCGGCTGTTTTGATAAAATGCGACTGGGCGAGAATAAAATTTGTTTCAGGTGGTTTGGTAATTGGAACAATTAGGATTTTCATATGATGAAATTATACCGCATATAAAAATTGTCTACAAAATATTCTCCGGATAGTATAATTAACATACAATGGGGTGTAGTTTCGCCCAGAGGGCGATCGACCTTTGGTCGACAGATAAACATGTTCATAGTATATGTTCTAGTTAGTTTAAAAACAGGAAAACCATATGTTGGAGTTACAAGTAAAAAACCCACTGAAAGATTAAAAGAACACAACGAAGGACACAATCAATGGACAAAAGGACAAAGACCATTAAAACTGGTATATTATGAACAGTATATTTGCAAAGAAGATGCATATTTAAGAGAATCATTCCTAAAATCTGGGATTGGTAATAGATTAATAAAAATCATAATAAAGGAATTTGCATAAACGGGGTGTAGTTCAGATGGCTAGAACGTTGGGCTGGGGGTCCAAAGGTCGGCGGTTCAAGTCCGCCCACCCCGACCAAGTCGAATTTTTGGCGGCGCCCGCCTCCGCCGCCAAAAAATTATACGGTTCCTGCCAGCTAAAACGCACTTTTTTATCGGATAAAAGAAAGTTCGCGCCGACTTTTTTGAGGAAAACGAATAATTCATCAAAATTTTGCGTTTCCGCAATAATTTTGGCTTCAGAACAGGATAAAATAAATTCCTTCGTCGGTTCGAGCCAAAAACTTTGCGTCTCTTCTATTTCTGAGATTTTTTGTTTTAGTTGGCTTTTCATCTCTATTAGATTTTGCTTTTTGGTTTGGTATTCTTCAACGCTAACAATATTCTCAAGATAGGCTTCCAAAAGTTTATCGATTTTTTGATTAAGTTCTGCAATTTCTGATTTGAGATTGGTAAGTACCTCCATCGCTTTTTCTCTATCTGCTTCTTCCTCTTTATTAAGTGCTTCCAAGATTTTCCTTGCCCATAAATCAGAAATTGCTACTTTTCTAACTGCTTCCCGTATTTGTTCAACCAGTGCCTCTTCTCGTAGATATTTTTGAGTGCAGGGTCCTTTTTTCTTGGTGCAGTTGTAGTAGTGATGTCCTTTTTGAATTTGGGCAGTTACGCTCGCGCCGCACTCGGCGCACTTCATCAATCCCAAAAAGGGGAAGTAATGGATTCGTTTCTTTCTGGGTTTTCCTCTCTTTTTCAAAACTTCCTGAATTTCATCAAATGTCTTTTTGCTAATCATCGGCTCATGTGTTCCCTCGTAAAATTCTCCGGCATAACGAATGACTCCATAATAAAATGGATTCATCAGGAAGTTTTGAATTGTAGAGAGGTTGAGGGGTTTGCCGAAACGGTTGGTAAATCCCCAGGAAAACATCAGTTTGGAAAGACTCGCCATTGAGTGTTTTCCTTGGCTATATTCATGCAACGCCTTCTGAATAAACTTCCACCGTTTTGGATCGGGAACAACTGTTCTGGATTTGGGGTCGTTGAGATAGCCAATCGGCGCAAGTCCGGGATAGACTCCTCGGCGGAGTTTTTGCCGGATACCTCGCTTGACGTTTTCTGACAAACTATCCACATAATACTTGGACTGTCCAAACGCGATATTGAGCATAAACTTGCCTTGCGAGGTGTCCTCAAACCAAAACGTGGGAAATTTCAGATCTTTGATTTTTCCGGTATCAAGATCGTAAATAATCCTGCCGCCGTCCACAGAATTTCTGGCAAGACGATCGGGATTCCACGCGATAATCCCGTCAGCTTTTCCAGACTCAATCATTTTCATCATCTCCTCGAATTTCACTCGACCTGGTTTCTTGGCAGTTTTTGCCTCCGTAAACCAAGCAACAATTTCGAGGTTTTCTCTTTTGCTAAATTCTTTTATTTCGGTCTGCTGGGCGACGATTGAAAGGATTTGCCGTCCTTCATCCTCAAGTGATTTTCTGCAGTAGGCAATATATTTGATCATAAGTTTCTTTGGTTAAACTTTTTCTTAAAAGAAAGGTGGAAAAGAAAAGAAAAATAAAGAATAGACGATAAAAAAGTGCGTTTTAGCTGGCAGGAACCGTATAATTTTTTGGCGGCGGAGGCGGGCGCCGCCAAAAATTCGACTTGGTCGGCCCTCCTGAAAAAAGTTCGAACCTTTTTTAAGTCCAAGCGGTAGGTGCGGCGAGTGGGTGGCGGCACTCGCCGCACCCAACTTTCTGCCCCTCGCGCTTTCGAAAAATCTTTTAAAAAGTCGGCGCGAACTTTCTTTTCCTTTTTTATTTTTCTTTTCTTTCCTCTATTTTAAATGTGCTTTCTTTCGCTCTCGTAGTCATATTGTTTTTCATTCGCTTACTGGTCGCTTCTTTAATTGAAGATTTTCGTTACAGATAAGGAACTAACTCGATTATATTCCCTGAAATGGCAGCAGAAATTACCTTAGCGTCAGCGACTTTATCTGTGAGCCCTTCTTTTTCTTTTAATCGTGTTCTTATTTCGTCTACGTATTGAACTTCATCATCATAAGCCATATCTTCTTCTGCCATTTCTATAGTTATACCTTTTTCTCTTGCTATATCTCTTGCTCGTCGAGTTGTCCATTCTGTGATTCCTTCGGTTAATCGCAGCGTTTCTCCCCTTAGTGTTTCAGTAAAAAATTCAATGAGATTTTTTATTTCCTCGTCTGTTTCAGCGTATTGCTTTATATATTCGCTATTGGGGTCAACTCTGCCATCTTCAGTAATAGCTATCCCGTAATGACTTGCTAATTTTCTGACTATGTCTGTTGTGCTTATGCCTAGACCTTGTTGTCTGTCTACTAACCAGGCTGCTCTATGGATCGACTCATGAAAAATATCGTGTACGCTACCAGCTTGTTCTTCTGGTACAAAAACTTCTCCGGTTTTTCTGGCAGTAAGAGCACGGGTTCTCCTTGTGCGATCTGACTCTCCCTGTATTTTTGCTAACTCACACCTCATTGTGTCAATGGGGGGCAAAAGTATGTGTCCATCTGCCTCAAACACTCTTACTACGTGAGATAATCTCTCTGCGGCGACACCATTTTCTGTAGCAAAATCAACTAAAACACTCATAGTTTGGTTTGAAGTTTCGAGTGTTTTCTTAAATATATCAGCGGGGTTTTCTTTTGGTATTATTCGCTCTTGGGGTTCAGGTTGATTATTTATAGTCTGCTCTGTGTCCATAATGTTTGTATTGACCTAGTTTTTCTAGTAAGATTATATCATAGTTTTTGGCTCGAACCGGAAAAGATTTTTATAAGCGAAAGCGCGAGGGGCAGAAAGTTGGGTGCGGCGAGTGCCGCCACCCACTCGCCGCACCTACCGCTTGGACTTAAAAAAGGTTCGAACTTTTTTCAGGAGGGCCGACAGAAGAGAAGCGTATCAAAAACGGTACCTAAAGACTAAAAATAACGCGGTAGAGTAACCCGCTCTTTTTTTGTTTGACTGACCCCTGTTTTGCCATTCATGTATCTGAATTTTCCTTTAGCATCAGTAAACTTGGTTAATCTTCTTTTAAGAATATAGGCGTTAAACCAAAGCCTGGCGTAGGCAACGGATTGGAATGAACAAATAGAATCGAGTCTTTGTTGAATATGTCCATTCATTCCCTCAATAATATTGGTCGTAATTGGAGCAGCGGGAGTTCCCCGGTAGGCAAGAAGCTCTTCTTTGTATTTTTGGATATTGGTTAAAACCGATACGGCTACTGAATCATCTCTAAAGTCCCGGTAAAGGGCGAATAATCTCCGATTCATATCCGTATCGTTTAGTTTGTGTCCCAATACCTCTTCAATGCGTCCCATAAACTCCTTGTATTTGTCTTCGCTTCTTACCCTTAAATCACGTCTGATGTTTTCCTTAAAATGGTTGTGGCAGGTTTGGATTTTGATCCCTGGAAATTTATGATAAGCGGCCATCTTAAGGTTGGTGTTATCGTCACAGATTAAAAGCTGGGGGTAACAGTTAATAATCCTAAAGTATGAGAAAAATTTAGCCCAAGCCTCATAACTTTCTGAGGGCTATACTGGTCCCGTAA
>Ga0172370_10005912_pt1 | contig 15604 bp, 18 predicted proteins | sample LakKiv5m_FD_114538 | JGI IMG/M metagenome (GOLD analysis project Ga0172370, IMG submission 114538) | Freshwater microbial communities from Kabuno Bay, South-Kivu, Congo - kab_022012_11.5m | ecosystem: Environmental > Aquatic > Freshwater > Lake | place: Democratic Republic of the Congo...
GAAACATGGATGGGTTGGACGGCCCGCGCCATCTGGAAGTCGTGTCCGAAGCGGGCCAAGTATCGCTTTCCGCTTGCTCTTCCACGCGGGGAAGTGCTCTACAACCACGCCGCTCTTCTCGTGGAAACGTCCGATCCGGTCTACGTCGTGGAGGGTGCGTTCGACGAGCTTGCCCACCATCCGCACGGTGTCGCCACGCTCGGGGAGGTTTCCGAGGCGCAGATCATCGGCCTGCTTGCCTCCCGTCGGCCCGTCGTAGTCGTGCTCGACGGGGACGCTTGGCAGAAGGGGCTCGGCATCGCGCTGCGCTTGCGCGTCGAGGGGATATCGGCCGGGGCCGTGCGCCTGCCCCCTGCGAAGGATCCGGATGAGGTAGATGCGGGCGATCTGTGGGAAGCTGCTCGATGCTCGCTGACGATGGACGGCCCTGTGCCGTTGCTCTGACAACGGCATTTTCACAAGCAGCGGACCACCGGCCCGCGAAGAGAAGGAGAGTCGATGCTGACTGAACCCGATCTGAAGCCTCCACCGGATCCCGCGGAAAAGGAGAGGAAATCCATGCTGTTCCTGCGGCGGCTTGTGTGTGATGACGTGCTTGTGCCCACCGAGCTGCATGGCGAAATCCCCGTGGGGAACGTTCCTGTCCGTGTGGAGGTCACACCCTACTACGACGATGCGGGTGCCGTGCGGGGCTATACGCTCACACTCATCGCTATCGCGCCCGCAATGGTCGAGGATGTACTCAGGCTGCTGAGACAAACTCGTACCGCTTCGGTCGAGTCGATCCTGTCGTCCATCGATTCCGACGGGGACACGAAGGGCGCGTTGGCTACGAGCCCCTGCTTCGATATCCGGCAGGAGTTCGCGGAGGGATTCGACCCGGATCGGATCGTGGAGAAGGTCACAGCGGACTTGGAGAAAGCCAAGCCCGTCGCTCTCCGCACGCAGGATCCCGTGCGTAGCGTGATACCCGAGGTCGTGCCGCCCATACCACCCCCTCCGCCCCCCGAACCGCGCACGGTCGATGTCCGGGCGACGCCGGCCCCCGTCAAAGCGCTTGCTCCCGTTCCTCCGAAGGTCGAGCAGTCCAATCCCGCGAGATCCCCGGCCGGCGATGTGCGCCAGGAGTTCGACTTGGAGAAGCTGCGCGCCTGCAAGACGCTGAAGGCCATCGTAGAATTGCTCAAGGAATGGGGCTGGACGACGCAGGAGGCGATGCTCGCCAAGTGCGAGGAGCTGAAGGCATCCGGTACGGTGCCCTACCTCAACCGCGTGGCTGACGTTCCCGGGCGCGTCAAGCTGCTCTTCGCGTAGAATTCCAGCACCTTCCCCGACCCCCGAGGTGATCTGTGCGTCGTCTTCCCCTCTACAGGACCCTGCCGAACCTGCCCGCGGCCGAAGAGCATCCGCTCACCCGCGACCGCGGCTGCCGGCTCTGCCCCTTGCACGAAGGCGTCCGAACCGTTTGCATGGCGGCGGAGCTATCGGCCAGGGCCGACGAGCAGGCGTCCGGATGTGTCCTGGTCGTCGGAGATCATCCCGGCCCGGAGGAAGACAGTTCAGGGCGACCGCACTTCGGGGAGTCGGGAAGGTATCTGCGCAAGACGATTCAGGGGCACTGGAAGGGGCCGACGGTGTACACGAATGCCGTTCTCTGCGCAGGCAAAGGACGGAGTACCGAGGCTGCTGTCGAGGCATGCCGGCCGTATCTCGCGAACACGCTGCGCGAGTCCCGGCCCAGGCGCATCCTGGCGTGCGGCGCGCAGGCCATCGAAGGTCTGACCGGGCGCAGGTTCTCTCCCCTGTCGATTCGGAAGGGGCACTCGTTCCTCCTGCTGGACTCCACGCCGATTCCGATCTTCTATCTTCCCTCGCCAGAGGAAGCGCTGCACAACCGGTTCGTCCGCGCTGCCTTCGCGGAAGATTTGCGGGAGGCGATGACCGTCGAAACGGTGCCTCCACCAGCATGGACAGGAGAAGCACGCATCGTGGAGACGGCGGAGGATGCTCTGCTGGCCGAAAGAGACATCCGCGCGCACTACGGGATGACCTACGACGGGGAAAGCGCAGGACTTCAGTTCAATCGGAACTTCCGGGTGCTCTCGTTCGCTTGCACCCCGATGCGGGAGAGCTACGCCTGGGTCTGGCCCCGTGTTGCGCTCGACCGGGCGGATGTGCGCGAACCCCTGCGCCGGCTCATGTACGACAAGGACATCGCGAAGGGTGGCCAGTACATCCAGGTCGATCTTCGCATGGCCCTGCTGGAGTTCGGACAGGGTCTTCCGGAAGGGGATCTCTTCGACGCGTTGCTCGTCGGAAAGCTGCTGAATCCGGATGCAAAGGCCCCGCTCGACATCGCCGTAGAGCGCGTCGGGCTCGGTGGGCACAAGGAGGACATGGAGGAAGCGAAGCGCAGGGGGCTCATCCGGTTCCGCGACTGGTGGAAGCGGCACAGGGAGTGTGATGCTTCGGGTCAGCGCAAGCAGGGGCAACTCCTTCTCGTGAAAGCGAAGCCGCCATCCTCCGCCGAATTCCCGCTGGCCTCGGAGACGCTGTTGCTCGAACTCGGGAGATTGCTCGACCTGCTCGACTCGGACGAGCACGGTTACGACAAGGGAGATGTTGCCCCCTACCAGTACATGCTCGTGGACGATCCCGATCTGCTGTACGTCTACAACGCACGCGACGCCGTGGCGACGGATGCTCTCATACGACGCAACTTCGCGTTGCTGGAACGGGTGCCGGAACTGGTCGCGACCTGGTTCGAGAACGTCGCTCCCATGATCCGGGACGTGGCCCGGATGGAGGCATGGGGAATCCCGGCTTCGCTTGCTGCAATGGAGGCGAAGCAGACGTATTGGGAGGGCAGGGCGTCCGCGTTGCGCGAGAGATTCCGTCCCTACGGCTGGGATCCGGACAAGAGGAAGTCCGCGTTCAACCCGGACAGCGCGAAGCAGCTTGCTGAACTTCTCTACGACAAGTTGAAGTTGACTCCCCCGTACATGACGGATGCGGAGGACTCCGAGATGGGATCCACTGGGGAAGACGCGCTCCTGCGGATCAAGGATGCTCACCCTGTCGTCGCGGACATCCTCGCATACAAGAAGTATGCAACGCGCATCAAGCGCGACTGGCGCCGATTCGTGCGCGACGATGGCCGGATTCACGCCAACTTCCACATGGACGGCGCCCGTACCGGCCGATTCTCCGTGTCGGATCCATCGCTGCAGAACATGGAGAAACCAAGCAAGGGCGACCCCGAATCGCACATGGAGCGAAACTGCTTCGTCTCGGATGCACAAGGTGCGCTACAGAACGAGGAGTGGGTGTTCGTGGAATGCGACTTCGGGCAGATCCAACCGAGACTTGCCGCCGGTCTATCGGGAGATCCTGCCTTCATCCAGGCGGTTTCGGCAGGCGACTTCCACACGAATGCGGCACGCATCCTCGCCAAAGTACTGTGGGGCGACGCCAACGCCGAGATCACGCCCGATCGGCGGCAGCAGGTGAAGCCCATCGATCTCGCAGCCCTGTTCGATGACGATCCCTACGGACTCGCTTTGCGACAGGGCATCGAGAAGGATGTCGCGGAGAGCATCTTCGATGCCTTGTTCGGGGCTTTCCGCCGGTTCAAGGGCTGGTATCAGGAACAGATTCACGCTGCACAGGAACAGGGTGGCGTCTGGACATGGTGGAACGGGCGCAATTGCCGCTGGATTCCGCTGTGGAACATCGCTCTGCCTCCCTGTGTCGGACGCGACGGAAAGAGTCGGCCGGACCCCCGGTTCAAGACGGCTCGCAGGGCAAGCTGGAACGGCCCCATCCAAGGATCGGAAATCGACTTCACGCTCGCTGCGGTACACGATGTCCTCCGCTGGATCCGGGAGGATCGCATCCCGGCCGAGGTGAACCTGATCGTCCACGACTCGATTCTCCTCCGGGTGCGCAAGGAGTTGGCAGCGGAGGCGCTGGCGTACACGAAGGCCGCGATGACCTCGCTTCCGATGCCGAACGGCGTGCCGCTCGTGGCCGACGCCAAGCAGGGCAAGACCTACGGCGAGCTTCAGGATGTGAAGGAGTGATGATGCTTCTGAGAGAACTTCCGCCGCATCTGTCCCGTCCTGCGGGCAGTTTCGTCTTGGGTGCCGTGTCGCTGGAACTCGGCAGCGGTGTCTCCGCGGCGGTCTGCCGGGGTATCGGATGCGAAAGCGTGATCGCGTTCGTGCTCCTGAGCTTCTTCGTCGGAGCGCTGACGTGCCCCGTGGTGTTCGCTGCAGCTCGTGCGGCGACGGAGGAACCGGAGGAATGAGAGTAACGCGACGCAAGGCGCACGTCGCCACGGAGAACCGCGATAGCGTGTGCGGCGAACCCGGCGGCGTGTTCGCGATGGACTGGTGGCAGAGCAACTGTCGGGTCTGCCGGGAGAAGGAAGCACCGGAACCCCGCGAGGTCGAACGCGGCGGGCATGAGCTTCTGGAACACGCGATCATCTGTGAACAGTGCAATCGCTCGATGCGGCTGATCGTCCGAAGAGACGGCAAGGGCTGCTTCTACGGCTGCACGGGATACGCGAAAGGCCGGTGCAAGAACACCTGCTCGGCCGACGACGACGGGACGCCGCGCGGTGCTGTGGAGATTCACCCCGGAGGGCCCCTCGTAACGGAAAGCGATCCGAAGGGAGAGGATGAATATCCCGACAGCGGGCGGCTTTTCGAAAGAGGATAGTGGATGTCTCCGGTTCCGTACTACGAGGACAAGCAACACGTCGTCTACCTCGGGCGATGCGGGGAGATTCTGCCCGTACTCGATCTTTCGCGAAGCACGCTGGTCGTGGCGGATCCCCCTTACGGAGTAAACGAACGCACGCAGCGAGGCAAACTCGGGCGGAGCATCAAGGCAACCGCGCGGGACTTCGCCCCCATTGTCGGGGATGACAGTCGATTCGACCCGTCGCCTCTGCTCGAGATGTTCGACCGTCTTGTACTGTGGGGTGCGAACTACTATGCGGACAAGTTGCCCATCTCATCCTCTTGGCTCGTGTGGGACAAACGGGGTGACATCCCATCGAACGACAACGCGGACGTGGAACTCGCTTGGACGAATCTCGGGGGGCCGGCTCGGCGGTTCACGCACGTCTGGAACGGGATGATCCGCGATTCGGAGAGACAAGACGTTCACGTACATCCCACGCAGAAGCCTGTGGAGTTGATGGAATGGATCGTCGGTTGGCGTACATCTCCCGGCGATCTTGTGATCGATCCGTATGCGGGGAGCGGTCCTGTGGCTGAGGCGTGCGCCAAGCTTGGGAGACGGAGCATCAGCATCGAGTGTGTCGAGCAGTACGCGAAGGAAATCGTCAACAGACTTCGGCAGGGCATCCTGTTCCCCGGTGCTACGCAACCACCGGACAAAGAGAGACGATGAGCAAGACGATTCGACTGTGCAAGACGAAGCTCGCAGGCACGTTCGCGGAGAATCGCAGAGAGAATTTGGCGCATCTCGTGGACAACACATCTCTTGTCCTCGTGAGAGAGCCAGAGAATCCATACGATTGCAACGCCATCGCAGTGAAAGATGCCGCGGGCGGCATGCTCGGCTATATCCCGGCCGTGCAGGCTGAGATTTTGGCGGTTCTCGCGGATCGTGGATTCGTTCTGCGGGCTTATCTGCTTACCCCGCTTTCCGAGATGGTGGTCGTGGGGGTCGCTGCCCCGTTCGGCCAAGGAGACTTCGATGCCGCGTGAGAAGGTCGAGTTCGAGGATGTGGATTGTCTGAAAGCGACGGAGCGGGCGATTCTCTGCAACATCGACGGGGATGAGAAATGGGTGCCGCAGAGTGTCGTGGACGACGATTCCGAAGTCTGGAAAGAGGGGGATACCGGAAAGTTGGTTGTTCACGAGTGGTGGGCAGTGAAAGCAGGGCTTGTTTGAGCCGAGGGAGAAGTATATGAGCGAGTTCAGGGTTGAAACGGTACGTGTGGGCACAATCGAGAAGCACCCAAATGCGGATTCGCTGGGCATCGTGCGTGTGTTCGCTTACCCGGTGATCATCCGGCTAGGGGACTTCGCGCCGGGCGATCTCGCGTTGTACGTCCCGGTGGATGCCGTCGTGCCGGTCGAGGGACCGTTCGCGTTCCTCGACAATCCGGCGCATCCCGGCAAACCGGTGCGCGTCAAGGCGAAGCGACTCCGTGGCGTGTTCTCGATGGGCCTGCTTACAAAGGCCCCGGCGTGCGCGATCCGCGAGGGCGAGGACTTCGCGGAGCGGCTGGGCATCGCGAAGTATGAGGAGCCGGAATCGCTCGTGTCGGAGGAGGATGCTCCATCCCCCAGTGGACTTGTACTCCCGAAGTACGACATCGAGGGCTTCCGGCGTTGGCCGGATTTACTGCGCCCTGGGGAGAATGTGGAAATCACCGAAAAGCTGCACGGATGCCAATCCAGATTCGTCTTCCACGCAGGCGTGCTTCACGTCGGATCGCATACGAGATGGAAGCGCGATTCGGCGGAGAATCTCTGGTGGCGTGTCGCCCATCGGTACAATCTGGCTGTGAAACTGGCGCGATTTCCCGATCTGGTTTTCCACGGGGAGACCTTCGGACAAGTGCAGGACTTGAAGTACGGCGCGGGAAAGCATGATCTGTTCCTGCGCTTTTTCGACATACAGAACGCATACGGAGATTTCCTGTCTCGAAACGAGCGGATTGCCGTTTTGGGCGAGGCCCAAGTGGATCGCGTGCCCGATTTGTTCGTCGGCCCGTGGGATCACACTTTGCTCGGACTCGCAGAGGGTCGTTCAATGGTGCCCGGTGCGGCCAACATTCGCGAGGGAATCGTGATCAAACCGACCGTCGAGCGTCGCTGCGACGAGATCGGGCGTGTGATTCTGAAGCAGGTATCGGAGGCGTACCTGATACGAAAGGGAGGGACGGAGAGGCACTAGACTGCCGCCGTGCCCGGCGTTCTGAACGGCCAAACGACGTTTGTACGCATACTCGTTCAATAGCGGGGTCAATTGGCCCGAGGAGGCACAATGGCAAGGCAGGAAGAGGGCAAGGTTCTTTGCTCGGTCTGTGGGGCGCGTGCCAAGAATTTCCCGTTCGGCGGGGAGTCTTTCCGCCGGGCGAGCCACGGTACTGCAGCCCTATCCGTGAATCCGAGAACGGCGCTGACGCGGGCCCGCAAGCAGGCGCTGGCCCTGCGCAACAAGACAGGGGCACGGCGGGCGGTGCTTCCATGACATCCGACATCCGGACCTTCTACCCGCTGGATGAAGACCTCGGGAAATACCTCGCGGACAGTCTGCGTCTCGTGGCCGATCCGACCACCGTGAACGCGGAACTGGAGCGCGTACCGGGCGACCTCGCGTACTGGGGCCATTTGCACGCTTCAGCCGCTGCACAGGCCCAGCGCGCCAAGCTCATGTGTGATCAGGCGCGCGCCGCCTCTTGGGATCGGGTGCGCCGTGAGTCGGCCGCGACCAAGAAGACGGTGGACGACGTGAAAGCGGCCGTTGAGACGGATGCGTCCGTGATCGCGGCCGAAAACGCTGTCGTTGATGCCGATGAGAAAGCTGCCAAGCTGCGTGCAGCCTATGAAGGGGTCCGCGCCAAGAAGGAGGCCCTGCTCACGTCGGCCACGCTTATCCGGGCCGAAATGGGAGCCGACCCATCGGTACGCGAGGCGGCGCGGGACGCCCGTCGGATGAAGTCCGCGGATCTGCCCTAGGCACAACTCCGGCCGATTCCCGGTCGGTTGCACGTTCACATGGGTACACGGCACAGGGGCACAGCCCACATTGCCAGAGAGCCCACGCAAAGGAGCACGGGAATGTCGCCGAAGAAAGAAGAGAAGCTCGCGCCGAACCCGAACGCGGGGAGCAGCATCGTCCGGTATCAGACCTTGGAGGAGGAGGACATCGGCGCCGCCGTAGAGGACGCCGGAAGAGCCATCACCGGCCGCTGGGATCCCCCGCAGGGTGAGTCGGTACTGCGTGTCCTGCCCGCACGGCCGGGGGAAAAAGTGATCGTGGTGGCACACATGCACTTCGCCAAGATCGCCGGATTGGAGAAGAGCGTCATCTGCAATTGCCCGCGTCTCATGGAAGACAAGCCGTGTCCGCTGTGCGAGGAATTCATGCGCCTCAGCGGTTCGCGCAGCAAGGCGGATCGCGACCTCGCCTACAGCGTCTACCGGGTACAGCCTAGGGGCACCCTCAACATCCTGGTGCGCGGACAGGAGCGCAAGGGTGTTCAGCGCTGGTCCGTGACCAAGGCCCGGATGGACGAGCTTCTGGCGCTCCGGCGGGGCAAGGGCGGGGGTGACTACTCGAACCCCACCGAAAAGGGCTTCGACCTCATCCTCAACCGCACGGGTACGGGACTGGACACCGAGTACAAGCTCATGACCGACCGCACCTGCTCGCCGCTCGTCGTGAACGAGGACGGGGTGTACGACGAGGAGAAGGCGCTCTGGCTCATCCAGAATCAGCCCGACAACCGCGTCTACCTGGAGACCCCGACCTACGGGGAGATCGAGGCCATGATGCGCGGGGAGACCGTCGAGCGGCGCAGCGGAGGAAGCACGGGCGGCTCCGAGCGCCGGGCCTACACTCCGCAGGGCCGGACGGTCGGAGACGCGGTGGACGACCGCCGCGACGGCGGGCCCTCCGAGAAGGACATCCCGTTCTGATTCCTGCCCGTGCAATCACGGGCCAGTGAACGCCGACTGTTTCTCCTGCGGGAGAGAATTCCAGGCGTGACGGGCGGCGAGAGAGCCGCACCCTTTCTAGGATCGAGGGAACGATGCCTCCCCTGAAAATCGAATGGAGCCGCAAGGACGACGCCTTCGGCGGGCCGATGGAATCGTGCTCCGTGCTGGGCCTGACTCTGTGCGCGCACGCGACCGGCGACTGGTGCGTGATGCACCTGCCCGACGTGGAGATCCGGGGCAAGGCTCAGAACCGGGACGAGGCGAAGGTACAGACGCAGGGACAGGCCGCGATTCTGTTCCTGACGGTGAGCGAGTTGCTGAGAGACATGTCAAGAACGTAGGGCTCGCAGCCCGCCTCGGCTCTTTCCCGGTTCCCAGCGACCGGGGGTTCCGGCCGGAGCGGGATTCCCCCTCGGACAGCGGAGGCGCGGACCGCAGAGGGCGGCAGCGGGCCGGGCCTCGTTTTCACTGGAAAGCGGGAACAGGGCCATGTACGCATCGGACTCGTCAGATGACCCGGTGGATGAGGAAATCATCTGTGCCGAATGCGACGGCTCGGGTGAAGACCCCCGCACCGATCAGGCTTGTCTGACATGCAACGGTACGGGGCTTGTTCCCGCGTTCGAGAAAGAGGAACAGTGAAAATGTTAGCCGTCTTCGGGGACTGTCACATTGGAAATCTTCAGGTACACGGTGGCCCCGTGGAGGCTGGCCTCAACCTCCGCTGTCGGGAGAATCTTGCGTCGCTGAAGGCTGCGCTGGAAACGGCCGCAGCGGCCTCGGCTGAAACCGTTGTGATCGCCGGGGATCTTCTCGACACGATGCGTCCGACACCGCAGGCGATGGCGGAGGTTGCCCGTGTGCTGGCAGCTGGGGCAAACTCCATCCACCGCATCTTCTTGATCCCGGGAAATCACGACCGGAATAGCAGTCTTCCCGGGGATCATGCTCTCGGCGTGTTCGTCGGCTTGGCACGGGTGAAGGTACTGGACAAGCCGACGCAGGTGACCTGCGCGGATGATTCCGACATAGTGCTGATACCTTTTCGAAGCGAGCCTGTCGAACACTGGTTGGGGGCCTCGCTGGAGAACCTTCTGCCCGAGACGGGCAACCGGTGTCGCGTGCTCGTTATGCACCAGGGCATCAAGGACGACACGATGCCCGAGTGGATGCGGAATTCGACGGACGCGATCCACATCAACGTGCTTGGCAACCTGTGCGCCAAGTACGATATCGGGTTGGTGCTCGCAGCACACTGGCATGCTCATCGAACTTGGGAATGGGCTGCCGGCAGTTTCAAGGCGGACTTCGTGCAGATCGGAGCACTGAACCCGACGGGGTTCTCGGATCCCGGTTCGGATTACGGCCGCGTCGCACTTGTTTCTAGAGAGGGTCTTGTTTCTTTTGGAAGAGTACACGGTCCGCGATTTCTCACGCTCCGCGACCCCGCGGCATCTTTCGACGCGGCTTCCGCCGACCGATTGCACATCCGCTACGTCGTACCGCCTGAGCGGTTGAACGAGGCTGTCGAGCGGGCCAAGTCCGATCTGGCCAAGGGATTGGTGGTCGGCGCACACGCAGACGCGGACGATTCCTTGGTGGAGGCTGCTACGCGCACGGCCGCGAAGGAAGCGGCCTCAGCCGAGACTCTGGAGCATGCGCTGGCTGCCTATGTCATGGCCATGCCGTTGGACGAGGGTGTGGATCGTGAAGCTGTCCTGACCGAATGCAGACGGCTGTTGGGGGTCTGATGCAGCCGAGGTCGAAAAGTTCTTGACTTCGCTTCGCATAAGGTGCATTGCTTCGTGAAGCGGCGCCCGGCCGCTTCCATTCCGGGCAGGAGGAAAGGTCGATGGCGAGAAAGAGTGGACGACAGAACAAGCTCACGCTTGCGGACGCGGAATACATCCGCACTCACGCGAAGCGTCGCGGGGTCGAGCCGACCCGCGGGCACAACGACATGACGCAGAGGGAACTCTCGGAGAAGTTCGACGTGGCCCCCCGGACCATCGGGTACGTTCTGTCGAACCACATCCTCGTGCCCGAAGGCACGGAGCGCGCCTACCTGCGTCGTGACGTGGAGCGCCACGAAGCCGCGATGGCGCGCCGGGCGGAGCGGGACCAGGCGAAGACGGAGAACCCGCCTGCCCCGAAGAAGGAGAGGGCCCCGAAGAAGGAGAAGGCCCCGAAGAAGGGGAAGGCCCCGAAGAAGGAGAAGGCCCCGAAGCGCGCCACCAAGTCGCCCGCCGAGCGCAAGTCGAAGAAGGGCGGCAAGGGACGTGGTGGCAAGCGCAAGGGCGGCGGGATCCAGCGGAAGACCAAGGCGGACACGCAGGAGTCCTACGTCGAGCGCGACGGCGAGCAGACCCTCGCCGAGGCCGCTGGCTAGCTTCCTGAAGTTCCGAATGCCCGGAAGGTGCCGCGTGTCTGCTGTCCTTCCGGGCATTCGCCTGCTGGGCACATACTTCATTCTGTGAGCCGGCGCTTCTCCCGCCGGAGGGAGAGTCGATGAATCCCGAGACAACCCTCATCATCGCGCGGCAGGTTCCGCTGGATCGTCTGCAGCCCGCTTCGCTCAACCGCCGCCGGATCGATCACGATTCGGCTGGATTCAAGGAACTGTGTGCCAGCATCAAGGCACACGGCGTTCTTCAGCCCATCAAAGCCCGCTGCATGGCAGACGGGCACACCGAGATTGTCTACGGGCACAACCGATGGGCGGCATGTCGCGCTCTTGGGCACACCACCATTCCTTGCATTCTGGTCGAGGGGATGGGTGATGACGAGGCACAGGCGGAACGGCTCGTCGAGAACGTTCAGCGCGAGGATCTCCATCCGCTGGACGAAGCCGAGATGTACCGCGACCTCGCACAGTTCCTGGGTGTGAACGAGACCGCGGCGAAAGTGGGCAAGGACGCCGGGCACGTCTACCGGCGACTGGCGCTGTGTGGCCTCGTATCTGAGGGGCAGGCAGCTTATCGCGATGGTCTGTTGCTGCATTCGGTCGCGCCACTTGTCGCCCGCATTCCGCATCCCGACGTACAGCAGCAGGCGCTGAAGGACATTCTGGCCTTCTACGAGCAGCCGTGCCCTCTCGCCGAAGCTCGGCGCATCTGCAACAGCAGCTTGCTCCCGCTGGTGAAAGCCCCCTTCGACACCGCGACAGATGGCTTGGCCGGAGAACCGCCCTGCACGGACTGCCCGAAGCGTACCGGCAATGCACGCGACCTGTTCGGGGACGTGGAGGACGACTCCACCTGTACGAACCCGGAGTGTCACGGACGCAAATGCAAGGCCGACTTCGAGCGCAAGGCGGAGGTTGCGCGGGGGCGTGGGCGGGATGTGCTTCCCGACGAACAGGCGAAGAAGCTTCTGCCCTACGCGGGCACACATCTGCTGGAGAACAGCGGGTGGCTGAATCTCAATGCTGTCTGCTACCTCGATAAGAAGCAGCGAAGCTACCGGAACATCCTCGGAAGCAAGGCACTGGAAACGCTGCCCGTCGTGCTGGTGCAGGATCCCTTCTCTGGCGGTGCCGTCGAGATCATCCGGGTGAAGGACGTGGCGGATCGCCTGGAGGCTGCCCACGTCTGGAGTGCGGAGCAGGCTGGACGGAATACGGGAAACGGATCGGACGCGGATGCCGATGCGAAAGCCAAGGAGAAAGCCGAGAAGGCTACCCGCAAGCTGCGCCGGACGGTGTGCAGGGGCCTGCTGACCCGCGAGGATGAATGGTTCCCCTCGACGGAGGATTTGCTTCGCGGAGTCGCCCTCGCTCTTGCCCGGCGAGTGTACAACCCCGATCTGAACGGACGGCTCGGCTACGGGGACACAGCGGATCTCGCGGCAGGGATTCTCAAAATGGGCGGCCCTGGCCTGTTTCATGTCGTCTCGGTGCTGTGCGTGGCGCTCGACGGAGACCCCTTCTCCGGGTATGGTGACGCGACGAAGTACATCGTTGAGCACGCCGGCCTGCGCCTCTCGGATCTGGAGGCCGGACTGCACGGGGAGAAGGAAACGAAGAAGGCCGCCCCCCAGGAGGAGAAGCTGGCGATCGAGAAGGGCGTAGCGCCGACGAAGGGCAGCGTGAAGTCGAAGATGCCTAAGGTTGTGCCGAAGCGCGCAACCAAATCGCCGACGGAGCGCAAGCCCCCTCGCAAAAGGTCCGGCTAGCTGGGACGGGGGACCTGTCCCCCCGTGAAGGCCGTGTGGCCCCGTGCGGAAAGGAAAGAACGGGGCGCCTGAATCGAGCCGCCGGGCAGATGTGCTGGCATCGATGGGTGTGGCCGGGAACACACGGCCGAGCTGACCGGCATCGCAACACCCGCGCCCGGCGGCTCGATTCAGGCAGGAGAAGCAACTTGGTATACGGTCCGTACACGAATCCGAGATTCGGCTTGCTGTGCGTGTGGTCGTCGCGATCCGCATGGCCCTGCCTGCGATTCGTGCGTGCCGTGCCGGGGCTCTATTGGTACGAAGGCGGCGGATGCGGGCGGTTCTTTTCGTTTCGGAAACTGTACTCCCGTGAGGGAAGCCCGACCTTGATTCCCGGGGAATACGCAGCCGTGCATTACCGCTGCACATCGGACGAAGCCGGGAGACTGGCCGCACTTCTGAAGCTTCTACTGGTGTTCGTGGATGCATACAGTGGGCGCATCCTGGAGAGAATCCGATGGTGACCGCTGGCAAGGGTGTGCTGGCGCCCGGTACGATTCATGTGCTGCTTTCCGTGCGCTGTCACGACTGCAGCCTCTTTCTGACGCTCGCCGGGGATGCTCTGACGCAGGCCGCAGACTCCCTTGCACGAAGAGGCTGGCATCAGCGGGACGGAGCGTGGCGTTGCCCCGCCTGTGCCACTCGCGATAAGCGATCCTCGGAGGCGTGACATGCCCGCGATCAATGTGCGCAAGCTCTGCCTTTACAACTTCACTTGTCACGCTGCGACCGAGATCGAGATTCTCCCTGTCGGGGTGCATCTCGTGACAGGCCCAAACGGCGTAGGCAAGAGCAGTTGTGCAGAGGCGCTGGCTGTCGCAACCTGGGGCCAGCCGCTGCGCGGGAAGTCCCCCTGGCAGGAGGGTCGAGAGGGCTCGGTTGTCTACCAGACCGACAAACTGCGTATCGTGCGCAAGCGTACAAAGGGAGGCAAGGCGTCGCTCGTGTTCCATGAGCACGGAGCAGCTCCGGTCGAGTTCGACTCGATGAAGAAGGCGCAGGCGGCGCTGGAGTCGATCCTCGGCCCGTTCGACGTGTGGCGCAAGACGAGCGTGTTCTCCTCGTCGGATGCTGCCAGCATCACCCTCTCGACGGATGCGGAGCGAAAGCGGCTCCTTGAAACCCTCGTAGGTTCCGACAGATTCGACCCGGCCCTCCTGCGCTGTCGGATGGATCTGCGTGGCTCCGCGTCCGACCCCGGAAGCGTCGAGCGCAGCGCCTTTGGCCGAGTGGCATCCTTGGCGCGGACAGCCGAGGCGGACCGCCTCCGTCTGGACGCTGAGATGCAAAGGGTGCGCGACACGGAGGCGAGCATCGGCGGGATGCCCCGCATCCCCGAGATGCCGCCGGAGCCCCCGGTCCCGCCAACGCGCGAGAATGACCCTCCCAAGCCCGCCATACCCCCGCAGGGGCCTCCCCCGCCCCCGAGGCCCACCCCTCTGCCCGCGCCTCTCCCTGCCTCTTTGGAGGCCCTTCCCGCGTGTCCGGCGAAGCCCATCCGTCCGCCTGCCCCCGAGACGCCCCCTCGTCCAGTCTCTCCGGTGTCCGCCCCCGTGCCATGCCTCGTGTTGTCGGAGGAGGACAACGCTGCCATCAACAAGTCGATGGAGGCCCATCGTTCAGTCTGTGCCGAGATCGGCAAGCTGGAGATGCAGATCGGGCAGATCGCCACGGCCGGGGTCCGGGAGCAGGCGAACGTCGAGCGGCTGCGTCAGCAGCGCAGCCTTCTCGCCTCCGGCCGCTGCCCTACCTGCGAGCAGGCGACCGACAAGGTGCTCTCTGGTCTTGACAGTCGGATGGCAGAGGCTGAGACCATCTGCGACTTGACAAAACGCCAGGCCGACGAGGAGCGCACCGCGTTGCAGGAGCAGTTGCAGGAGGTGCGTGATCTCGCCGCCGAGTTCGCCAGGCGGACTGCTGCGGCGCGCGCCACCGCTGTCGTCAATGCGGAAGCCACTGTTCAGAGGATACGGGACGCGAACGCGCTTGCTGTGCGCGAGCATACGTTGGCTGTGCGTGCGTGGGATACATGTTGTCACGAGATCGCGGAGGCGCACAAAGGCATGGTCACCGCGTGGGAGGCCGAGTGCCTTCACATCATGCGCGGGCACGAGGAGAACCTGCGCGCCGTCGAGGCCCGGAACGCGGAGCGTCGCGAGGCGGCGAGGCGCGAGCGGGACGGCTGGCTGAAGTCCGCGGAGGATCGGTACGAGGCGTGGAAGCGCGAGCACGCTGCGTGGTTGGATGCCGAGAACACCCGCACGGACGGACACCACCGCGAGATGGCCGCTTGGCGAACGGCTTGCGAGCGGAACCGGACCACCTTTGACGAGGCGAACGCCCGGTACAACAGCGCCGTGCTCTCGTGGACGGGCGCCTGCCGGGACCGCGAGGCAAACCTGAAGCTGCGCGCGCAGCTCGACACCCGGCTCACACAGGCCCGGGCACAGGCCGCAGCGCTCGGGGAGAAGCTGGACGAGTCCATTTCCGCGCTGGACGAGACCAAAGCGCGGGCAGCCGTGCTGGAGGCGTGCGAGCGCGTCTTAGGTCTGAGGGGCGTCCGGGCCACGGTACTCGGCAAGGCGCTCGTCGGGATCAACGCGGCGTCGAACGCCTGGCTCTCCCGCATTCCGTTCGGGGATGGCCGTCGTCTGCGAATCATTCTCTCCGCGACGAC
>Ga0172370_10005913_pt1 | contig 15602 bp, 17 predicted proteins | sample LakKiv5m_FD_114538 | JGI IMG/M metagenome (GOLD analysis project Ga0172370, IMG submission 114538) | Freshwater microbial communities from Kabuno Bay, South-Kivu, Congo - kab_022012_11.5m | ecosystem: Environmental > Aquatic > Freshwater > Lake | place: Democratic Republic of the Congo...
GACCGCGCTTTGGTTTTGGATTTCATTCCGGCCTTCAAAATTGCGGAAAAATACCATGCCGAGGCGCTTTGCGCCGAGGCAACATATTTCAATTTCGCTGAATGTAAAACTTGGCGGAGAGAGAGGGATTCGAACCCTCGATACCTCACGGTATGCCGCCTTTCCAAGGCGGTGCACTCGACCACTATGCGATCTCTCCAAAGTTCCGTCTAATAATATCAGATTTTTAATTGCCTGTCAATTTAAAAATGCAATTAACTTTTACCGGACAATACAAATATTCTCCACCCACATTACTGCGCAAATGCGGGTATGGACAAATTGTTGGGAGCAGAAATGGAGAGATAAGTTTTGTGAGGCGTTTGAGTGTGGGGCTTTATCCGCGTTTTCATGTTTATATTAAAAAAGACCGGGAGTGCTTTGTTTTAAATTTGCATATTGATCAAAAAAAAGCCTCATACACAGGTCATACGGCGCATAGTGGGGAGTACGACGGCGTGGTGGTGAGGCATGAGGGAGAGAGGATTAAAGAGATAATTATAAATTATAAATTATAAATTTTGGAATACAATGCCAATATACGAATGTATGCCAATAATACTAATTAATGACGCGATTAGCATCATTGGTATAAATTAGTAGATTGGCATTATAATTATCTTCTGCGAAATGGTGCTAACAATATTAATGTTAACAGCCAATGCAAAAAAGAAATCAACAGGGCATAAGTAAAAATCGCGGTAAAAATTTTTAAATATTGTCCGATTTTTAAAATATATTGCGTTAAGTTAGCGTGGGAAAGTAGGGCAATTAGATTGACAATAATCAACAATAAAATTATCCAAAAAAATCCGCCCCACATGCCTTTTCTGTCTTGTTTGCTGGGAGCCAGATGCGAAGCAATGCAAAAAGACACGTAAATAAACAGCCAAAAGTTCCAAGCCCGAATATTCTCTGCTGAAAATAAATTAATAAAAGTCTGTTTTAGTCCGGTGAGAAAAGAGGGGAGAGTATTTAGGCTGTTGGCCAAGGGTGAAAAAATTTCTTTGCCATTAGGTACTAAGAAATATAACAGGCCAACCAGAAATAATGAGCCAAAAATTAGAGGCGCCGCGCCAATAAAAAAATTTCCCAGCCTTTGCCAAAGGCTGTATTTTTTATAACTATGATCCACACAACCCAACTCACCGGTGTCAGCATTTGGTTCAAACAAAGCCACGCTGGTAATTTTGTGCAAAAATATTTTGGCAAAAATAATGTGACCCAGTTCATGAATAGGTGTGCCCAGCCAGGCAGTCCAAAGAATACCTTTCCAACCCACCGAGCGTTGGTAGTTTTCTTGCGTCCAATGTTGTAATTTTGATAAAACAAAACCAAAGACAAAGAAGATGCCGAGAACACCAATGATTTGTAGAGTGATGGCTTTGGTGAGAGAAAGGATAATGTTCATATTTTATATTTTACCATTTTTTTACAATGTTGTCATTAAAAGCTGTTCGCATTGACAAATTGATATTATTTTTGTAGTATTTATTCGTGGTCTGTCTGGATAAAGGGAGGGTACTGGAATGGGAGACACAGGTGTACTACCTGGTGTACGGATTTTGAATGGAGCTGAGGAGTTGGCGGCGGCCTGGGGGATGGCCTATGCTGACCAAGGCTTCCATGTGGAAGATCAGTTCGGCAGAAGGTGGGGGTTGTTTCCGTTGCTTCAGGATAGCGAGAAGCGCCATCCGACCCGCAAGAGGGTAAGGCTGTCCAATAACAGCACCTTGCCTGCGGTGGAGGTTGAGTTGAAGCTCAACGGCAATAGCACGTGCGTCGTTGAGACTCGGACCGGCCGTCCATTCTCGCCGTTCCTGGGAAGTGCCTGCCTTCACTCACGGCGCCAGAGCTGGTTCTTGGTGTCCGAAGAATCCTGAGGGTTTCCAGTTTGTTGGGGGCGGGCTCGTTTTAATACAGGCCACCGAGCTCGCCCCCGTTCTCCATTTTTGGTTTAATTATAAAAACACCTCGACATAATGTCGGGTGGTTTTTTGAATCAAGAATTATGAACTATGAATTCTTTTGTTTCTCGCTACCAACAGCCCAAACCTTTTATCATAATAATTGGGAAAGTGTTCTACGGAAAAGCCGTGCGAACGAAAAATATTTTCCAAGTCAACGCGTTTGTTTATTTCATCTTCATGATATTCAACAACTAAATTTAAAATTGTTTTAATGTTTTCAGGTTTTAATGTTTTAATAATATCAAATTCTGCGCCTTCAATGTCCATTTTTAGCAAGCCGATCTTTTTTAGTTTATTTTTGGCAATTAAATTTTCTAAGGTTGTGGCTGGTACAGTAATGGTTGAATGGTTTAATTGTTCAATGGTTGAATGGTTGTGGGAATTTTGATTAAGATATAACGTCGTACTGGAAAGGGATTTCTCACATTCGTTCGGAATTACGGCGAGACATTTTGTCACCACATTCTTTACATGGTTTAATTTAAAATTTTCTATCATCAACGCAAAATTATTTGGCTCGGGCTCTAAAGCGATTATTTGTACTTGTGGATTTAAAATGTTTGTGTAAATTGAAAACAGGCCGATGTGAGCGCCGATGTCGAGTATGGGGTATTTAGTATTTAGTATAGTAGATTCAACTGACCGATACATTTTATCAACAAAAATTTCATCAATCACAGATAGATCTGAATCATTGCGATAATTGATGGTGATGGTTTGGTGGTTGAGTTTGAACATCTTTTTAGGCATAACCTGATATGATTACTAAACTCACAGAATATGCAGGTTACTATGCAGATGTCGCAGACAACGCAGATGTGATATATTCTATCTGCATGGTCAGAGTCATCTGCATAGAAATCAGTGTCATCTGTGTTTTAATCAGAAAAAATCCCCCATATTTCAGGGGGACTATATTACTTTGTTGCAATCACGCTCACAAACTTGGTTAATTTTAGTTTGCCGTCAAAGCGGATTCTTTTTCTTTGGGTAAATTTTACTACCCCTGGCACCAAGGCGAATAAAGTATCGTCTGTGCCTTTTTTAACATTTTTACCCGGATGAATACGGGTACCGCGCTGTCGGGTAATTACCGATCCAGCTTTTACTGTTTCTCCATCGCCAACTTTGGCGCCCAGATATTGGGGGCGAGAATCACGCCCTAAACGAGTGGAACCACCCGCTTTTTTGTGTGACATATTATCACGCTATTTCATCCCCAGAATAGTGATAATCTAGGGAGCCGCTTCCGCCTATTAGGCGAACCGCTTACCATGCCGTAGTAAATAATGGGCATAGTATATATAATAATCGTGGGGTTGTCAATAGGAGTAGTTTTGGGTATAATGGGGTGGTATTAAATTGCAAATTTCAAATTGCAGATGGCAGAATGCCAACTGGCCATTTTGAAATTTTAAATTTAAAATCTGAAATTATATTATGCTTTATCCCATCAAATTATATTTCAAACATCTACCCCATTTAATTATCTTGCCCTTGGCTTTGATATTAAATCTGGCCAATTGGGTGTGGTTGTTAATTAAAATCAGACCGCAGGCAGACCCGATTTTTTTGCATTATAATATTTTGTTTGGCGTAGATTATGTAGGCGAGTGGTGGCGGGTTTTGCTTTTACCCTTGGCCGGTTTGTTGATATTTTTGGTTAATGGCATTATTGCTTGGATGATTTTTAGCAAAGATAAATTTGCCGCCGAGCTTTTAAATTTTACCTCTTTGCTGTGTCAAATATTTTTGCTTATCGCTGGTGCGTTGCTGGTGTTTCTTAATGTATAACTTACGGATTACTGATAACACGGATTTACTGATGACAGTTATTATCCGTAAATCAGGATTATCCGTAATCCGTAAGTATTATGAAAAATAAGGCTGATTATCTATTACTCTCATACTTTGCCATTTGGCTCGTGTTTGGTTTAATTATGCTTACCTCGGCCAGCGGCCCCGTGGCTTATGAAAGATTTGGCGACGGGTATTTTTATATTAAAAAACAAATGTTGCTGGGAGTCTTGCCCGGCTTAGTTTTATTTTTTATTTTTGCCAAAATCGATTACCATCGTTGGCGTTCGTTTGGTTTGTTGTTTTATTTAGCCTGCTTGCTTTTATTGGTTTTGGTATTTATTCCCGGCATTGGTTCTACCAATAATACTGGCGCGCATAGTTGGATAAATTTGTTGGGTCATTCATTTCAGCCGGCAGAATTTGCCAAGTTGTGCTTAATTATTTTTTTGTCCGCTTTACTAACCAAACATGGCTATGCCGGACTACAGGATTTTAAAAGCGGTTTTTTGCCGGTTTTGGGCATGGGGCTTTTGCCTATTGTTTTGGTGATCTTACAGCCAGATGTTGGTACTGTGGCAGTGCTATTTACAATTTTGTTTACCATGCTTTTTATTAGTGGTGCGCGCTGGGCGCATATTTTTGGTTTGGCCGGCATTGGTGTTGCGGCTTTAATGCTCATGATTATTATAGCTCCTTATCGTTTGGGCCGCGTCACTACTTTTATGCATCCGGAACTTGATCCCCAAGGCATTGGTTATCAAATTAACCAGGCATTTTTAGCCATTGGTTCGGGTGGTTTTTTTGGCCGGGGGCTGGGACAGTCTTTGCAAAAATTTCAATATTTGCCCGAAGTGCATGCGGACAGCATCTTTGCGGTTATTGGCGAGGAAATGGGTTTAATTTTTGCAATCGGACTGGTAGTTTTGATAATCTTGGCCATTGGACGTTCATTAATTTTGGCAAAAAATGCGCCCGACCAATTTGGCCGCTTGCTGGTTACCGGCATTATTACTTGGTTTGGCATTCAGTCTGTTTTAAATATTGGTGCTATGGTAGGAGTGTTGCCACTAACCGGTTTGCCTTTGCCTTTTGTTTCACATGGCGGAACTGCTTTGATGATTTCCCTGGCAGGGGTGGGAATAATTACTAATGTTAGTAAGCACGTTTAACTTACGGATTACTGACCCGCCTGCCTAAACCTTACCCCTTTTTATTCTTACAAATAATCTAATCAAAAATAAAATTTCTTTAATTAGATAATGAATGGTACAGCACTGGCGGGCAGGTAATCCTGATTTACGGATAAAGTTGTCATCAGTAAATCAGGGTTATCCGGGAATCAGTAAGTATCTTATCAATGATTATATGAAAATAATATTATCAGGCGGTGGCACGTTGGGTCCTGTTACTCCACTACTGGCCATTGCCAAAATAATAAAAGATAAATATCCACAAGCGGAATTGGTTTGGGTTGGCACCAAAACTGGCCCGGAAAAAACTTTGGTGGAAAAACAAGGTATCAAATTTTTTTCAGTGAGTTCAGGGAAATTGCGCCGTTATCTTTCGTTTTGGAATTTTACAGATATTTTTAAATTACTAGCAGGATTTTGGCAGAGCTTATTTTTAATTTGGCAAGAACGCCCCTCTCTTTGTATTTCGGCCGGCGGTTTTGTGTCTGTGCCTTTGCATTTTTCAGCCTGGCTGTTTGGTATTCCCACGTGGATTCATCAACAAGATGTGGAAGTGGGTTTGTCAAATAAATTAATGGCACCTATGGCAAAAGTTATCACCACTTCTTTACAAAGCAGTGTTAATGATTTTTCTAAAAATAAAACTCAGTGGTTAGGCAACCCAGTGCGGCCAGAAATCTTGCAGGGTAGCAAAGTTGAAGCAGAAAAAAAATTTAATTTAAAACTAAACTTGCCAGTGGTGTTGGCCATGGGCGGCGGTACGGGTTCTTTGCGAGTTAACCAACTAATTGTAGAATCTATTCAACACTTAACTGGTGTGTGTCAAATAATTCATTTGTCAGGCTTGGAACGTCCGCAACAACTTTCAGAAAACGCGCAAAAATTATTTGATTTCTATCAAGTGCACCAATTTTTTACCGAAGAAATGAAGGATGTTTATGCGACAACTGATTTAATAATTTCGCGCGGTGGCTTTGGTAGTTTGGCTGAAATTGCGGCGCTGGGTAAGCCGGCAATTATTATTCCCAAGCCCGGGCATCAAGAAGAAAATGTTAAATTTTTGGCCGATGCCGGCGCCGTGATTATGGTGAATGAAAATACAGCCGATGGTAATTATTTAGCACGAGTAGTGAAGGAATTGTTGAGTGATTCGATTAGAAAAAAACAAATGTCAATGACTTTACAAACAATGTTGCCGGTGGCTAAGTCTGATGATATTATTGAGATTGTTGGAAAATTGCTAAATTGCTAAATTGTTACCTGTCATCAATAAACAGCGCAACAAACTTAGTCTCCTCTGGAACAATTTAACAATTTAACAGTTTAACCATTTATGACACAAGACGAAATCTACCAACACTACAAAGGTGGACAATATAAAATCATCACCGAAGCCAAAGATTCCGAAACCTTGGAAGATTTAGTTATTTATCAAAATATAAAAACCGGGCAAACTTGGGCTCGGCCGAAGGAAATGTTTTTTGGGAAGGTGGTGGTTGAGGGAGTAGAGAAGAAGAGGTTTACTCCATTAGACGATGATAAATAAATTTTGAATCTATTTTAAATGCCCCCCTCGAGGGGGGCGAAAGGGGGTGTTGGTCCAATCGAAAATAAATTTTGCTTTCGGTTTGACCAACACCCCCCAACCCCCCTCAAAAGGGGGCAGTAATTTCAAAATTTGAAATTAACAATTCTGTTCTCCAAATTCTCATCACTCTTAATCCTCGCTCGCAAATACTCCGGCGTATAGCCTTCCCACCAATCTTTGGTGGTTTTTTGTTCAATCAAAACAGGCCGAGTCAAACCTTTAAATTGGTCGGCGTATTTTTTGGCAACATCGTCAGCAATTTTTGTCAATTTTTTAGCGCGAGCAGTTTTAATTTTATCTTGCACCTGTTCTTTCATAGTGGCGGCGAGAGTACCAGGCCGAGCAGAAAAAGGAAAGATATGTACTTTGGCAAATTCGGCCTGTTTAACAAATTCGCAAGTTTCTTTAAATTCTGTTTCAGTTTCACCCGGAAAACCCACAATAATATCAGTAGTAAAAGAAAATAGGGAATAGACACTGCGTAATTTTTTAATAATGTCTAAATATTTTTTGGCAGTGTAGTTTCTGTTCATTCTTTTAAGCACTGTATTTGAACCGGATTGGAGTGAGAGGTGCCAATGTGGAAGTAAACGAATTTGATTTTTGGCCAACACCCCCCGAACCCCCCTCAAGGGGGGTGTATTATTTTCCTCCCTTGGGGGAGGATTGAGGAGGGGGTTGGTCAATTCATTAGTATATAATTTTATCAATTTATCAGAAATCAATCGTGGGTCAAGCGAACCTAATCTGATCCGCTGTATTTTTGTTTTCTTTAGAATTATTTCAAGTAAATCGTTCAAGTCGGTGTTATTGTTAAATCTGTATTGGCAAATGTTTACGCCGGTTAACACAACTTCCTTGTAGCCTTCATCCACCGCTTCCTTAATTTTTTTAATGATAAATTGTGGGGCAATGCTCTGGGCGCGTCCGCGAAATGATGGTATCAAACAATAAGCGCAATTAAAATTACAGCCGGTTTGGATTTTAATGAATTTACGAGTACGTTCTTCACTCTCGTCATTACTGCGAAAGCGGGAATCTTTTGATTCCACTTTAGATTCCTGCTTTCGCAGGAATGACAGATGATTTATCACCTCATTATTATCCTTCGCTACCAAATCAATTTCTTTCAAATCAGCATTTTCTACACACCCCACCGCAATTACTTGTGCGCCCTGGCGCTTGATATGGCGAATAATGTTTCGGGTTTTTTGCGAGGCAGAGCAAGTAACACCACACCCGCGCACTATGCAAATATCTTCTTCACTGTCATAGGGTACTACAAAATGACCTAATTTAATCAGGTCTTTTTTTAGTTCAGCAGTTTCTGCTTGGTTTAATTTACAGCCTAAAGTGAAGAAGGAAATTTTCATACCACTAAATATTACCGGATTGTATACAAAAAATCAATGCTTGTGTATTATATGTTTTTTTGTTAATATAAATATATTATTCATTTAATTTAAAATATATGCAAGGTTACAAACAAAACATTGAAAAAATAACTTTGGAAAATAATAATTTTCGTCAAGTATTATACACCGGAGCACATAGTCAATTGGTAGCTATGGCTTTAAGGCCAAATGAAGAAATTGGCATGGAAGTGCATGAAGAAAATGATCAATTTTTTCGTTTTGAAGCAGGGGAGGGGAAAATGTTAATTGACGGTAATGAATATAGTGTGGCAGATGGCGACGCAGTAATTGTTCCTGCTGGCGCAGAACACAATGTAATAAATACTTCTAATACAGAGTCACTAAAATTATATACTATTTATTCTCCAGCCCATCATCGCGACGGCGTAGTGCATGCCACCAAAGAACAAGCTTTGGCAGACGATGAGGAGTTTGATGGTAAAACGACGGAGTAATTTGACAAGTGCCTAAAAATTTAATATACTTCACTATATAAACAAAATTATATGGATGATCAAATTTTAAATCAAATTTTAACAAAAGTAATTAGTATAGAAGACAGATTAGACACTTTTGTGACTAAAGATGAAATGAATGAAAAATTTGATTTAGTTTTAAATAATATAGACAGGTTTGTGAAACTTCACGAAACTCTTGACCAAGAATTATCTGCTTTGCGTAGTAAATATGGTCGTCTAGAAGAAAGATTACTTGTTGTGGAACAGAAATTGCAGATCGCTTAAAAAACAAAAAATAAAATTCCATCTTAAAAGGTGGAATTTTTATTTTTTTATATTATTCACAGTAATGTTTAACTTCTCTTGACTTGTAAAAAATATTTGTGTATACTGTGGCCATTGTCTAAATAAGGTCCGGTAGCTCAGCTGGTAGAGCAATTCCCTTTTAAGGAAGAGGTCCTGGGTTCGAACCCCAGCCGGATCACAAAAAAATAAACGCCAACTTGTTTGGGGTTTATTTTTTATTTTGTCTCATGGCTGGGGATCGAACAAGGGAAGGGTGAAACCGTGAGGTTTCACTTGCTGAGGAAAGCCCACGAAAACCCGAAGGTTTTCGTGAGAGGAGCGAAGCGACGAGTGAGAATCCCCAGCCGGATCACGAAAACAAAAAATCCTGACTTACAGTCAGGATTTTTTGATGTCCTCCTTGCCTCGCCATAGTCCTGAGAAGGGCAGTGGCCAGGCTGTTCTCCTTTGCTTCGATAATAATTATCGAAGGTGAATTAAGGGGTAATTCACGGTCCCACGACAGTCTCTAATGGCAGGGGAGACCGGCGCTTACACTCGGGCACTTTAGCCGTGGGGAGTCTGGCCGAGTGTTGAACGAGACGAGGCCTAGACGACCAGGAACTTCTTGCCGCACCAGGAACACATCTTCTCGCCCCTGTTGTACACGCAGGCATGAAGGTTCATGCAGTGCGGACATGTGACCCGGTGATTCCAGGTGTCGAGCGTAGCTCTGAGCAGCTCGACCGGCTTGGGCGGGGGCGTGGACACCAGATGCCGGTGCATGCGGGCGTAGCGGCCCGGGTTGCGCGTCTTCTCGCCCGTCTGGTTGCACCGGAAGCCACGGTGCAACGGGGTGAAGGTGAGGATGCCGAGCCCCCTGGCTGGCACCAGGCGCGGCTTCTTCTTCTTGTCCAAAACCGTTTTGGGGCGCACTATCATCATTTTCATGGAACCCTCCGCAATGTGGCCACTAGCCACGTTTTTCTGATAATTATTTAACAACAACAACAACAACTCTTTGTCAAGCGACACCTGAGCACCTTAGCACCTGAGCACCTGAGCACTTGGCCAATCACGTGCTTTAGTGCTTTTGTGCTAAAGTGCTTAGGTGTTTGGGTGTTCTTTGACTTTTCTTTCATTTTCTGAGACAATACCAACATTATTAATTTAATTTTTAAGTAATTTTATGTCCAAAATCGACCAAAAATATTTAAATCAATTAAAGCAAAACTTGCATGCTTATCATGAAAAACGCATGGAAATTATTCAAGTATCCAACGGCGCTTTACACCATGCCAAAAGAGTGATTTTTGCCCTACATCGCGACGATTTTAAAGAAGCTGAAGAAAAATTGGCTTTGGTAGAAAAGACCTTAAATGGCTTAAGAAAAAAGTTTAGAAGCGACTTGCAAGCGTTTGATGAAGGTGCTTTTAAAGCCGCGACTGAAGAATATGTGGAGGCCAGATTGTTTTATAATTTTTTGAAAACCTGCAAAATTGGCAAAATTACGCAAATGGAAATAAATGGCGAGATTTATTTGGCGGGCCTTTGTGATGTGCCGGGCGAGCTGTATCGCTATGCCATTAAGTGTGCTACCAACCGTGATGTTAAAAAAGCTACAGAGTGTCACCAAATGGCACAAGAAATTTTGGGCGCTTTGATTGAGTTTAATTTGACTAGCTATTTGCGCAATAAATTTGACCAAGCCAAGCAAGCTATTCACAAGTTGGAGATTGTGATTTATGAGTTGTCGTTGAGACAGTAATGTTCTAGATGTTGTATCACTTCGTTTGTTCCAATTGTTCAATTTGAACATCTAAAATATTTAGAACAATTGTAATAATATATAAACAACGAATCCTGGCTTTGCTAAGCCAGGACGCTATATAAATACCCAAATGGGTTGTACCTCCTAAGAAAGAGCAAAGAAAAAGGGTGGGCGGCGGGACCAGCACAGGATCCCGCCGCCCAACCTCGAGCCGCCGCAGCAGTGGGCGACCCGCCGGAGGATGAAGCGCTTCATCTGCGCCTCCCGCGGTGGTTGTAGTTGACACATTATCACAAATTTACTGAATTGTCAATACTGTCTATGTTAATAAAAAAAATAAACAATTTTCGACATTTGTCTTTTGCCTGGTGGGGCAGTGTTAAATATCATCATCCGTCCGAGGAATTACTAGTCATTGGCATTACCGGCACTAGCGGCAAAACTTCCACTATCCATTTTTTACGGCAGGTTTTGGAATTTGCCGGGTTTAAAGTTGGCAGTTTAAGTACAGCTGATTTTTATATTAATGGCAAGTTGCAGTTGAATGATAAAAAAATGACCATGGTGGGTAAAATGTTTATTCAGGAAAAATTGCGAGAGATGGTGAATGTTGGCTGCCAGATTGCCATTGTAGAAACCACGTCTGAAGGTCGGTTGCAACACCGCCATCGTTTTATTAATTATGATACAATTGTCTTAACCAATTTATATCCCGAGCATATTGAAGCGCATGGGGGGTTTGAAAATTATAAACAAGCGAAGCTGGATATTTTTGAGTATGTGGCAAATTGCAAGTTAAAAGTTAATAAAGTTATAAAGTCCATAAAGAAGACGGCGATTGTGAATGGAGGTGGTGAGTGGGCGAATGAATTTTTACAGTTTGGGTTTGAACGGAAAATCAGGTATCAAATAGCAGATAGCAGATATCAAATAACCAAACAAGGTGTGGAGTTTGAGAGTGAGGGAAATAAATATTTTGCCCCAGTGTATGGGAAACACAATATTGAAAATTTATTAGCAGTGATTGCTGTGGCAAAAAGTTTAAATATATCGCAGGAGAAAATTGTGGAGGCGATTGCTAAAATTCAACCGCCACCCGGGCGTTTAGAATTCATTCACGAGTCAGAAAGTAAAGGTTTTCAAGTAATTGTTGATTATGCTTTTGAACCAAAGGCCTTGCAAGCTTTGTATGAAGTGGTAGATTTACTTGCGCCAGTTGGTAAGATTATTCATGTTTGTGGATCGACTGGCGGTGGGCGCGACAAAGCCCGGCGCGAACCCATTGGCCGTTTGGTAGGGGAGAGGGCTGATATTTTTATTATTACAGATGAAGATCCGTATGATGAAGATCCGGAGGGAATTATGGAACAGGTAAAGGTTGGCGCACTTAAAGCAGGTAAGATTGAAGGCGAAAATCTTTTTATGATTTTAGATCGTCGCGAGGCAATTAAAAAAGCCATTGAATTAGCCCAGCCGGGAGATTTGGTTTTAATTACGGGCAAAGGGAGTGAACAAAAGATGTGTATTAAAAATGGCATGATACCCTGGGATGATCGAGAGATTGTTAGAGAAGTCATGAGTCATAAATAAATTTTGAATTTTTAATTTTGAAATTATTATTGTCCACAAATTTTTTTTGTGCTATAATAATGGTATTATGACCAACCGCCCGGGAGAACAAACACTCGTTAGGCGATTTTTTGCATCGCGTTGGTTTTTGATTGTCGCGCTACTACTCTCATTAATGGTAGCTTTTGGCTATGCGCGGGCCTATTATCAAGACTATAAAGTAAAGCAAGAAATTAAATCTTTACAAGAACAAGTGAAAGCTTTGGAAAAAAAGAAATTAGAATCAGTGGAGATTTTAAAATACGTCTCCTCACCGCAGTTTGTGGAAGATAAGGCTAGAACAGAGCTAAATTTAAAAAAACCCGGTGAAAATATGTTAATTGTTAATGGCTTGACTCAGAATCGGTTGCCCGAGGCCGAATTGCCTGTTGAAAAGTCGCTCTTGAACAATCCGGTAAAATGGTGGTATTATTTTATACATAAAGATTTTAATAAAAATAATTAATCAACAAAGATAAAGCAATTTAACTTTGTTAAAAATAGCATTATGACAGACGAAACTAATAGCTTGGAAGAGCTAAAAAAACATACGGAGGAATGTGGTAAAACAGCTGAAAATAAATCAGCTTGTTGTGTAAATTGGAAAAAATTATCCAATTTACAAATGTTTCTGTTGGGCATTGGCGCCTTGGTGGTAATTTTGGCAGTTTTGGGTTTAGTTTTTGAAGTGCGAGCAGTGCATAAATTGTCACAAAACAAAATGGTAGTAAGCGTGGCCAAAGTTTTGCATTTATCGGCTGCCAAAATTAATGGCGATCGTGTGACTTACGGCGACTATGTGGATGATTTGCAAACTTTAAACAAATTTTACAGCAAGAATGCCAGCGCACAACGGCCAACCGACGAGCAGATTTCCGATCAAGTAATTAGCCGACTTCTGGCCAATAAATTGATAACCAAATTGGCTAATGATTTTAAAGCAAAGGTGCAGCCAAGTGATTTGGATACTTTTAAACAAAGTTTGCTGGCTAAATTTAAAACTGAAGAAGCCGCAGAAAAAGAATTGCAGGATAATTATGGCTGGACCATGAGTCAATACATTGAAAAAGTGGTAAACCCAATTTTGCTGGAACAAAATCTACAAAAAGCTTTTGAAAGTTCTACTGATCCGAATTTTGATAAATATATGGGTGATCAGGTGCATGCCCGCCATATTTTGTTTATGGTAACTGACCCCAAAGATGATGCCAAAGTAAAGGCACAGGCGCAGAGTGTGTTAGATCAAATTAAAAAAGGTGCGGATTTTACAGCCATGGCAGCCAAATATGGCTCTGATGCCACCAAAGATCAAGGAGGAGATTTGGGTTGGTTTGGCAAAGGCCAAATGGTGGCCGAGTTTGAAGCTGCAGTTTTTGCTTTAAAGCCCGGAGAATTGGATAATAAACTGGTAAAAACGCAATATGGTTATCACATAGTTAAGGTAGACGAGGCTAAAAAAATTAAAGATTATGCCAAATTTATGAGTGATAATTTGCGCCAGGCTAAGATAGATTTTATTTTGCCCATTCACAATCCGTTCGCGCAATTGCAAGCACCACTTGAAAACACAGTTAGTAGCACAAATTAAAAATTTAACCCGCCTGATGGCGGGTTATTACGCGGGATTAGTACATCGGTAGTATATAACCTTCCCAAGGTTGAGAGGCCGGTTCGACTCCGGTATCCCGCTCAAAACCGTAAACTCGGGATTTTCCGCGACAATTTTCCACGGATTTTCCCACAACCAACACACATTTTGCCCCGCGAGGCGGAAGTCCGAGCCGATTTTTTGCAAGAAGCTTCGCTTCTCTTCCAAATTTTCACTTTTGGCTATATTTTTGGCTTGGTTGGCGAGTAATATCCATTCGCGAAAAAGTTCGAGCCAATTATTTCCCTTGTCTCGCAAACACTCATTAATCTCTACTTTGCGGTTAATGATTTTTTGTTTTGCGGCGGTGTATTCTTCATTAGTAATAGTGTGTTCAAGATATGTATCTAACAAATTCATTTGTTTTTCTTCCAAAGTTTTTAATTCTATTTTTAGTTTGTTTTTATCCGAACCATTTTTAGTTGAAAACTCAATATTATCTTTTTCCCACCGCCGCAAAAAATCTTTTGTGGTTTCATCGTCCAAAGCAACTTTTTGAATAATCTCATTAAATTGTTTTACTATTTCGCGTTGTTCTAAATATTTTTGACGGCAAACCCGTTGCTTTTTGGTACAGCGGTAGTAAATATATTCTTTGCCCGAAGGTTTAATTTTCTTTTCTGCGGTAATACTGCGTCCACACTCTCCGCATTTAAGTAGTTTAAGAAAAGGAAAATATTTTATCTTTTCCGGTTTCACGGGTTTGCCTTTTTGTTTTATTACTTCCTGGACTTTATCAAAAAGTTGCTTGGAAATAATTGGCTCGTGAGTGCCTTGGTACATTTCACCCTTAATAACAAATACTCCATAATATGTAGGATTTTGTAAAATAGTTTGAATAGTGGCAAAAGAGAGTATTTTTCCGTGTCGGCCAACCAAGCCCCAAGAAAACGACAATTTTTGTAGTCCCAAAAGCGTAAAATTGCCCGTGGCGTACGCCTTGAAGAGCTTTTGCACCAAATGCCACTTTTCGGGGTCTTTCACTACTGTATGGTGCCTTAATTCGTTTAAATACCCTAAGGGAGCGGGGCCAGGGCGTTCGCCACGACGCAATTTTTGCCTTAACCCACGTTTAACATTCTCCGACAAATTATCTATATAGTATTTTGACTGTCCAAAAGCGATATTTAACATAAACTTTCCTTGGGGTGTGCTATCAAACCAGAAAGTAGGGAATTTGAGACCAAGTATTTTACCAGTATCTACAAGATAAATAATTTTTCCACCATCAACGGAATTGCGGGCCAATCTATCTGGGTGCCAAGCTAAAATTCCATAGCCGTCATTGTTTTCTATTCTTTCCATCATTTTATTAAATACTGGACGCCCTGGAATTTTAGCGGTTTTGCTTTCAATATATTCATCTACAATTTCTAACTTTTCTTTTTCTGCAAATTCCCGCAATTCCGTGATTTGGGATTCAATGGATAATACTTGGCGATCATCTTCGTCAGTAGATTTTCGCGCGTAGAGAAAATATTTCATATTGATGGATAAAAAATTATTTATCTTGTTATATCGCTTTTGGACAAAATTGTCGTTTTCTTGTCGTGAAAATTTGGAAGTCGCCAATTGTCGAGCAAAAAATCGGCTGTGCCGTTCCGGCACTGCACGTCTGCGTGCCGGACTTCCGCCTCGCGGGGCAAAATGTGTGTTGGTTGTGGGAAAATCCGTGGAAAATTGTCGCGGAAAATCCCGAGTTTACGGTTTTGAGCTGTAATTACGAAAAAGTTCGAACGTTTTTTTACGAAAAAACCAGTAAAATTTTCAGGCGGGCGGAAGGGGGGTCTGGGGGGAATTCCGCCCGCCTGTAATTTTGAAAATTCGAAA
>Ga0172370_10005916_pt1 | contig 15599 bp, 15 predicted proteins | sample LakKiv5m_FD_114538 | JGI IMG/M metagenome (GOLD analysis project Ga0172370, IMG submission 114538) | Freshwater microbial communities from Kabuno Bay, South-Kivu, Congo - kab_022012_11.5m | ecosystem: Environmental > Aquatic > Freshwater > Lake | place: Democratic Republic of the Congo...
CAGTTTATCGCGCAAAAAATCGGTTTGAAAAATCCGACGGAATTTTTGACCGGCGATGATTTAGAAAAATTGAGCGAGGCGGAATTGGCCGAAAAAATAAAAACGATTAATGTTTTTGCCAGAGTTTTACCGGAGCAAAAATTATCAATCGTTGACGCTCTTAAAGTAAACGGTGAAATCGTAGCTATGACCGGTGACGGAGTAAATGACGCGCCGGCTTTAAAGTCAGCGCATATCGGCGTTGCTATGGGTCAAAGGGGAACGGACGTGGCGCGCGAGGCGTCGGCTCTGGTGTTACTTGATGATAATTTTGTGTCTATTGTGTCGGCCGTAAAACTTGGCAGAAGAATTTATCACAATATCAAACGCGCGATGGGTTATGTTTTAGCCGTTCATGTGCCGACTGCCGGTATGGCAATCTTACCTTTAGCTTTTGATTTGCCGATTATGTTGTTGCCGGCGCATATCGCTTTTTTGGAATTAATTATTGATCCGGCCTGTTCCACTATTTTTGAAGCGGAAAAAGGAGATTCCGATATTATGAAACAACGCCCGAGAAATTTGCAGCAACCTATTTTGAATTTTAAAACTATTTCTTTAAGTTTGCTTCAGGGTTTGAGCAGTTTAATAATCACTTTTATTTTATTTATTTTTGCCATCAAAACCGGTCGGACAGAAGAGGAAACCCGTTCTTTCGTTTTTGCTAGTTTGGTGATCGGCAATCTGATGTTAATCGTGATTAATCTTTCTTGGACGCAACATATTTTTAAAATTTTGTCTTCCATCAATAAAATATTGTTCACAATCGTTTTAGGCGCTTTGGCTTGTTTGATTCTGATTTTATACGCGCCGTTTTTGAACAACGTTTTTCATCTGGCGCCATTATATTTCCGCGATTTGTTACTGATTACCGGCACGGTTATCTTGAGTTTGTCCTGGTTTGAAGTTTTGAAATTTTTTAAACGCAAAAGACAGTTGCAATATAATTAATCTGCACACTAACTTTTGTTTATTTAACGTTTTTGTTCGTTGATCATTTTTCATTTAGTATTTAATTATAAATAAAGATTAAAATTTAATTACCGCGCTAACGAACAACTAAAGTTAGTGTGCGGATAAATAATTATGAGAGTGCCCACAAGAAAAGGCGGGGAATTTACCAACCTAAAACCCGATCCGTATATTACTCAAAAAAAGTTTGACGAGTTGGTTTTAAAATTAAAAAAGTTAAAATTGTCGCAACCGCGTTTGGCGCAGGAAGTGTCGCGTCTGGCGGAAGGCGGGGATTTTTCCGAAAACGCCGGTTATCAGGCCGCTAAATGGCAATTAAGGGGCTTAAATCAGCGAATTTTGGATTTGGATGAGCAATTGAAGTTCGCTATCATCATTAAGCCAAGCAAAGATAAAAAAGTCGTGAGTTTGGGTAGTAGTGTTACGATTAGAATTGATGGCAAAGAAAAAACTTATATGATTTTAGGTTCCGCGGAAATCGATTTGGCTAAAAATATTATTTCCCATCATTCGCCGATCGGCCAAGCGTTACTCAATAAAAAAGTAGGCGAAATCGTAAAAGTTCAATTGGGAGACAAGGAAACTATTTGCGAAATAATGAAAGTAGAGTAATCTTCAACTTTATAACTTTATAACTTTACAAACTTTATAACTAACACGTATGAAAAAAAACGATTGGTTAAAATTGATCAGCGCTATCATTATTTGCCAAGGCGCCGGTCTGATTGGTTCGCTTTTTACTTTTTCCGCGATTCCCAATTGGTATCAAACTATTAGCAAGCCGGCTTTTCAACCGTCGAATTGGCTATTTGGTCCGGTTTGGACAACGCTTTATGTTTTGATGGGAATTTCCGCTTTTCTAATCTGGTCCTCCTTCGCTAAAGCTACGGAAGGACAGGTGAGAAAAAAGATAAAGATTGCTTTGATTATTTTTGGCGCGCAATTGGTTTTAAACGCCTTGTGGTCGATTATTTTTTTTGGCGCAAACAAAATCGGTTGGGCTTTCGCGGAACTTGTTGTCTTGTGGTTAATGATCGTTTTGACTATGATTGTTTTTGCTAAAATTTCCAAACCGGCCATGTATCTTCTGCTTCCTTATATTTTATGGGTCAGCTTTGCCAGTTTTCTGAATTTTACTTTATGGCAATTGAATAAAAATCAGATCGTTCCAAATTTGATTGCTTGCACTATGGAAGCGAAACTTTGTCCTGATGGAACGGCTGTCGGCAGAAGTGGACCGAATTGCGAATTTACTCCTTGCCCAGGTAGTTTTTAATTAGACAAAAGCACTATATTTTGTTAAAATTAGCTTGTTAAATCAAGCTAATTTTTTTATATTTTATGTCTATTTTGGTCTCAGGATCCATTGCTTATGACAACATCATGAATTTTCCGGATAGTTTTAAAAACCACATTTTACCTGAAAAAATTCATATTTTAAATGTCTGTTTCGTGATTGATAAAATGGAAAAAAGTCGCGGTGGCACAGCCGGCAATATCGCTTATAATTTAAATTTGTTAAAAGCTGATCCGATTGTTTTAGGAATTATCGGAAAAGACGGCGACGAATATTTGAATTTTTTTACCAAAGTCGGAATGAGCACGGAATATATTACAAAAGATGAAAATATTTTAACTTCTTCCGCTTACATCACAACCGACGAAGCCGATAATCAGATTACCGCATTTTTTCCGGGACCGTCCGCTAAAACCGGCGATATCACCGGAGAGTTAAAAAATAAAGTTGTAATAGCTCTAATCAGTCCGACCGATAAACAAGTGATGATTAAGCATGCCAAACAATGCAGGGAATTGAGTATTCCTTTTGTTTTTGATCCCGGACAACAGATGACCGCTTTTTCAGGGAGCGAATTACAAGAAATGATTGTAGGCGCAGAATTTGTGATTGGCAATGATTATGAAATGCATCTGTTGCGGGAAAAAACCGGTTGGGATAACGCAAAAATTTTGGCAAATGCTAAAAATTTAATTACTACTCTTGGTGAAAAAGGATCTTTGATTACAACCAGTACTGGCGAAGAAATTATGATTAGTCCGTGCGCGCCGTTAAACTTAAACGATCCGACCGGAGCAGGTGACGCTTATCGAGCGGGTTTTTTTGCCGGTTACCAAAAAGGTTTTGCTTTAAAAGTTTGTGGACAAATGGGCAGTGTAGCCGCAAGTTATGCCATTGAAACCTACGGCACTCAAGATTACACTTATACTTTGGCGGAATTCACCGCTCGTTATGAGCAGGCCTATAATGAAAAATTGATTTTAAATACAATATAATTATGAAAAATGATTACAAAGTGGCTGACATCGGTTTAGCCGATTGGGGGAGAAAAGAAATTATTTTGGCGGAAAAAGAAATGCCGGGATTAATGTCTTTGGTAAAAAAATTTAAAGGCAAAAAACCGTTAAAAGGCGCGAGAATTGCCGGTTGTTTGCATATGACCATTCAAACAGCCGTTTTGATGGAGACCTTGGTAAAACTCGGCGCGGAAGTTCGTTGGTCAAGCTGTAATATTTTTTCCACTCAAGATCACGCAGCAGCTGCCATGGCAAAAGCGGGAATTCCGATTTTTGCTTGGAAAGGCGAGACGGAAAATGAATATTGGTGGTGTGTTGAGCAATCTTTAAAATTTGCCGACGGCAAAGGTCCGAATTTATTATTGGACGACGGTGGGGATTTGACTTTGCTCGTTCATGAAAAATATCCGAAGATGTTACAGGATATCAAAGGTGTTTCCGAAGAAACCACGACCGGCGTTCATCGTTTGTATCAAATGATGACCAAGAAAACTTTGGGAACGGTCGCAATCAATGTAAATGATTCGGTTACCAAATCAAAATTTGACAATAAATACGGTTGTCGCGAAAGTTTGGCTGACGGTATCAAACGCGCGACCGATATTATGATTGCCGGCAAAGTGGTAGTGGTAGCCGGTTACGGCGATGTCGGCAAAGGTTGCGCGCAAAGTATGCGCGGTTTTGGCGCGCGAGTTTTGGTTACCGAAATTGATCCGATTAACGCGCTTCAGGCCGCGATGGAAGGTTATGAGGTGGTGACTATGGAAGAGGCCGTAAAAATCGGCGATATTTTCGTAACCGCGACCGGTTGTTGCAATGTGATTACCGGCGCTCATCTGAATAAAATGAAAGACGCGGCCATTGTTTGTAATATCGGTCATTTTGACAGCGAAATTGATGTGGCTTGGCTTACTTCTCAAAAAAATATCAAAGAAGAAAATATCCAACCGCAAGTTGACAAATTCATCTGGCCATCTTCCGCTAAAGCTTCGGACGGCGCGTCTTCCGGCAAATGCATGATTTTATTATCACGGGGACGTTTGGTAAATCTTGGCAACGCTCACGGTCACCCGAGTTTTGTGATGAGTTCGTCTTTTACCAATCAGGTTTTGGCTCAGCTGACTTTGTGGAATAACAAAGGAAAGTATGAACGAGGAGTGGTCTACACTTTACCGAAAGAGTTGGACGAAGAAGTGGCTCGTTTGCATCTTGGAAAACTTAATGCGAAATTGACCAAGCTTACCAAAAAGCAAGCCGATTATTTGGGCGTGCCGATAAACGGTCCGTTCAAACCCGATCATTATCGTTATTAAAATATGATAAGGAATTTGATTCAAGAATGCATCACTGCTTCAGATAAACGGGAAACAACCAGCGAAGAAGTTGATATAGCCAGAATGAATCACACAGAAGATGCTAAACTTAAAGAAAGAATTGAAGCTAATTTAGACGTTGATGCTTTAAGTGACCAGCTTACTTTTTTTAGTAGAGGGTTTTTAAATAGACACGAAACTAATCAGTTGATTAGAGCGTTAGCCAAATTAGTCATTGAATTGGAAGAAAAAATCACTCAGTACGATACTGTTCTTAGCGATGATGCTAGTGGACGATTAGTCACTTTATTTTTAGTCAGAGTAATAAATAAGAAAAAAGACGAATCAAATCTTCAGCCGGTTAAATCTTATTTTATATCCGGTGGCGCAAATAGTGAAGAAAATAATCAAGCTATAGACGATTTTCTTTTAAAAAGCAAAAGTTCATTCGGTAAGGTTTTATTGGTCAGCGAATATATAGTGACTGGATCTAGTTTGACCAGATTAGCTAATAGATTAACAGGACAAGGAATAGATTTTGATGTTGCCGTTTTGTCAATTTCCCCTGGTCATGGTTTTTTGGGAAATAATAACTTGGATAAAAAAACGATAAATTTAAAAAAAAGATTAAAATATGGAGAAGAAAGCAGGGTAGCAGGAGATGTTTTTTATAATAAAATTTTTAATGGAGTTGTAAAATCTGATTCCGGCACTCACCCTGTAAAAAGAAAAAATGTCAAGCAATCATTTATAAATAATTCAAGACGAGATATGGAATTTTTAGCTGATGAAATTTATAAATTGATTGAGAAAAAATAATTAATAATTAACATAAAAATTATGGAACAAACAGCAAAAAGCGGACCAAAAGATGTATTTTTGCATCTTTTCAACATTCTGACTTTTTATGTCAGTGTGATCGGCTTCATTACGCTTTACGTCGGCTACATTTCGGTTTTATTTCCTGATCCGTTGAATTTTTATTTTACCTCCATCGCCAACAACATCCGCGTTTCAACGGCAATTTTGTTCATCGCAGTGCCGGCTTATTTGATCACTTCCTGGTTTTTAGCTAACGATCTGGTAAAAGTTCCAGCCAAGAGAGAAGCGCGACTCAGAAAATGGTTGCTGTATTTTACTTTATTCATTTCCGCGATTACCGTGATAGTTGATTTGATCGTTTTTATTTTTAACTTTTTAAGCGGCGAACTAACCACTCAATTTTTTCTGAAAATTTTGGTCGTCCTGATTACGGCCGGCGCGGTTTTTAGTTATTATATTTGGGATTTAAAAAGAGCTGATTTAAAATCAAAAACTCCGAAGATGCTCGCCTGGATTGTGGCGGTTATTGTGTTAGGCAGTATTGTCTGGGGATTTTTCTTGATTGGCACGCCAGTCGATCAACGCAATCGTCGGTTTGACGATACCAGAGTTCAGAATTTACAGGAATTGCAAAGCCAGATTATCAATTATTGGCAACAGAAAGAAGTTTTGCCGAAGGAATTAAGCGCTTTGCAAGACAGTATTTCCGGCTTTATCGTTCCTTTGGATCCGATGGATAAAAGTTCTTACGAATATAAAGTGATTGATAAATTGTCTTTTGAATTGTGCGCCGTTTTTCAGACCTCCAGCAATGATTTTAAAAATTCCGCTTTGGAAACAAAACCGGCTTATTATGGCGCATCTTTGCAACAGAATTGGGATCACAAAATCGGTCGCGCTTGTTTTACTCGGAACATTGATCCAGATTTATACAAGCCGGTAGTAAATACCGTTGATGTAAAACAAGCTCGTTAAAAACTTATGAAAAATCCTTACATTGTCGGCGGATTGTTCGTAATAATCATTTTGACCGCGATTGGTGTCAGATTGTTTTCCGGTCCGGAAGACGAGTGGTTGTGCGTGAATAATAAATGGGTTCGTCATGGTAATCCAACAACAATAAAACCGCTTTCCGGCTGTGGCGAACAGAAAGTTGCTGTGAACGAGCCGGTAATTAATGAAGCGAAAAATGATTTGGCGGATAAAATAAAAGTTGATTTTCCAACCGCAAACTCCATTGTTAGTTCGCCGTTAATCATTGTCGGCCAAGCTCGCGGGTCTTGGTATTTTGAAGCGACTTTTCCGGTTTCACTGCAAGATAAAAATGGCAATGTTTTGGCGCAAGGAATCGCGACGGCTCAATCTGATTGGATGGTAAATGATTTTGTGCCGTTTATCGCGAAGTTGGAATTTACTCAGCCGGTTGAAAATACGCCAGCGGTTTTGTTGTTAAAAAGAGATAATCCGTCTGGAATGCCCGAAAATGACGCGACGTTTGAATTGCCTTTAATTTTAAAAACCAAATAATTATGCGGGTTTGGGATATTTATCCTCGTCATTTGTGTCGCAAACATTTGTTGGCCGAACACAGAGAACTTCACGGTTTGTGGAATATTTTAACGAAACACCATGGTAAGGGCGGTTATTCCCGTCATCCGGAAACATTGCGTTGGGTCGGAAAAAATAAAGCGTTGTATGAACGTCATGAAGTTTTGGTAAAAGAGTTTTTGAGCAGGGGATACAATCATCTGACGCCTTTGGATAAACGTTTGGCAAAAGGATTGGGTGGGCAAAAAGTTTTTATCAATACAATCGTTGAACAAAAAGTAATTTTAAAAAATAAACCTTGTGATTGTTTGTTGCGCTGAGTTATGAAAAAAAATGTTGAGTTTAAAAATAAATTAAAAATAGCAAGCATTATTTTGCTAACGTCTTTTTTGATTTTTCCAACTTGCAAACTTTTCGCGCAGGACGCGGCGGCGCAAACAGCGGAATTACAACAGGAATTAAAAGCGATTGAAGCTGAAATCGCGTTATATGAAAAACAATTAACCGGCGTGGCTTCGGAAAAAAATACTTTAAATAAAAAAATCAACGAGTTGAAATTGCAACAATCAAAAATTGCTTTACAGATCAAGCAGACCAATCTTAATTTGAAAAAAACCGAAAGCGATCTGAGTATTGTGGAAGCGAATATTGAAGTCAAAAAAAGCGCCATTGCGGTTTTGCAGGAAAAAATTACTTCGTTGGTGCAATTAATCAATAAAAAAGATAATTATTCGGCCTTAACAATTTTTATAAATAATCATGATATTGGCGGATTTTTTAATGAGTTAGTGGAATACCGAAAAATTATCAGCGGCTTAAAAGACGTTACCAATCAGGCGCTGGCTGAAGAACAGGCCTTGCTTATTGATCAGGAAAAACTGAATAACATGACCGAAGAACAAAGAAACCTGCTTTCCATCAAAAGCTTGCAAAATAAGCAATTATCCGGATCATTGGCGGAACAGGCCACGGTTTTGGCAGAGACCAAAGCCAAGGAAAGCAATTATCAGGCGATTTTAAGCGATAAGAAAAAACGCGCCGCCGAAATCAGAAATCGTATTTATGATGTCTTGGGTTTGGCAAAACAGGTAACTTTCGGACAGGCCTTGGAAATCGCTTCTTGGGCGGAATCGCAAACCGGTGTCAGGGCCGCTTTCTTATTGGCGGTTTTAACTCAAGAATCAAATCTGGGTAAAAACGTCGGCACTTGCAATCGGTTGGGTGATCCGGCAAATAAAAGTTGGAGAGAAATTATGCCGGGACCTATTCATTACGCCAATTACGTTAAAAACGGCAAATCCTGCAGCGGCGCCGACACGCCTTGTTCTTATCGCGACGATCAAACGGCCTTTCAATCCATTACCAAAGAGTTTGGTATGAATCCGGATATTACTCCGGTTTCTTGTCCGATGACCGACAGCCAAGGAAACCGAATCGGTTTTGGCGGCGCGATGGGGCCAGCGCAATTTATTCCTACCACTTGGCTCGGGTACAAAAGCAAAGTTTCCGCTATTACCGGCAAAACAGCTAATCCTTGGGATATTAGAGATGCCTTTTTAGCAGCAGCCATCAAATTAAAAGGCGACGGTGGCGGCGCTATTTCCGGCGAATGGACCGCTGCTATGAAATATTTTTCGGGCTCTACCAATAAGGCCTACCGTTTTTACGGCGATAATGTCGTGAAAATGGCCAAGGAGTATCAGCAAGATATTGATGATTTAAAATAATGTGATTTGCTAAAATTTTCAGGATATTGTATAATACAATTGGATTTTAAAATTATGTTAAAATTTGGCCTAAAAAAGAGATTTATAAAAATTATTTTGTTCACTTTTTCAGCTTCGATTATAGTGAATCTTTTTTGTTCCGCAATTGCGATGCCGAAAATCGTTTTAGCTTCTACCGCTAATCAAAATGAACAATCTCAAAATGAACAGTCCGAGATGTCAGGAATGTCGGTTTGTCAGGCCGAAACGGTTGAAAATAAAATTAAAATAATATCTGATTTCAATTTGCGAGTCGATTTAGGCGATGTCGGTTCTGTTAATTGTTGTTCGTCAAAAAAGGATTATTTTAAACTAACAGCCGATACAGGCAAGCAATTAAAAAATATTTTGTCAGGCGGCGACGTTTTATCGTCCCAATTAAATTCAATCATAAATAATAATTATCAGCATCTTTCTTATTCTAATCTTTCTTCGCCGCCGCAATTGTCGGCCTTGCAAACAATCTTCAAAAAGGAGTGAGTATAATTTTAGCTATTCCGGCGGTTTTTTAGTATCTTTAAAAGTGCTAAAAAATTAAAAGAATGGTTTTTTTATTTAATTAATAACTGAAATTATTTTAAATATGAACAATAATAAATTAACAGTGCCGATTATCGGTATGCACTGTAAATCGTGCGAGCTGCTAATAGAGGAACAGCTGAATGAAATAAAAGCCGTGAAAAAGGCGAGAGTAAATTTTCATCGCGGTCAAGCGGAAATTTTTTACGAAGGAAATTTGGATCAAAATGAAATTAATAAAGCTGTTCAGGAAGCCGGTTATCAGGTTGGCTCAACAAATGATAAGCGACTGTTTATCAGCAGAAATAAAACCGATTATCAGGATTTAGCGATCGCTTTTTTGATTTTAATCGGAGTTTATTTTATTCTCAAAGGTTTAGGTATTACCAATATCAGCTTTAATACTTCTGAAGACGGTCTAACTGTGCCGATTGTTCTATTGGTCGGTTTGACAGCCGGCATCTCCAGTTGCATGGCGCTTGTAGGTGGTTTGATTTTGGGCATTTCCGCCAAACACAATGAACAGCATCCGGAAGCGACAGCCGGACAAAAGTTTCGGCCTCATTTATTTTTTAATTTAGGACGGATTTTAACCTTTGCCGTGTTAGGTGGAGTGTTAGGATTGATTGGTTCAAGTTTTCAATTATCCGCGACCGCTTTGGGAGCGCTAACCGTTTTTATCGGTTTGGTAATGCTGATTATGGGTTTGCAGATTATAGAAATTTTTCCTTGGATTAGTCACTTTAAATTGACTTTGCCAAAAGGAATTAGCCGCGTCTTAGGTCTGAAGCGCCATCAGCAAGAATATAGCCATAAAAATTCCATGATTCTCGGAGGGTTAACTTTCTTTTTGCCGTGCGGTTTTACGACTGCCATGCAGATTTATGCTGTCGGTTCCGGCAGTTTTACGACCGGCGCTTTGATTATGAGCTTATTCGCTCTTGGCACGGCTCCCGGACTTCTTGGCATCGGCGGTTTAACGGCTATGGTCAAAGGCATTTTTGCCAGAAGGTTTTTTAAGTTTGCCGGACTAGCGGTAATCGCTTTCGCTTTTCTGAACATTGCCAACGGCTTTAATTTAACCGGAATTAGTTTTGCCGTTGCTAAAGAAACCGTAAATGTAAATGACCCGAACGTGATTATAAAAGATGGCGCGCAGATAATTAAAATGGTGGAAAATAATAATGGTTATTCGCCTAATAGTTTTACTATTAAAAAAGACGTGCCGGTCAAATGGATCATTGACGCTCAGGCGCCATATTCTTGCGCCAGTTCTTTAATAGTGCCAAAGCTTAATATTAGAAAAAATTTAACGGCCGGACAAAATATTATTGAATTTACGGCTAAAACGGTCGGTAAAATTTCTTTTTCCTGTTCCATGGGCATGTACACTGGCGTTTTTAACGTGGTTGATGATTCCGGAAAAACAGCTGTTAATTCTGCGTCCGTGGCGGTTGCGGCAAGTCAGCCGGCTTTAAGCAGCGGTTCTTGCGGTATTAACGGTGGCGGTTGTGGCGGTTGTGGCGGCGGAAAAAATATTCAAATCAATTCGGTGGCAACCAAGCCGGATGTCGTCCTGGCAGATAATCAAATTACCGCCGGAAAAGTTCAGGTCTTAAAAGCGACTTTTACCAATGTTGACGATATGCAACCCAATAGTTTTGTGGTTAAGGCCGGACAGCCGGTGCGGCTGGAAGTTTACGCTCAGGAAAACGGCCGCGGTTGTATGTCCACGATTAAAGTGCAGAAACTTTACGAAAATATTCAGTCGCTAAGAGGCGGACAAACCGCGATCATGGAATTTACGCCGACTGAAAAAGGGGATTATATTATCGCTTGCGCCATGAATATTCCTCATGGAGTTATTAAAGTTGAATAAATTAAAAAATATTAACTATATGTTTACTTTAAATTTTAGATTAGGCGGTTTGACTTGCGAGGCCTGTGTTAAACTTGTTGCCAAACGTTTGCAAAAGATAACCGGAGTAACGAACGTGATTATTGATTTGACATCCGGTAAAAGTTCCGTGATTTCCAAAACAGAACTTTCTTTAAACGAGATTAGGCAAAGTTTAGCCGAGACCGAATATATTATTATTGATTAACCCTGGAAGATATGAAAAAAAATATTACTTTAAAAATAAGCGGCATGCATTGCGCTTCTTGTTCCAAAATAATCACCGAAGAATTATCCGATTTGAACGGTGTCAGCAATATTAATATTGCTGAGCAAACCGGTATTGGAACGTTGACTTTGGCTGATGAACAAACGAGCAGCGCTGAAATTTTATCGGCCGTGAAAAACGCCGGTTATCAGGCGGTGGTTATTCAGGAAGCTGACGTTGACCAAGACGTTGAGCAGGATAAACAAGAACAAAATCAGCCGTTGATAAATTCTGTGAATCTTGAAAATAAAAGCGGCGGCGAAGCAAGAGCCAATCTTTCTTTATTTGGCATGCATTGCGCGTCTTGCGCGCAACTGATTGAACGTTCATTAAAAAAAGTTGCGGGAGTGGAGCAGGCGAGTGTCAATTTTGCCGCGGAAAAGGCCTCAATTCGTTTTAACGATCAACAAACGAATCTTGAAACTTTAATCGTGGCCGTGAAAAACGCCGGTTACAAAGCCGAGCCAATCAATGAAAAAGATTATGATTATGAAAGCAAAAAACGCGAACAGGAAATCAGTTCCTACGGCAAAAAGTTTTGGTTTAGTTTGGTCTTAAGTTTGCCTTTGTTGTTTTTTATGCTGCTTGATTTTTTTGCCGTTCCAGCTAAAGACGCGCTTTTGCCGTTCGTTGGTTTGATTTCCCTGATTATTACCACACCGGTTCAATTTATCATCGGCGCCGGTTTTTATAAAGGTTTTTGGTCGGCTCTGAAAATGAAAACCTTTAACATGGACAGTTTGATCGCGATTGGCACTTCAACCGCCTATTTTTACAGTTTGTTCAATTTACTTGATTATTTTGGCAAAACCGGTTCAATTATTGGCTTAAACGGTAAAATTCCGGAATTATATTTTGAAACCGCCGCTTTTTTAATCACTTTCGTGATTTTAGGCAAGTGGTTGGAAATTCGGGCTAAAGGCAGAACCAGCGACGCCATTAAAAAATTAATGGGTTTGCAAGCCAAAACCGCTCGCGTCATCAGAAATGGCGTTACCGCGGATATTCCAATCGCGGAAGTCGCGCACGGCGATATTATTTTAGTTCGTCCCGGCGAAAAAATTCCGGTTGACGGCGTGATTACTAAAGGCGCGTCGGCTATTGACGAGTCCATGATTACCGGCGAAAGTTTGCCGGTGGAAAAAAATGAGGGCGATTCGGTGATTGGCAGCACCATCAATAAAACCGGCGCTTTTGAATTTAAAGCCACTAAAATCGGTTCGGAAACGGCTTTAGCCCAAATTATTCGTTTAATTGAAGACGCTCAAGGATCAAAAGCGCCGATTCAGGGTTTCGCCGACAAAATCTCCGCTGTTTTTGTGCCGATAGTGATTGGCCTCGCCGTTTTGACTTTTTTGGTCTGGTATTTCTTTTTGGGCGCTTCTTTATCTTTCGCGTTGATGGCTTTTACAGCCGTGATTGTGATCGCGTGTCCTTGCGCTCTGGGTCTTGCTACGCCGACTTCTTTAATGGTCGGCACCGGCAAAGGCGCCGAACAGGGTATTTTGATCAAAGGTGGCGAACCATTGGAAGCCGCTTGTAAAATAGACGCCATCGTTTTTGATAAAACCGGCACTTTAACTAACGGCCGGCCGGAAGTAACCGATTTTCTTTCTTTCAGCGAGTTAAGCAAGCAGGAAATTTTAATTATTTCCGCCAGTTTGGAAAAAATGTCCGAGCATCCTTTAGCCGAAGCGATTTATACTTACGCTAATCAGCAAAAGTTAACTCTGAAAAAAGTCAGCGATTTTTCCGCTATCCCAGGGCGCGGCGTTAAGGGGATAATTGACAACGAAGAATATTATTTTGGCAATCGTCGTTTATTAACCGAAGTATTGAGTCATTCCTTGGCAGAAATAAACGAGCAATTGATCGCTTTGGAAAAACAAGGCAAGACCGCTATGATTTTAGCTGCTAAGAAAAAAATTCTGGGGATTGTTGCCGTGGCCGATACCGTAAAAACCAGTTCCGGACAAGCCATTGCCGAATTGAAAAAAATAGACGTTGAGATTTACATGATTACCGGCGATAACGAAAGAACAGCCGCGGCTATTGCCACTCAAGTCGGAATTAGCAATGTTTTAGCCGAGGTTTTGCCGGAAGATAAAGCCGGTCAGGTTAAAAAGCTTCAGGAACAAGGCAAAAAAGTCGCTATGGTCGGCGATGGCATCAATGACGCGCCGGCTTTGGCGCAGGCCGATTTGGGTATTGCCATGGGTTCGGGAACGGATGTTGCCATGGAAACCGGCGGTATTGTGATTATGAAAAATGATTTGCGTGATGTAGTGACTGCTTTGCAATTGTCTCGCGAAACCATGGGCAAGATCAAGCAAAATATGTTTTTTGCTCTATTCTACAATGTCATCGGCATCCCGATTGCCGCTAGGGTTTTTATCGGCTTTGGTTTGATTTTAAAACCGGAATTGGCGGGCCTTGCTATGGCTTTCAGCTCCATTTCCGTGGTTACGAATTCGTTATTATTAAAACGTTTTCGCCCCAATAAAATAAATTACCTCTCCATAATCATGCCAATTATCATGATTTTGTTGTTTAGTTTTCTGTTTATTGAATTCGGGAGGTTGAGCAGGGGAATGAGTTAGGTAATAGCTTCTTTGACTAATTCTTCAATTTCTTTGTCGGAAAATTTTATTTGATTGACCAAGTTTTTAGCATCATCGGATAATCTATTATACATGAATTGAATTTTAGATTTGGTTTTTTCTTTTCCCATTCTTTTTAAATTAAAAGGAATATTGTAACTAAAATAAACCAAACTATCGGCATTTTTTAGTATATCGGACTCTTGGTCTCCGCCAAACTCATGATTTTCTACTAATTGTTTTACTTTATTAATAATATCTTGGGAGTAATTGTATTTTTTTAAAATTTCAATGATTATATTAGCTGATCTAATAGAGTGTTCTTTTTTAAATTCATTAATTTTAGAATAATCATCAAGATCTTTTTCGGTTATACCGGTTATGGCGCGTTCTATATCATGTGAGATGGCGGCTATTTGTAATGCCTCATCCGCGTCCGGCTTTAATTTTAATACCCATTCCAAAACCAGTTCCGCATGTATTTTTTCAAAGCTTAATGGCAATCTTGGCAAAATATCCAATATTTCATTTTTAATCAAATCAAATTTACCCATTTTATACTATTTTTAAAATAATTTTATTTAAAGTTTGTTAACGTTTCGGCATATCTGGTTACGGCTTTTACACAAAAGCCGTAACCAGATATGCCGTGTTGCACGATGTAATAAAAAATTCTTTATTCGCCGATAGGCGAATTATTTAATTGTAATAAATTTATTTTTGTTGACTAATATATTCATTGATTTTTACAAAAACTCTTTCAAATAGCTTAGCAATTCTTTCTTTTTTCTCCGCCTCTTCTCTACTGTTTGGTGCTGGTGGAATTTCTTGGCTAGATAATGCATCTAATTTTACCCTTAATTCGGTAAAATTTTCACCATCAAACATTTCTTGAATGGCTGATAAGGTGTTTTGGGCAGCAGGAATACCTTCAAGTTTTTTTAGCAAATCCGGTTTAAGAATATAAACCGCGATTAAATCAGCATAAAAATCAGCATACTCATCATCAATTCCAACGGGTAGTGCTTCAAGGCCCTTATTTTTTATCATTTGCTCCAGTTTTTCCTCAAAGGAATGACCTAGTTCATGCGATAAAGAAAACGGTAATTCATCCTGATGTTGATAATTAGAATTAACCGTGACTGAATCATGATAATTTTCATCTCGAAACTTCGGATTTAATTTAGAGTTGAAGCCAGGATTTTCTGTTTTCATCTTTTTGTATCGTACATGAATTTTGTGATCCATGTAGGGCGCAATTGATTCAGTTATGCTTTTGGCTAATTTATGTTGATAACTATTTTGAGCGCTCTCTGCAAAAAAAGTAACATTTCCACTTTCGTAGGTTTTCTCTTGTTCATCTTCTGCGGACGTGAACTCTGGTTTATTTAGATTAGGTTTTTCTGGATTGAACATAAAATAAATTAATTTTTTAGGGTTTTTACCCCGCCGCTTGCGGCGTATGCATGTGGTGTTAGAATAAGTGTATAATGAGTTATTAACTTTGTTTTAATTAATAACGTCGCAAGTGCGGTAATACCC
>Ga0172370_10005919_pt1 | contig 15597 bp, 13 predicted proteins | sample LakKiv5m_FD_114538 | JGI IMG/M metagenome (GOLD analysis project Ga0172370, IMG submission 114538) | Freshwater microbial communities from Kabuno Bay, South-Kivu, Congo - kab_022012_11.5m | ecosystem: Environmental > Aquatic > Freshwater > Lake | place: Democratic Republic of the Congo...
GAGCTTATCTATTCCATCGAGCACAAACATTTAGGCAAGCCCAACAAGTAGTACGGTATGGCAACAATACAGTCAATACATGCATACGAAATCATCGACTCCAAAGGCATGCCGACCATCGAAGGCCGGCTTACGTTGGATGACGGCCAGATCGTGACGTCATCCGTTCCCGCGAATCCCCTGCAGAAAAAGGATATGGCGGTCGATTTGCGCGATGAGGATGCCGCGCGTTTCGACGGCAAGGGTGTCACGCACGCAGTCTCGTATATCAACGACCTCATCGCTCCGAAACTGAAAGGAGCGTCCGTGTACAAGCAATACGAGATCGATACGTGGCTGACGAAGGCTGACGGGACGCGCAACAAATCGCGCCTCGGCGCAAACACGCTCCTCACCATATCGCAACTCCTGGTCAAGGGAGGGGCTGCCGCCCAGAAGATACCGGTTTTCCGGTACATCAACCTCCTGTATAAGAATATATATAAGGACGGGATACCCGTCGAGAAGATGCCCACCCCGATCTTCAACATGATAAACGGTGGCAGGCACGCCAACAACAAACTGGAGTTCCAGGAGTTCCTTATCGTGCCCTCCTCCTCGCTTACCTTTGGCATGGCTTACCAGAAGGCTGTCGAGATATTCGTCGAGCTCAAGAAAGTCCTCGAATACCGCAACGCCACCACGTCGGTCGGCGAAGAGGGAGGGTTCAGTCCCAACCTCACGACGAACCTCGATGCGCTCGAGATTCTCAATGAGACGGTATCCCAGAGAAGGATGAAGGTAGGGTTTGATTTCTTCCTCGGCATCGACATGGCGTCATCCTACTATTTCAAGGACGGCTTCTATACCATAAAAGATAAAAGTCATCCGCTCAAGAAACAGGAGTACCTGGATTTCATCAAGCACCTCGTCGACAACTATTCCATCCTCATCCTTGAAGACGCCTTCGCCGACGAGGACTGGGATGGCTGGAAGAAACTGCACGAGCTTTATTCGGCCAATATCTACATCGTCGGAGACGAGTTGACGCGGATGAATAAGGAGCGCCTGACGTACGTGGCACGCGAAGGATCGTGCAACTCCTTCATCATCAAACCGAACCAGGTCGGCACGGTCACCGAAACATTCGAACTCGTCAATATCGCCCGGAAAAACAATATTACGCACATCGTGGCGGGCCGTTCCAGCGAAACGAACGACGATTTCATCGCGGACCTGTCGGTCGGATTGCAGTCGGAGTTCGTCAAATTCGGGGCGCCGACACGGGGAGAGCGGGTTTCCAAATACAACCGTCTCTGGCAGATAGAACGGGAAGAATTGACAGCTCCAACGAAATCATAGCGTATAATTATCTCTATGATCGGCAAAATCAAGGGCACACTCATAGAAACGGGTCTCCATCAAGGTCTCATCGAAACCAGCGGTGGAGTCTCGTATCTGGTATTCCTTACGCCCTCTCTTCTCGGCAGGTTTCCCGTCGGGTCTCCCCTCGAGGTCTATACCTATCTGCAGGTCAGGGATGATGCGATGGTCCTTTTCGGGTTTGAGGACAAGGACCAGGAATCATTTTTCACGCTTCTTCTCACGGTCCCGGGGGTCGGCCCGAAGACAGCCTTCAACGTCATTTCACATACACAGTTCCGCGAACTCCTGAACGCGGTGCGGACGAACGATGTCGAGTATTTCACCCATGTTCCGGGACTCGGCAAGAAAACCGCCATGAAAATAATCCTGGAGTTATCGCAGAAAATAAAGTCAGAATTCAAGTTTGATGCGGGATCCGTGTCCGAGGACGACAAGACGGTCATCGATGCCCTTGTTTCGCTCGGATACCAGGTCAAGGAAGCGCGTGAAGCATGTCTCAAGCTGCCTGCCGGACTCACGGTCGAGGAGAAGATAAAGCGGGTCCTGTCCCGTGCGTCAACCAAGAAAACCTGACCTGCTATAATAAATCCCATGAAGAAAAAGGATGAAAATCTGAGGCCGCAGACTTTGGCGGAGTACATCGGGCAGGACAAAATCACCCGAACCCTTCACCTCTTTATCGAAGCTGTACGCAAACGCGGTTCCGCCTCCGAGCATGTGCTCCTCTACGGGCCGCCGGGCATCGGCAAGACAACCCTTGCCAATATCATCGCCCATGAACTTCGGGGGGAGATAAAAATAACCTCGGGTGCCGCCATCCAGAAAACCGGCGACCTCGCGGCTATCCTGACCAACCTGAAAAATAACGATATTCTTTTCATCGACGAGATCCACCGCATTCCCAAACCAGTCGAGGAAATGCTCTATCCGGTCATAGAGGATTATGCATTGGACATCATCATCGGCAAAGGCGCTGCCGCGAGGACCGTCAGGCTGCCCGTTCCGAAGATAACCATCGTCGGGGCGACGACCAAGCTTGCGCTCCTGTCAGGACCTCTCCGTGACCGGTTCGGACTTATCCTCCGCCTGGATTTCTATACCGAGAGAGAGATGATAACGATAGTCAAGCGTGCGGCGGCAATTCTTGAGCTGCCCCTCCGCGATGATGCTGCGCAGCTTATCGCCGTCCGTTCACGCAAAACGCCCCGTCTCGCCAATCGCATTCTGAAACGGGCGCGCGATCTTTTCCAGGTCGATAACCATAAGATCATCGACATCAACATGCTAAACAAGCTCTTCACGCTGCTTGCCATCGATTCCGAAGGGCTTGCCGAAGGCGACCTCAAGTATCTCAGGCTCATCGGGCAAAAGTACGAAAATATAGCGACGGGCATCGAGACACTGGCATCGGCGCTTTCCGAGGACCGTCAGACCATCGAAGAATTCATCGAACCCTATCTTCTGCAGATAGGATTCATCAAGAAAACACCGCGTGGCCGTGTCCTGACCCGCAAGGGAATGGAGCATATCGGCATTGTCCAAAAAAAGGCATAGACCAGGAGCGTCTTGTTTGATATAATCATGACTCAGCCGGGGTGGCGAAATGGCATACGCGCAGTCTTGAGGGGACTGTGGAGCAATCCGTGGAGGTTCAAGTCCTCTCCCCGGCACTAGAAGAGATAGGTTCAATGTAAACACGTGATCTAGCCTGGGTTAGTTGGGTGACTATGGTATTTTTCCTCTCCATCTCGTCCTCCACTTATTTATTTTCCCATATTTAGCTTTGCAACCGGTTCAAGTCTCATCTTCTTGTTGCGCAGCTATCTTTAAACCATATTGCATTTTTAGGTTTTCATATTATGTATTGACATAATATAGTTTATGCCATAAACTATTTGTTACATAAACAATATGAAAATCCAGATTAAGCTAATAGCTCAATTTCTAAGTAAAGCAGTCAAGGTAAGACGACTTATAGAGCAAGCGGGATCATTTGAGGATAGTGCCGCAACACTTTTGCAAGTCGAAGCCTTAAAATGTATTCAATCAAATTCAGATAGTACTGTAGGGTCATTGGCTCGTGAACTGGCCATGTCATTATCCTCAACAACACAACTAACTAATCGTTTAATAGATAAAGAGTGGATTGTCAGAGAAACTAACCAAAATGATCGTCGTGTCATTGAACTAAGGCTAACTAAATTGGGCAATGAACAAATACGAGTATGTATGGATCACATGTTTTCCTCTCACTTTAAAATACTTGCCAATGTCCCAGAGAGTGATCTTAAAGAAATGATTCGAATCTTCGAAAACATTGCGAATTCTCAAAAAGGAGTCAAATAGTATGAAAATAAACAAAATCTATTTTGTCGTTTCTACCCTTATCGTCTTGGCTCTTGTCTTAAAATTTACTGTTTTACAAAAACCAGATACTAGGTTGTTGTATACCGTTCAGAATAGTGCTTTCCTGGAAACGGTTGAGGTCAGCGGAATCTTTAACGAAACTGCTACTGATACACAAAAAGCAGCAAGTTATGCAACTTATCAAAACGCAGTGAGTAATCTTGTTACCGCCAAACAAAACAAGCAAGTAGCGGATGCCGCTATGTGGAGTAAGAGACAACTGGTTTTAAACGCTGAAAATGGGATCAACTATAAAAATGATAATACGACTAATCCGACAACCAAAGAAGACTACACTGAATTAGAGAAAATAATCATTGACTCTACTCTCACACAAGCAGAAAAAGATTTCAGAGCTGCAGAGATAAAGTATAAAGAGGCTGATGTAGCGATTGGAGCTGTTGCTGCACAAGTAAATGCAGCCAAAATTGATTATGAAGATACTCTTACAAATGAACCCTTGTTGGTCGTTAATGTTAATGAAGTCTATTTACCAAAAATAAGCGTTGGACAAAAAGCAACTGTCGTTTTTGATGCTATGAAAGACGATCATTTAACTGGAAAGGTTGAAAAAATTGAATCGGTAGGAACAGTCACAGCAGGCGGAGTAACATTTGAGATAAAAATCTCAATTAACGACCTTCCTTCAGGAATTAAGCCCAATATGACTGCTGTTGCAGCAATCGAACTAATTAATAAGAAAAATACGCTGACTGTGCCCCGTAGCGCCCTTATAGATAAAGATGGCAAGACCTACGTACAATTAGCGGATGCAAAAAATAATAACCTGACAGAAGTACAGCTAGGTGAAAAGGGTTATTCAAAGGTAGAAATTGTATCAGGACTAAATGCTGGAGCCATTATCTTGGCCAGACCAGAAACACAAAGTCTATGAAAATAGCTCAGTGGCTTACGAAATTTAAGAACGATTATACCGTTGGATCTTTTCTAGCGACACGAGAACTGAAACGAAGCAATCCATGGTCAACTGGGCTGGTTATCTTTGTTATGTCGCTGACGTTTATGAATATGGTGTTGATGGGTGGAGTGCTTATTGGTCTAGCTGAGGGAATGATGAATTCTTTTCAAAAGTACTACTCCTCCGACGTACTTGTTAAACCTGCTGTCCAAAATTATGCAATTACAGAGTCAAGTATTTTACAAAATGTCATAGAAACTTTACCTACATTCAGAGCATCATCCAGTCGATATACAGCTTCAGCAGTTCTTGAAAATCAAGACAAAATTAAAGTGAAAGAGACTGATATTGGTGAGAGGGTTAATGGCACACTAGTGGGAATACACTCAAAGGATGAAAACAATGTCACTGGAATCTCATCTAAAATAATTGAAGGGACATACCTCGACGAATACTCAACTGATACAGTTGTTGTTGGCAAAAGTTTACTGGCTCAGTACTCAAAGGGCTCGTCAACCGAACCTCGGCTCAAAGATATTAAGATTGGGTCGAGATTATTACTCCTTGTTGGTGAATCCAAGATGGAAGTAATAGTCCAAGGTATTGTAGATAGTGGTAATACCACCGTTGATGGTCGAATTTTCATTTCTGAAGCGACCATGAGAGCTTTGACCCACAATCAAAATCTAAATGCCAGTGAAATTGCTGTCTCCCTACTACCAAATACATCAGAACAGGATGCAAAAAACTATATTCTGGCTAATTTTCCTTATTCGACAAATATCATCGTTGAAACTGGCGAGGAAGCATTGCCAAAAGCAATTCAAGATATGAAAAAAACATTTTCCATGCTTGGCAATATGGTCGGTGCAATCTCTTTGATTGTGGGTGCTATTACTATTTTTATTGTTATTTTTGTCAATGCCATTACCAGAAGAAAGTATATTGGAATTATGAAAGGGATTGGCATCTCTGCTTCCGCTATTGAAATTTCCTACATCATTCAATCGCTTTTTTACGCCCTGTCTGGCATTGCTATCGCGAGTTTACTTGTGATGGGTTTTCTCAAGCCATGGTTTGCTATCCATCCCCTCAAATTCCCCGTTACAGAAGGACAGCTCTCCGTAACCTCATCTGGTCTGATGATTCGCGGTTTAATTCTAATGGTTACTGCTTGTATTTCCGGCTATATTCCAGCCAGAATGGTAACCAAGCAAAACACACTCGATGCTATTTTAGGTAGATAACACTATGATTAAAATTAAAGATATAACCAAAATATTTCGCATTGGAGACACGGAGCTTACTGCCTTAAAAGGCATTACTTTTGATATACCAGCAGGTCAGTTTTTAGCAATTACTGGACTCTCTGGCTCAGGTAAAAGCACCTTTCTGTATCAATTGAGCTTATTAGATACACCCAATAAAGGTACTATTTCTATTGAAAACATAAATGTTTCTGAATTTTCTAGTGACGAGCGGATTGCATATCGTCTTAATAATCTTGGCTATATTTTTCAGGATTACGCAATCTTGCCCACCCTTACTGCTAGAGAAAATGTAATGATGCCGCTTCTCATGCGAGGAACACCAGAAAATCTGGCCTCTAAAAAAGCTGAAGTAGCTCTCGCTAAAGTTGACCTTCAGGATAGATTTGATAATCTACCCAGCCAATTATCTGGTGGTCAACAACAAAGGGTAAGTATTGCCAGAGCCATAGTACACGAACCAAAAATTCTCTTTGCAGACGAACCAACCGCAAACCTCGATACAGTTTCATCAGATATTGTCTTAAAAATATTCCTAGATCTTCATAAACAAGGACAAACTATTATTATGGTTACCCATGAGCCTGAGTATGCTAAATTAGCACAGAGAAATATTGAGTTACGCGATGGATCAATTATTAGTGATGTACTTCAAAAACATAGTAAATAACTATAATAGGTCGTGGAAATAATGAGACACATTTCCTCTACATGTATTTTTCGTACCCAATAAAGTTAAATAAATCTACGGCGAAGCCGCCGTCCTCAAGACGGCGCATAAATTCTCTGCTTTTTGCTTGAGAAAGTATATTCAGACTTCCTTCCCAAAGGATATTGCGGTCGATAATGGCTAGTTTACGGTGGTGATTGCCTGTGCAAAGCAATGCTTGGATGCCTATGGCCTCAAATTTTTGGATTTCCACCTCAGATTGTTCATCATAGCCATCAATGTGCTCTCGTGGGTCACGGGTCACTATGTAGATTTTGACGCCACGCGCAACCAAGCGTCTAAAAACAGGCCAAAAAGTCTTCATTCTAGCTATTGTGATGAATGGGCTTTCGATAACTACTTCCTTCTGACTTTGCTCTAAATCAGCTAAGAAATTTGGGAAGAAGGTTTTTTCGTCGTGCAGTGAGGTTTTAATCATGTAAATCCTCCTCGGACTTCGATTGATACACTTCCATCAGTCTGGTAAAATGCACTAGGTAATTGTCGGAGAGCGGTTCAAAATAAGATTCGTCCTCCGCACCAATCGTAATGGCACGTCTTCGTTTACGCGATGGAGGTTCCCCGCCTAAGTCGGCGGGACTAACTCTCCGTAAGACTCGTTCCTCGCCAACGGAGAGTTGAGCAAGTCCTCTCCCCGGCACCAGTTCATTTATCTTCTCAGTGTCTTCCCGAGTTCTTGCACGAACACGCTACATGTAGCGTATCTGTTGCTTGCGTCGAAATCAGTCGCCTTGGAAAGAACGGCGAGAGTATCTGGAGATATTGCCGCAGTCTCGACTAGTTTTTGCCTGGGATGGATATGCGCCAGGAGATATGTCCATTCGGTGAATGGATAGTATCCCCCACCTAGATATTGGTAGGCGACCACTCCCAATGCATGTTGATCCGTCTGCGGCGCAAGGAGGGAGATGCTGCCCTCAATCTGTTCCGGTGCTGCATAGATGATGGTGCCCGGAGAAGATCTGTCAGGGCGGCAGGATGCCGGACGACACGAAAGCTCGTAATCCGCGATGACCGCCCCTGTTGCCCCTGAAGGATCCCGGAGCAGTATGTTTCCCGGCTTGACATCGCGATGTATGATGCCGGCCTCGTGCGTCGCATCAAGACCAGAAGCCACATCAGACAGCAATGCGACTATCCTGTCGGGCGACAGGTGATTGGCGACTCTGTTTATGCTATCCATGCCTCCGGCCATGAGTTCGAACAACAATCCCCTGCCCGCCTCCGTTTGTAAGAATCCGTGGCATCCTACCACACATGGATGATGAAGCCCGGACAGGACATCCCACTCATGTTCGAGGGCTGCCTCTTGCCGTGCCCGTTTCTCCGGACCGAGCCTGCTTGAGGGCAGTTTCAGGGCCAAGGATTGCCCGTCATGTTGTATGGCGATCACATCCGTGTACTTCCCGGACCCGAGATATGAAGGATGCGAATGCAGGGCGCCACTATTTATAGCTTGTAGTATATCTCTGGATAATGGGTGTATCGGAGATGAATGAGCTCTCTCGCGCATCCCAAAAATACTTCCTATATCTCTAAATAATTTCATATGAAGGAATTTCTGTTAAGATGAAGCCTATAATAATGTATTGACACCGAAATGTCAAACAATCATCGGAGCGTGGAGAGCGCTATCTCATGGGTCAAGGGAAGCGTTCGGAGCTTGCGTATTTCAGCTAAGGTATACCAACCATATGCAGATGCTTCGGAATTGAGTATGATAGGGGGCTTTTGATCGAGGGACGAAGTGAAGACAATAAAGATGCCATGCCAATCCTGGCGCGTTTCCGTGAGGATCTCGGGTATCATCCCCACCCTTGTAAGGGTTATCCCCGTTTCTTCACGTATTTCCCTCTTGATGGCGGCTTCCGGGCTCTCGCCGAATTCTATCCCGCCCCCGGGAAACTGCCAGCAGTCGCGGTACTTGCTGTCCTCGCGGTCAGCATCGGTCCGGAGCGTCATGAGGAATGTGTCCCGGAAAGATATCACCCCTATCACGACCGGCACCGTTCTTTTCATATGCTATTCTATCAAATGCTATAATATATTGATATGAAGGTCTACTTCACCGCTTCTATCGTCGGCAAACGCAGGTATCTTCCTGAATATCTCACCATCATACGACACTTCAGGTCAAAGGGTGCGACCGTCATGTCCGACCATATTATCAAGGCGTCGGAGGACGTCATACGCATGGAGACCAAGAAAGAGCGTCTCGCCTTCCATAAACAACTCGAGGATTGGATCCGCAAGGCAGACATGATGGTGGTCGAGGCAACGTTCCCGAGCATAAGCGTCGGATACGAAATATCCCTTGCCCTCCAAATGCAGAAACCGGTACTCATCCTGTACAAGGAAGGCGATGCTCCCTCGCTCCTTTCGGGTCATGCCAACGAGCGCCTGTACTGCGAGAAATACTCGCCAAAAACCGTCACGGCCATCATCGATGATTTCATTACGTTCGCGCAGGCAAGCGTGGACACGAGGTTCACGTTTTTCATCACTCCCGATATAGCCCGCCACCTGGAGAAGGTTGCGTCCAAACAACATCTTCCGAAGTCCGTGTACCTCCGCAAGCTCATCGAGAGAGACATGCAAAAAACCTCCTAATTCAATGCATCATGGTGATGCATTGCAATACGGCGCCCTTTACTTTAACATGGGAGCATTACCAGTTCTCATATCATCTATGCCCAGTCCCGAAGTGCTCAGGACTCAGGTAGAACGGGTCAAAAGACCGCCTTTCTGGGGTTTCGTTACCTATACGACCGAAGGCGTCGTGCCCGCGGTGCCCGAACCCATGGTAAGGGGATATCTTGCTTTCCAGGTCCTCCGCAAACAGGATAACCCGCTCATCGTCATCCCCGCCTCGGATGCACCGGGCGTGGTGCAACCTACCGCTCTGGAAGGGTATGCATACGGGTCATTCCCGAGCGCTGAAGAAGCCATCAGACATATCGCGGATGTCGGCGTAAACTCGCTTGAATCCGTTGCGCGACTTCATAAATACTCCTATGGGAGGACTGCCCAGATGGAACGCATACTCCGGGAAGGAAGACTCAGCCGCGAGGGCGATGTGGAGCTATTGGAAGAACTGTACGCGATGTTCGGCGCGGTACTCGGCAGGCTCCGGGCGGAGCTTCTGTATAGCCATGCGGGCCAGGAATACCAGGCCCAAACCCATCAGGCGGTATCGGGCGTTGTCGCCAACTTCAGGGGAGAGCTGGACCGGGAGGGGGTACTGACCGAACGGTATGTCTTGCCTTCCATCAGGCGCAGCACGCAACAGGTATCCGTCACGGCGGGATCCTTCTCCCAGAGGGAGCTTCGGGGATTCGATTTCCTGGGACAGCTTGGCAAAATGGGAAATCCGTTCCTGAGGCAGGCGATGCGCTCACAATAGAGTGCGTCCGGACCGACTTGAACGGTCAACCTACTCCTTAGAAGGGAGTTGCTCTATCCAATTGAGCTACGAACGCTGGCCCTCGGAGCCGCCTGTCGGATTCGGACCGACGACTTGCTGTTTACAAAACAGCTACTCTACCGCTGAGTTAAGGCGGCTGCACATACTCTCACAGCCAATCCATATGGCTTTCTATGGCTATTTCAACCCAATAATTATATCACCTAATGACCCCTTAAATAATCGATTATTGAAGATATATCGGGTTTACTTAATAGACCTTTGAGATTACTTAACCATAAATATTGTAGTATTAGTTAAAGATAGATACTATTTTTCGTTTCTCTCCCCTGCTCTTAGCTTACCATTGGATTTAGTTATGGTTTGAGTTAATATCTTATTGAAGGTAAAGAGTATAACCATTTAGTTTTAACCTTCCCTCATCTAGGAGCCTGTCTACTGCTGATTCAATAAGTCTAAGTGGCTCTCCTCGGTTTGAGCCAATACCAAAAACCTCTAGAATGGCTTTGGGAAGGAGCTCACGACTAAAACCAAATTGATCCTCAATCAGATAAAGGATTGCGTTTTCGATTTCCTCAGGTGGGATATGTGCTAGATCTCTTATAATGTCTTCATATGGCACTCTGAAACCATTAGTTGCACTTTCGTTTTTATATATAAATTTGCCTCTTTTTTTTAATGATGACCACTGTATTGCCCTTTTGGTTGCATAGTCCACATTCTTTTGTATATTGGAACCGGCTCTACCGACACCATACACTTCTTTGAGTCTCTCCATGATAAAGTCAACATGTATCGGTGTTTCTGTATACACAATAGAGGTTATTGTATTTACTAATTGAGTTACTTTTGTTGAATCCATCAACTCGTTCGACCATCTATGCCTATTAGTGCTAAATTTCCTATACGCACGTCCAGGTTTATGCTGTCTAGTACGTGTCGAGATGGGCTCTTTAATCTTTTCTCTTATGTTAATATCTTCAGTAAGGTTAGCGTCTTTTTTTATAGGAGCTGCTTGAACTGAGTCTTTTGAAGGTGAGGCCATTGCCGCTTCTAATGCTAACAATATGCCTTTTAATTCTTTTGCACTGTCCCTGAACCAATCTGTAGACCAAACTCGATAAATTTTCCATCCTTGAGATCGTAAAACCTCCTGTCTTAGCACATCTCTATCTCGAGCAGTCTTTGTATGGTGATAAGTAGCTCCGTCGCATTCCACCGCCATTATATACCTATTTTTGTCCCTCGAATCTCTTATGGCAAGATCAATACGGTATTCACTTGCACCTACCTGCTCATCAACAATCAAGCCCCTATCTCGTAAAGCGGTTGCAATTGAATCCTCGAAATCATTTGTTTCCTCATTAGTATTGGTTACAGGATCCGCTGGCAGTTCTCCATCTTGTTCTGCATATTGGATATAGTTTCTCAGCATGATTGCGCCCTTATTTGATGTATTTACAGCCCCCAACTCATGACTACGTAGACTTGTTACCAAATATAGCTGCCATTTCGCTCGTGTAACGAGGACGTTTAATCTTCGCCAACCTCCCTCACTATTTAACGGTCCAAAATTAAGACTTAAGCTTCCTGATGAAGTTTTTGCATAACCAATACAGACAATAATCACATCTCTTTCATCTCCTTGAACATTTTCTAGTGCTTTAATAAAAAACGGCTCAGGCCTATTTCCGTCCATTAGTGCCTGTAATTCAGGCTCTTTTGAAATAAGTTCATCTAAAGCTATTTCTATGGCTTCTTTTTGACTTGCATTCATTGCGGCTACACCAAGAGATCGCTCTGGAAATTGTTTGAAGTGCTCAATCACTATTTCTGCCACTTTTCTAGCCTCAACTAAATTTGTTCTGCTTCTACCTCTGTCCCATACACCCTTTTCGGTATAAACTAATTTAACACCGCGATGGTCTTTACTTGTGGAGGACGCAGGAAATGTTATAAGCGAATTATTATAAAAATATTTGTTTGAAAATTGAATCAGTCTTTCATCCTTACTCCTGTAATGCCATAGCAATTTACCCTCTTGAAATACTGGATATATCGCTAAACAATTATTTAATAAAGACTCTAACGGCTCATACTCTTCAGTAACATCTTCTTCGCTCTCCTCTTCGAATATAGTTGAAGCTGAAAAAAAAGTTGACGGTGGTAGCTGATTTTCATCTCCAGCTACAACTATTTGTTTCCCACGTAGGATAGCTGGTATAGCCTCGGGTGTAGGAAGTTGAGACGCCTCATCAAAGACAATAAGATCAAAATGGATACTTCCAGGCTTAAGAAAGGTAGAAACAGATATAGGACTCATTAGCATACAGGGTTTTAAAGCCTGTAATACATGGGGTATTTCATTAAATAATCTTCTAAGCGGTTTAATTCTTTTTTTCTTTTGTAATTCTTTTCTGAGTATTCCAACTTCACCGCCGTTTCCATATTTATCTTGAGCCGCCATTACATTTCTCGTTGGCTCATAAGCAACCTGTCTTATTCTCTTGAGCATAGACACTTGCAATTTCTTGTCTAATTCTTTAAATTGACTTACTTTTTCATTACGTAGAGGTCCCGAAAACTCTAATAAGGTTGGAATCGTATTAAGATATGACTCAACCCACCGTGAATAAAACTTTTTTTCAAAAAACTTTACTACCTCATCTGCCCCAACACTTCCCAAGGCTGAAATCAATGAAGAAAGACCTAATTTATTGCATCTATGCAATATGGTTTGCAGAACTATCCACTCATGCATCTTATGAAAAGATGATAATAACTCACGAGCTCTGTTAACGAAATATGACAAGTATGAGTCTACGATTCTAATTCCGTCAACAAAGCCATTCTCCCAATTTGACTCAACAAAGGACATCGCAGACTTTAATTCTTCGTTACTCGTAATTTCTAGAATACTTGAGATGCATTTGTGGTAATCAGCAGTGACAGTGAGCACCTCAATACCTGGTCGCATAATCTTATTTTGAGATATTGCCAAGCATAGATCGTTGGCAACGGCAAATTGGACAATCTTTTTTCCTAAATTTATAGGATTTTCTATTGGTTCGTTGACATATTTCGATAACACTTCATTATTAGATTCAAACCAAGTTATATTTTCTTGTAAAGTAGTTGCAATTTTAAAATTTGTAGACAAAAAAGAAATTGAAATATTAATGTTGCTTGAAAAGTGTTCAGAAATATCTTTCTTCCATTTCCAGAATTTAGGATTAAATATTCTTGTCCATGATGAGTACTGTGTAATTAGCGGATTTAGTAACGTACATAGTTCATTTGCGGATCGCGAGGTATGTTTTTTTAATTCACCCTGAAGTGCAATACTTTGTTCGGATCTCTCATGGGCTTGTTTAAACAGATTTTCTAAATTTTTTAGTTCTTCATTTGACTTGCTAATCCATTCTTTAGGTAGTTCGTCAGTTTTCTGTAATGAGTTTAAAACATCTGATAAACGCTCCACCGTTTCAAAATTAAACTCATTATTTATTGGAATAATTAGTTCGGAAAGTATATTTAAATTAGATTTCAAATCTTGAAATTTTTTTTGTATGACTTCTGTATTTTTTTTAATTAAATCCGTTGGGGTTTGTTGCCCTTCTTGAACAATAAATCCTCTCCACGGATGCATTTTTTTCTTATCGAATATACTTGATTGCACAGCCAAACTCTCGAGAGCTTCCACTTTTTCATTTAATTCTGTATCGTTTACGCCGATAACATCCAACCATGGTAAATCGAAATCCAGAGGCGGTAGATTACGCAGTTTCTCCAATAAACCTATCACTTGGTATATCGTTTTACATAGAGGATTCCTTTTTAAATGAATTTCGTTTACATAGCTATTAAGCTGGATCTTAAGTTTCTTTAATTTCTCCATCTGTTCATCAAGCGATGTTTCGTTTCCATTAAGGGGAATCTCTATCGTTTTTTTTAGCTCTTCAATTATTTTTAGTTTGCCTGCTTTTGTGCTATGAGCCTCAAGACAAAATCTGCCTAAACCGAGTTTCGAAAGTCTGTCGTGTACTACATTTAAAGCAGCCATCTTAGCGCTAACAAATAGCACTTTTTTACCTTCCCCTATTGCATCAGCAATTAGATTGGTGATTGTTTGACTTTTTCCTGTTCCTGGAGGCCCCTTAACAATTAAGTGTTTTCCTGATTTTGCTAAAGAAAGTGCTTCTAACTGACTCGCATCAGCAGTCATAACTGGAATTGGAACAATGTTTGGAGTATCTAAATCGTCTAGATTTTCGCTTAAAGCCTCAGAACTTTCCGATATTTGTCGAGCATTAGCCAGTGCTGCAATTAAGGGATTCTCTTGAGCTTCTTCGATCATTGTCTGTAAATCATTGTAGATAACTAGAGATTCGAACGAGAATGTGCTTAAACACGCCTTATCTTCCACTTTCCAACCTTGTTCTTTAATGCGTGATTTAATCTGTAAAAAAAATGAATGATAACTTTCAAGCGAGATCTCCTTGTCTTCAGTGAAATGCGGCAGATCGATATGGTGTTTTTTTCTAAGATAGAATTCTAAGGCTGGATTAAGATGAAATTCTTCATCTAATAATTTTAGCCTCATATTGTTATTCGGACCAAAGCTTTCTAGCTGGCAAGGCACTAACAAAAGTGGAGAAGAGGATTCTCCAAGTATGGGATCGTCCCAATTTAATAAACCAAAAGTAAGGTGTAGTGTTGTTACGCCCCTTTCTTCGACTGTCGATCTTCCATTATCATAAATTCGCTTAATTAGTCTACGCTGGGTTCTCAACTCACCTTCAAATTCAATATCACCGGGATGGACTATTATTTCAGGTTCTATTTCTGGATTAGTTATCTCTTCTATCCCTATTTGCAATTCATCTCTTGACCCCTTCTTCTTCTTTAAAATGATTAGTGGAATTTTTATAGATTCTTCATCAATGACCAATTTTTTAAACAATGAGGCTGTATCTGGTGATGTAACAAGGAGCTTACTTACTCTGGATCGATTTATGCCTAAGAGTGGATTGCTCCTTTTTAGGTCTAGTAATCTTTCGGCCCATATTTTAAGTTGAGCTCTTATTTTTTCTAAATCGAATTGAGGTAGATTTTCCTGAGAAGTAGAGTCAGAATTTGGGCTAACCATACATGTATAAGTATACTCCTATATTAGATGTCTGACAATATATCCTGGTTGATATGCATGCTTAGTAGTGTTGCTAAAAAATCAACGTCGTATATTAGTTAGTATGTGACGTGATCTACCTCGTCGTTTTTTTGTTTCTTTTAATAAATCTATAGCCGCATTTATATTGTTCTATAGGCTGAATAATACTCTTGTATAAGGAGGATTGTGTTATTTACAAAACAGCTACTCTACCGCTGAGTTAAGGCGGCTAAACCTTGTGCCGAGGGAGGGAGTCGGACCCTCACGACCTTGCGGTCACAGGATTTTAAGTCCTGCGTGTATGCCATTTCACCA
>Ga0172370_10005922_pt1 | contig 15590 bp, 9 predicted proteins | sample LakKiv5m_FD_114538 | JGI IMG/M metagenome (GOLD analysis project Ga0172370, IMG submission 114538) | Freshwater microbial communities from Kabuno Bay, South-Kivu, Congo - kab_022012_11.5m | ecosystem: Environmental > Aquatic > Freshwater > Lake | place: Democratic Republic of the Congo...
CCGCGACCGGCGGCGTCTGCCGGGCTGTGGCCGGCGGCGGCGCAGCAGGTAGCGACTGTGGCCCGGCCGCACCATGCCGCGTGGACCTCGTGTGTGCCGGCGCGACGGCTTCGTCGGCAACATGTCATCCTGACTGCGATCTGCAGACGGCTCAAGGCTGCGCTCCAGGTCAAGTCTGCGCCCATCTTGGCGCGGTGGCGGATGCGGCCGGACGCGGTGCATGCTCCGATGTCGAGGGACCGCTTGTCGAAGTTGCCGCACCGCTTCGCCTGGGCAAGAACTTCGCGGCCATCCAGGTCGACTTGCCTTCCGTGGTGCCTGCGTCGAAGTTCGTGGCCGCCAAGCCAAGAGCCAAGGAAGCGCCGACAGATGGCTGCCGCGCAGGACGCGGCGCGCCGTGGAGCGGATCCCTGTTCGCGCTGGTGATGGGCGTGTGGCTGTTGCGACGCAGACGCGCGTAGGGATCGAGTCTTTCCGTCACAGGCCCTTGGCGGTGTTTCATCCATGGCGGTGCAGACCGCGCACGGCAACTCAGCGCGCCACAAAAACGTCCAGGCCGGCTGCACTTACGCGCCGCCGGCCCGAATCGTCGGACCCGTTCAAGGCCGAGCGTTCTGCGGATTCACCCGCTGAGGGTTTGACCCGCCATGCCCCGACGGCCATCGCGGCTCAAATCTTTCCGTCCAACACCTTCTGCACAATCTCCGTCATCTTCTCAGGACTCATTGGTGCGTTGTACGACCGCCCGTTGATGTAGAGCGACGGCGTTCCGCGCACTTCCGCAGCCTTGGCCTCCTTGATGTCCTTGGACAGCCGGCCCTCGTACTTCTTGGCCTTGACGAATGCTTCGGCCTTGGCCACGTCCATGCCAGCTTCCTTGGCGTACTTCTTGAGGTTCTCTTCCTGCGCCTTCAGCTTCGCGTCGAGTTCGCCGTCAGCTGGCATCATCTGTGAGAAGTTGTTGTAGACGATGTCCTCGAACTCCCAGAACTTTCCCTGATCTTCTGCCGCCACGGACCAGTAGGCCGCCTGACACGCCGCCGGGTGCATGTCGCGCCCCATTTCGGGATTGCACTGGCTCGACAATGGGAAGTGCTTGAACACAATCGCAACCTTGCCGTGCATGTTCTTCTCGACCTGCTTCAGGGTCGGGATGATCTTGGAACAGAAGGGGCACTGGAAGTCCTTGAACTCCACAATCTTGACTTTTGCATCCTTTGGCCCCAAGTGCGGCGAGCCGGCGTAGTCGAAGTCCGCCACCTTGGCATCGAGCGCGGGCGGAGGCGTGAACTCCTTGCCGTCGGCGATCGCCTTGGCATAGACATCCTTCTTGGCCGTGCCGGCTTTGATGAGCGCGTCGGCCTTGGTCAACTCTTCATCAATGACTTTCTTGAAATCCTCGGCGGCGCGGCCACCAGCCATCTTGCGGCCCTGGACGAACACCGACGGCGTACCGCTGACCTGCACTTTCTCCGCGGCCGCCATGTCCTGTTCGACATACGCCTTGAACTTGTGATCCTTCATGCACTTCTCGAACTTCGCCGCATCGCCACCCACGCTCTTGACGTGATCCACCAGCTTGGCCGGGTCCAACTCCTGCTGGTGCGTGAACAGCGCTTCTTCCATCTCCCAGAACTTGCCCTGCTCCTTGGCGCACTGCGCGGCTTCTGCTGCGGGGAATGCGTTCTGGTGGAACGGCAACGGATAGTTCTTGAACACGAGGCGAACCTTGTCGGGGTATGCTTTGAGCGTTTCCTCAATCGCTGGGCGAACTTTCGAGCAGAAGGGGCACTGGAAGTCCGTGTAGAGCACGATGCTCACCAGTGCGTCCGCGGGACCCTTGACGGGCTCATCGCCACGCAGGGCAACTTTCCACACAGTCTTGTCATCCGGCGGCGGACGCTGCTTGTCGGCAGCCTGCGCCGGCGCGGCGTCGGCTGGCACGGGCTCGCCCTTGAACACCCAGCCGATCAGCTTGGCGCCGAGCTCAGCGTTGTTCGCCTTGGTGAGCTTTTCGTTCAGATCCGAGGCCTTGGTGCCCTTGCCCAACTCGTCGTTCGCCTTGGTGATCTGCTCGTCGATGACCTTCTTGAAGTTCTCGATCGGCTGCGCGCCAGCGATGTTCACACCGTTGATGAAAAAGCCCGGCGTGCCGCGCACGCCCAGCGCGTTGGCGATCGCCATGTCGCGCTCGATGTTCTTGGCGAGTTCGGCATCCTTCAGGTCGGTCGCGAACTTCGCCGCGTCGAGGCCGATCTCCTTGGCCCACTTCTGGATATTTTCATCCGTCATATCGCGCTGGTTGGCGAACAGCTTGTCATACATCTCCCAGAACTTGCCCTGGCGATGTGCGGCGAGCGCCGCGATCGCGGCCGGCTTGGCGCGATCGTGGAATGGCAGCGGCTGGTTGATGAAGATCAGGCGGACGTCCTTGGCGTAATCCTTCTTGATCTGGTCGACCGTGGTCGCAGCGCGGGAGCAGAAGGGGCACTGGAAGTCACTGATCTCGACAATCGTGATCTTCGCGTCCTCGGGGCCGACGGCCGGGAACTTCGCAGCCGTAGGCGCGGCAGGCGCTTCGACCTTGACCGCCTCAGGAGCGGCAGGGGCAGAGGGCGCGGCAGGCTTGCCGGTCATCCGTCCACCCAGAAAGCCGATCACCGCGGCGGCGATGATGGCGATGATTGCGTTTTCTTTCTTCATCTCGTCCTCGGTCAAATGGGGCAGCCCCGAACGCTTCGCGTTCATGATGTTGCAGTGTGACGCTGCCGATCGGCGGTTGCAGGGGCGCCACCTGTCAGGAAGCGGCGTATGCTAGCCGCGGCTGGCGCGTCGCGCAAGGTCCTGGAATGTCCAGGTCCGCCAGCACCACTCGGCGGCGTTGCCAGCGCTACTTGCGCCAGGCAGACGAGTCCGCTGCAATGCGCGCGGTTCGTCATGGATGGACCAACACCGCCAGCCGGAGCTTCATGCCCAGCCTCTTTCGCCCCGCCGCACTGCTGCTGGCCACTGTCGCCTGCTGCGCCTGCCAGGGCGGCCGAGCGCCCGCCGTGGCTGCCGCTCCAGCCGATGCGGGAAGCGTGACGGCCCGCGACCCTGCAGCCATTGATGAGGCACTGCGCGACGCACTGCACGCCTTTCGCGATCGCTTTGCCTGCAACGCCATCTCCGGCTGTCCCGCCGAGGCGATCATCATCGGGTTTGGCTGGGCCGCGCGGCCGCACCTGGAGCAGATGTTCCAGCGCGCTCCGCGCCAGGCGACGTACCGGGCCCGTGCGGTGCACGCTCTGGCGGAACTGCGGGACCCTCAAGCCTTGTCCTTCCTGCAGCATGCTGCCGTCGATGTCGATCCGGAAGTGCGCGGCTATGCCGTGCTGGGCATCGGCCTTCTCGGTGCGCGCGGTGACAGGCCAAACATTTAGCAAGTTACCGATGCAGATCGGTCGGTGTGGGCCGCCGCGCCGCGTCTCAGCGCGCTCTGGGTGCTGCGACGCTGGGGGGACGCCACGGCACAAGCCTGTTTCGCCCAGAAGATGGCGCTGCTCGTGCGCCAGCAAATGGCGGGCCCTGCCTTGACTTGGGGCCTCGAGTTATGCGCGCGTCCAGAGGGCCCGTCCTGCGACGCAATCCTGCCCTTGGCCGCCGTCCACCCAAACTTCACCGCGCGGCGCGAAGCCATCCGCGCCATCGCGGCACATCCGCGGCCCGCGCTCGCTGCGGCTTTGGTCGCGGCGACGGCCGATCCTGTCCATTCACTTGCCGAAGTTGCCGAACGCACCCTCGCACAGCTCTCGGGCCGCCAGGACCTGCATGGCGCGCAAGCGTGGCGTGAGTGGTGCGAAGGGACGAAGTGCGCTGAATTGGTTCCGGTTCCGAAGCTGTAGCCCGCCGAGCCGCCGGCTGCTACCCCGCGCGCGCAATCGGCAACGTCAGGCAACGCGGCCCGCCGCGCCCGCGCGACAGCTCTGAGCCAGTCAGCGCGACGACGACACGGCGCTGACCCGCCATCAACAGATCCGCATTCGGCACGAACTGTTCTGGCGTGAGGACTTCGAATCCCGCTCGGTTCAAGGCGCGCAGCGTCCAGGTGTTGCGCCCGTACAGGACGATCCGACCCGGCCCGAGGGCAAAGGCATTGGCGCCATCGGTCCATTGCTCGCGCGCCGCGGCCCGGCTGTCGCCGTCACCACACGTCACGATCTGCAGCGCAGGACCAAATTGGCCCAAAACGCCCATGAGATCCCAACCGAGGTCGCGCTCCGGTTCGGCCAGGTCCACGATGCGCACGCGGCACCCGGGGTCAGACGGGGCTGCAAATGCAGGCGTATGCATCAGGCACACGCCCGCGTCCAGCAACGTCATCAGCGTATCCAGGTGCATGGTCGCGCGCCGCTCCGGAATGAACACCCCCAGCACGTGCCGCACGCCAGACACTCGTAACCGCTCGGCAATCGTGAAAGCCGCCTGCAGCGTCGTACGCGCACCGATGCCGATCAGGACCACGTCGCGTGACACCACCAGGATGTCGCCGCCCTCGACGCAGCGACAGTCGCCGCCTTCGTCAGCCGAAACACCTTGACTACCCTCGCGAATGTCAATCTTCGGCGCCGCTTGCAGACGCGGATGGTGACGCAGCAGGGCGCGCGCCAGGATGCCGTCCCGCTTGCGCGCGTTCAGGCGCGGATAACCGACCACGATGCTGTGGCCCACCACCGCCCAGCAATCCCGTGCAAACATCCAGTTGGGCATCGGCCAGCGCAGCAGATCGAACCCCGTTTCCGGGTCGCTGCCGGAGGCCAGCGCCTGGACGAGTTCCGCGGCGCCCAGGTCCGCGAGGCGACGCCGAGTCCGATCCAAGGTCGCGGTTGTCGAGCCGCATTGCCCTTCCAGCTCCAACACTTCCTCGATGACAGCCGCGGCGTGTGCCGAATCCGCGAGCACGCGCTGCAACATGGCGCGCAGATCCAGGCAGCCACCCCGTCCGGTCACGGCGCGTATCACATCGACGAGTTGCGCATGTTCCGCCTGCAAATGCGGCAACAAGACCAGATCGTCGAACAACAGGTAGTCCGGATTGGGCCGGTAGCCGCCGCGTCCATCGGGCTCGAGCGCCTCAATGTGATTGGGCGCCATGCAATCGAATTCGTCGCCCGGCGCGCAAGTGATGCAGGCCGTCAGCGGCGCCGTTTCGCTCCACAGACCCACCGGCACGGGCTCGGCCATGCGCGCCGCCTATTGGACCGTCAGAGTCAGCTTGACCTGGGAACTCCAGTTGTAGTTCTGCGGCGAGTCTTCGTCGAATGCTTGCGCCAACGCGGCGATTTCATAGTTGCCTGCGACGTCCGGAATGAAGATCAGATCGGGTGTCGAGGTCGCCTGCTCAGGCGGTGTCAGCCAACGTTTGGACCCGGCAGGTCTCTTCGTGATCACCCACAGGTAGTTGTTGCCGTCGGCATATTGCCCTTTGGTGAACGTGGCCTTGATGTGCACGGGCTGGCCGACCTTGGCATCGGGATAGTCCGCCGTCGTGCCCAGGCTCAAGGTCGGCGCAGCAAGCTCCGTCTTGATGGAACCCTGCAAGTTCAAGGATTGCGTCACGATCGTGCCGTTGCACTTGTCACCGGCCCAAGCTCCCGCGCAGTAGACGATGCTGACGAGATCGTTGACGTTCAGCTTCTTGTCGTCTGGCGGATGGAACTCCACTTCCAGGGGCAGCAAGCCCCATGCCTCAATGTCCTGACTGGCAAACGGTTTGGCCAAGCCGCTGTACACGGAAACCGCCTTGCTGCATGGATCCGCTCCCGGTACGGTGGCCGCGGTCACGCAAGCGTTGATCACCCGCATCGGCGCGCAACTCTGGTTAGCAATCATGAATGTTCCCGACGCCTTCTGGCCAACACCCGCCAGAAGCCATAGCTGCGGCATCGGACCAAAGCTGGGGGCCGGCACCGCGCACGCCCCAGCCGACACCGGAATCGCAATCGTTCCAGGAATGCTCGCCTGCGCGAAACCGATCATCAGGTTGCCATTCGGCGCGGCATTGCCGGCAGGGAACGCAAACTTCACGGTCACATAGATGGTGCCGCTCTTGCTCACGCCGCGCGGCAAGTCGACGCAGGTCTTGTCGCCCGCCGTCAAGTGCACGCAGCTCTTGTAGATGCCGTCCACGGTCGACTGATCCACCGCCGCATCCAAGGCCTGCACGGTGGCCGTGTTGATGACCATGCTCGCCGGGCCGTCGTTGAAGATCGCGCAAGTGGCTTCGGCGGTTCCGGATGTGACCCCGGTGAAGTCGTATTCGAGCTTGCCGCTCGCGGTCGTGCACGAGATCGTGTACTTGTTGTCCGCCTGGGTCTTCGCACCCAACTTCACTTGCGCATTCGGTTTTGTCGGGTCGTTCGTCACGATGATGACATTTTCGTCCTCATTTCCCTCGGTCTTGTCTGGCGAGTAGCGCACGCAGACCTGCATTTTCGTCGGCGTACCCAGCGGATTGCCCGAATCACCGATGGCTGAAATGCAGTCTCCCTTGTTGGGCTTCTCGACGATCGAGTACTGCGCGTTCGCTGGATCCAGGCCTGCGTCATCAAAGCACAAAGGCGCAGTCCCCGAGTTACCGAACTTGAAGCAAGTCGTCGCCGGATTGGCGGCCGACGTGTTGATGTACGTGTACTCGTTGGTATCCATCGTGATCTGCGGGCCGACCGTCGAGATGCCGAAGCACAACGACGTCGGCCCTTTGAGGCTGGCCTTCTGATCATTGTTCTCGATCGTCAGAATCGCCTGGCCGTTGTCCACCTTGTCGGCGCTCGGCGCATAGATCACGTCGATGCCGATCGACTTGCCCGCCGCCAGTGCGATGGCCCCGACCGCCGGGCACGCCTTGGCGTCGGTCGGCCTGGTGCTGGTGTACTCCCACTTCAGCAATGTATTCGTTGACTCCCACTTGACCTTGTTCAGGCACAGGACGCTGCCCGTGTTTCCGGAGTTGCGCACGACGAGATGCTTGCGGTACGTCAGTTGACCATTGGTCTGGTCCGGCGCAAACAGCGAACACTTTCCAGCTGTTACCTGGATGCTGTCCACCATCACGAAAATCTGCGGCACCGGTACCAGGGCGTAGCGTTCGCTGGAACTGCAACCTGCCGCCACCACAGCCAGCAGGGCAATCATCCATGATTGCACATTCTTGTGTTGCGACGTCACGGTCGCCTCCTGTGATGTCCCGGCCCGATCAGGGGAAGCAGAGCATCTTGTAGTAGATCGACACCTTGTCGCCGGCCTGCGGCATGCATGGCCCCTTGTCGTTGAAAGTCACGGTGTTGGATGCCGCGTCATACGTCCACGATGCAGGATCCGGCGCACACACCTTGCCGTTGATCTTGACCACCAGCGTGGCCGGCTCGGGCGTGCGCGTCAGGAAGAACTGCTGCATCAGACCGAAGGCTACCGATCCAATGTCTTTCAATACCTGTGCATAGTTGGAGTCGCAGATGCTGCCGAACTTGCCACCCGTGTCCTGGACCATCTTGAACAGGCGGCTGCCGTCTTCTGCGCCGCCATTGGCATTGCAGCCGCTGCCAGCGTCGCCGGTGATGGCGTGGAAGTGGAACAGATTCTTGTTGGCCAAGCCCTTCAAGGAATAGAACAAATTCTGGTAGTACGACAACGTGCCGGTCGATTGCTCCTGCTCGTCGGACAGCGCAACAATCTCCAAGCCTGCGTTCTTGCGCAGGAATGACCGGTTGTAGCCGCCACAGAACAACTTGCCGTCGTCGGCGCCCTTGACGCAGTGGGCCTGGCCGCCGCCGCAATCGGCGTCATTGTTGCAGGACTTGCTGGTGTTCGTGATGAGCGGCGCAGTCAGGGCTGCAGCGGCCGCTTCGAAGACATACTCGGTGCCGGAACCGCCCTCGCCTGGAACTGCGAGGTACTGCAGCGACGCGGTCGGGTCGGGACTCTTGGGCGTCAAGATGCGTTCGCCCTTCTTGTCGGTCTGCAGTTTGCCGCTCTTCTTGCCGTCATCCATGTCCGTGGTAACGACGCCCAGGTGGTAGTTGTTCGACCACAACTGCGCGATCTGGATGAAGGTGGCAATGTTCTTGCTGAGGTTGTCCTGCTTGTTGCCCATCGAGCCAGAGTCGTCGACGACAAAGAGCACATCGACGTCCTTTCCAGTTCCTTGGACGAATTCATCCGTAAATTCAGTGTCCAACGTGCCTTCACCCTGGAGCGGTACCATGAACAACGTGCCCATGCACCAATCGCCCGCCTTGGTGCAGTCCGCGGTTGACTGGCAGGTGCCGCCTGTCTGCTGGTTGTTCTTGTCGACACATGCGCCAGAAAGTCCCGTGTAGATGATCATCTGGCAGTTGTCTTTGCCGGTATTCTGCGGGCCGTACTGGACACTGAACCCCGTCGGCTTGGACTGCGAAACCGGCAGACCCGCCTTGGGAATGCCAGGCCACTGCACGGGCAGCACCTCGGGACCGCAGTTGTCCAGCTCGACCTTGGTCACGTTGACATCGGTCGCGCCGACGTTGTAGACGCTGACCGTCTGGACGGTCGACTTGCAACCGACTGATACAATGCCGAAATCGACGTCACCCGGCATGACCTGCACCGCCGCCTTGCCGACCTTGGCCAGCATGTTCGGTTTGGCCGCTGACACATCGCCGGCCTTTGTGAAGTCGATAGCCGGATACGGCGACACCAGACCCGTCGCGACGTCCTTGAACGAAGCCACGATCAGGCCGTCGTACTCCTGCACTTCACCCGTCGCGAACAAGCCGCCGTCCGCCGGTGCCTGGAATTGCACCTGCAGTTTGCCGGAATCGCCGGGTGCGAGGTTGAAGAGCTTGGCACCAGGCGCAAAGGTCTTGAACAAGCTCGTGCCGCCGTTGCTGCACTTGATGGCGCCCGGGCCGATGGGCGGTGGCAAGCCATTGCCCTGGCAGGGCCCGATGTTGACGTGATCGAACGCGCAGTAGCCCGAACCGATGTTCTTCAGTGTCAGTTGCAGCAACTTCTGCTCACCGTAGGGAATCAGGCCGAAATTCACAATCGGCGGCTGCAGTTGGATGTTGCAGGAAGCTCCATCCGCCCGCAACGCGACCAGTTCGATATCCCACACCGGCTTTTGCGGATCGTTGGAGTTGATGTGCAGCTTGGTCTTGGCCGTCTGGCCAGTCGGCCCGAGCGCGACGAATTGCACCAGGAAGTAATCGCCCGTGCCGGCTGCGAGATCACTGCTGGTTGGCGCATTGCTGACAGGCGGGAAGTTGCCCGGCACCAGCGCGAATTCACCCAGCGGATCCGCGTCCAAAGTGACGCTGCTGATCGTCAACCCTGCTGAACCTTGGTTGAACAGTTCGACCTTGCGCTGCACCTTGATGCAACCCGTGTCGGTCGCCTTGGTGCAGTTCTTGCCCTTGCCGACGATGGCGAAGTCGACCACGTCCGCAGGCGTGACCATCAAGCTGCCCGTATCGGTCTGCGCAAAGATTTCTACGTGCAGTTCCGGGGTCTTCGGGTCGTTCGAATAGATGATGAGGTTGGCAATCGGTGAGCCCGTGTTCGGCATCACCTGCGACGCGGTCAGCTCGACCTGCTCGAGAACATTGCCGCCCGACTCCAACGTTTGCGCGCCGCTCGGCGTCACCTGGATGGTCTTGACCAGGCTGATGCCGGCCACCTCGATCTTCGAGATCTGCAGAGGTGCCAACCCCTTGGACAGAATCTTCATCGGCAGCGTGGCCTTGTCATTCAGCTTCATGTTGCCGAAGTTCAGCTTGGGCGGAATGACGGCGATGCTAGGCGCAATCTCGTTGCCGCGCACCGGCACGATCGTCTTTTGGCCGTCGTCGGTGAGAAAGCTGATGGATGACTCGTCGTTGTCGCCGCCTGTCGGCGCGTAGGAGACCTCCATCGTCTGCGAACTGCCGGCCGCAATCGCCTCGTCCATCTTCGGCATGACACTGATGGTGAAGTCTGCGCTGCCGGTCTTCGAGATCGATACCTCTTTAAACTTCATCTGTTGCGTGCCATTGTTGTACAGCTTGACGGTCTTGGGCACGGGAGTGCCCGCCGGCACGTTGCCGAAGTCGATCGGATCCGGCTGCACGATGAGCGACGCGCCGCCCTGCTCGACCAGAATGGGCACCTGCAGGCTGCGCCGCGTGGCGTCCGTTGCGTTGTTCTTGATGATGAGATGCAGCGTCTTGCCGCCCGCGGCCTTGGGCGCGTAGCGCACCTTCCACACGACACTGGCACCGGGATTCAGGGTCGCGGCGCTGAAGCCACCGACGATCGAGAACTCGTCGGCATGGCTGTCGAATGTCGCCGACTGCAGCTGCAACTGCCCGGAATTGCCATCATGTCGCACGCGCAGCTCGATCTCCTGGGGGTCCGCGCCGGGCGCCATGTCGGCGTAGATCAGGGAGTTCGGCGTCACGCCGATGCGGCGATCCTCCTCGATGCAGAACTTACCGGTGCAAGTCGCTTGACCGCCATTGCCCGTGCTGCCCGTGTCCGAACAAGCCAGAAGCCCGAAAACCCCAATCAGCGCGCCAAGAAGCGGCGCGATGTGTCTGCGTTGCATGGTCTCCCCTTGCTCGAACACGCCGACTGTCTGCATCGGCTCCGGTGGTGGTTCATCGGCCAGACGCGGTCGCGTCTAGAACTGAGGATGCGGGTACTTGGATGTCACGAACAATGTCGACGGCCCGCCTTTGCCAGACTTTGCCGTCACTTCGCCGTCCGGCCAGGAGATGGTGGCGACATGCCACATGTCGTCCTTGACGAGCGGCGTCGACGTCATGTTCCACACGAGTTGGCCGTACACGTAGATGTTCACAGTGGCGGTCGAAGGCCCGAAGCCGAAGTCGTTGTAATAATTCACACCCACGGCGTAGCTACGGCCATCTTCCGGCAGTGTGAGGTTGAGGTTCTCCGGGCCGCCGCCGTCCGTGTCATCCCGATCTAGGCTCGGGTTGTCATCCATGTTCGGATCGAAGCTGCCCCATTGCGGATTCGGGTTGAACCAGAAGCAGTCATAGGTGTCGGCAAACCACGGACTCAGTTTGCCCGTACCTTCATAGTCCTGCGTCGCTGCATACGGATGCGCAAAGTGCAAGTCGAGGTCCGATCCGACGCCGGGGCCCTCGTTGGTCTGGTCCTTGTCGTTGGGCGTATTCCACAACAACTCGACGTGAATGGCCTGATCCGGCAGCACCTTGACGACTTTCTCCGCAGCAAAGCAGCTCTTCTTGCCTGCACTGTCCCATACATTGAGCTGAAACTTGTAGTCGCCGGCCACATTCGGCTGGAAAGTCGGAGAAACGTTGGCAGTGTTCGGCGAGAACAGCGACACCGAACCTTTGGCCGCGATCACCGCCCACTCGTACTTGCTGATGCCGCCCGTCCCAGCGTAGCTCTGCTTGCCGTCCAAGTGAAGAATCGTCTGGGGCACGACCGTGTCGCCCTCTTGCACGGTGATGATGGCCGTGGGGCACGACGACGACGAGCCCACGCCTTCCATCGTCACGTGGGTCAATCCCGCGATCGCGTTGGACTTGATCGTGATGGCGGCCGTGTCGGGCACTGGTTGGCCATCGGCGCCGATGGTGCTCAACTTGACCGGATCGTAGGTCAACGTCACCTTCACGGAACCGTTGAGGGGAATCTTCAGCGGCGCAGCTTCCGACGGCGCCAGTCCGCCTGTCTGCGTCAGACTGCTCCAATCGACGCCAAACGGCCCTGCGCCGGGCGCGTCGAAAGTCAGGTCCGTGATGGACAATTCCACGTCGCCACAGCTCACCAGATCGAACGCCCGCTTTGCCGGCGCGCCGACGCCCGTGGCGCCGAAGACGACGTGCGATGGCTTGGCGACCAAGCAGGGTCCCGTAGAATTCACCTTGACTTTGATAGCCTTGTAACCGTCTCCACCCTCGGCAGTCAGCGACGGATCATTGGTGTGCAGCACGATCGCACCATTGTGCGGCTTGTCGTCGACGCCCTTGTAGACCAGCTTGAGATTCTTCGATTCTCCAGCTTTGAGCACCATGCATGGCTCCAGCTTCAGGGAGCCACCACCGGCGTACTCCTTGCCGTCGAGAATCAATGTGAAGTAATCCGCAGGCAGCGTCGCGAGATCCAGCTCGCAGATCCTCAGATCGGAATTGCCGACATTGAGCACCTGCACATCCTGGTTCTTGGTACCGCCGATTTGCACGAACGAGAAGTCCATGTCGGCGGGCTGCACCAGGATCTTCGCCAGACCCGCGGAAGTCGAGAACGCCACAACAATCTTCGTCGCCTTGTTCTTGGACTTGTCATTCGACAGAATCTGCAGCGTCGCCTTGCGCTGCAACTGGTCATCATACTTGAGAAATCTCACGTGAAACGCAATGGCTGTCGTGCCGCCGTAGCCTGGCGGGTTGATCGCCGGGAACTTGTAGTCCTTGCAGGATGGTGGCGGCGTGACCGCGTCGTCGATGCCGTCGTCCACGACGCACGTGAAGGCAGGCACGGTCTCGGCCGGCGACGCAGCATCATAGGTAAGGTCAACCTTTGACACGGTCAACGGGCCGTTGCCGCTGTTGGTGATGCGGTACTTCATGACCTTGGGGCCGCCGCCATCGGTCACGGACTTCAAGTCGCCGGTGTCCACCGGGATCACGGTGCCGCTCTTCAAGCTGCCGCCCGTCTCGTCGTGAATCTCAATGATCGGTGTGCAATCGATCTTGCCGCCGCAGGTCATGGTCGTGCCGCTGGTCGGCGTCGCGTCGCCTGCCAATGAACTCGCGTCATCTCCACCATTTGCGCCAGGAGCCGTCGCATTGGGCGTGCTGGAGCAAGCGATACTGAGCGCGGCAAGGGCGAGAATCGGAGCCAATGATCGATGCAACTGCATGTCGAGCCTCAAGAATCAGCGCTGTCGCACGAACCTTCGCACGGACCCGCCTGGGCCGCATCGCGCCACGGCCACGCCGCGACAGCAAGCGGATCAATGTAGCGGATGCGAGGCGAAGTCTGCAACTGGTATGGTGCCCCGGAATCCACCGGCGCACCTGCCCGACCGGGCATGGCCCCGCCCCGCTGCGCACCATCCGTCGCGCGTCCACCAGGCCGGCACGCGTTGGCTTGCCTTCGCCTACTTGAGGATCCGCTCTTTGGCCGTCTCGATCATGGCCGGGCGGAAGGACTTCTTGAGTTTCAGCAGCTTGTCGAACTTGGCGCGGGTGCGGCTCTCCACGTGCAGGGCCGTCGGACGCTTGATCTCGCCGTCGATCAACTGATCACTGAAGTCATAGAACCGCGCCTTGTCGTCCTTGTCGGCGGCGTGGCCATGAGCCGGCACGAACGCAGCCAATGCGAAGATACCGAAACCAACGGACAATATTCGAGTCCTCAAGGTGCCGAGCGTGCGGTTCATGGTGATCTCCAACCAGGCGCGGCCATGGCCGCCGATGTGCGTACGCAACTCTAACGGTTCGAGAGGCCGGCGCGCAACCACCTGTTGCAGTTGCCCCTTGCTCAACGACTACTTCGGCGCTGGCGCGGCGCCCGGCGCTGCCTCTGACGCCTTGTCCGGCTGCTTGGCGGCCGGATCTTTCGCCTCTTTCTCCAGTTGCATGCCGCCCTTGATGGCGTCGATGCGGCTCGTGATGGCCAGGATGTTCTTCCACAGCGTCGTCTGCGCCTGCTCTTTCGCGACCAGTACTGCCTTCTGCTTGCCCCAATCCGCCGGCGCCTTCTTGGGTGGCTTGTCCCACTTCGTCTTCAATTCACTGCGCATTGCGTCCAGTTCGAGCTTGACGGCGTCGACCTGCGGCAAGTTCGCTGCCTTCAGGTAGCGCTCCCAATAGGCAATCGACTTCGGACCATCGTTGAACGGTGCCTTGTTGTAGATCAGGGCCAGCCGCACCATGATCGCCACGCGGCTCGCGTCCTTGGCCAACACGCGTTCATAAATCTCTGCAGCTTTCTTCGGTTCGCGCTTGCCTTCCAGCGTCAGCGCGTAGCCGGTCAGCGCTTCCAGGTTGTCGGGTTCGAGCTTCAACGCCGCGTTGTACTGCCGATCCGCGTCACGATAGTTGAGGTACTCCAGGTAGATCGCGCCGAGATTCATGCGCGCCGAGATGCTCGACGGCGCGAGGCGCACGGCACGCTCGAACGCGACCACCGCCTTGGGCAGATCGCCCAGTTTCACGTACGCCAGCCCAAGATTGGCCAACGCCTCGGGATTCGCCGGATCCAGCGCCAGCACCTTCTCCTCCAGGATCCACCGCGCAATGTCGAGTTTGCCCAGCTTGAGGTTGATGAGACCGCGGATGTTCAACGCAATCGTGTCCTCGCGGTTGTTGCGCAGCGCCGTCTTCACGAACCCCTCAGCCAGCTCGAACTCTCCTGTCTCCAAGTAGTACAGACCCAAGGCCACGTTCGCCAACGTGTTGTCCGGATCCTGGCCGCGAATCGACTCGGCGACGCCCTTTGCCCGTTCGCGCAGGGACTTGGCCTTCTCGCTCTCGCCCGCTTCATCGAGACGCCGCGCCTGCGCCAGCCAGGCCCGCGCGATGTAGCCCTGCGCCGAAAGCTGCAGAGATTTCTCGCGATCGTCATTGGGTGCGATGGCCTTGGCGGCCTCGTACGTCGCGATGGCGTCCTGGTAGCGGCCCATGCGCTCGTACGACATGCCGAGGTTGAAGTAGGCTTCGTAGAAGCGCTTGTCCGTATCCGCAGCGCGCTGGAACGACTCGATCGCCGACTTGTAGTCGGGACCACATTTGTCGCATCGCCCATCGGCCGTCGCGCACTGCGCCGGGCACTTGTATCCGCTGCACTTGCCGCTCGCCGCATCGATGTACTCGCCGACCCTGCACGGTCCCGCACCGTCAGACTTGCCGCTCTTGAGCTCGACGCCCATGCATTCGCGCACATCCAGGCTGCAGCCGTCGCTGCCCGGCCGGCAGCGGATGATCTGGACATTCGCAGCGCCAGCGACGGGCTTGCCGGCCGCATCGACCTGAGCCGCCACGGGCACTTCCTTGACCCAGTCGCCGCACCAGCGTGGCCCGCCAGCGAGTTCCTCTTTGGTGCAGTCGTAGGTGTCGAGCTCGCAGGTCAGGTCGCGAATGCCGCCGTTCCATGGCTCGCACGGCACCTCCTCATTCTTCTTCTCCATCTGGCCAGGAATCGGCTTGCCGTCCTCGCCGATCGCCGGTACTTCTTTCTCGACCGTGCGCGTGAACCGCGCGCAACGCGTCAGGTTGCACGACTCGGGACTCTCGATCGCCACCGAAGCGCACGTCGGCGGCGCGATGCGCACACATTCCCGGCCCAGCGACACGAAGCCAGGATGGCAGCACTCGCCATTCTCCAGCAGCTGGTGCGGGTTGCACTTGGGCAGTTTGCGCAGTGCCGCCGCGAGCCCCTCGCGCATCGCATCCTGGGCCTTGTCGGAAATGCCCTGCAAGTACTCGACTTCCTGGGCGTGCAGCGCGGTGGGCGCCAGCGTCAGCGCGGCCAACAGCGGCATCAAGCGGAAGGTCTTGGCAGTCAAGCGGTTCATGTCGGTTCCTCGATTCGGA
>Ga0172370_10005924_pt1 | contig 15584 bp, 14 predicted proteins | sample LakKiv5m_FD_114538 | JGI IMG/M metagenome (GOLD analysis project Ga0172370, IMG submission 114538) | Freshwater microbial communities from Kabuno Bay, South-Kivu, Congo - kab_022012_11.5m | ecosystem: Environmental > Aquatic > Freshwater > Lake | place: Democratic Republic of the Congo...
CCCGCTGCGAATACTACGGCTATCGAAGCGGCAACACAGGCTGCGCTTACTCAGACGAAAGGCAACCTTGCGTCCAGCGGTACGCTAACGTTTAACAAAGCCACGGCATCAACCGCAGGCTCGGTTACGCAGGTCAAGGGCGACGTTGTTTCGGCTGTTACGCTTAATACCAAGGCCGCGTCCACCGCGTTTACGCTGTCACCTGTTACTGGCGATCTCGTCAAGAGCCTGACCACCTCGAAGGGTGATATGGTTAGTTCTGGCACGTTGTCATTCGATAAAGCCACGGCTTCGACGCAGGCGGCTATCACGCCTCTGTATCGTACTATCACGGTATTGGACAGCACGACCAGTGCGGTTGAAATAGTGATTTGCACGAACGTGGTTCAGAGTGGTGCGCCATTCGGATTCGCTTCTGATATTGGAGCGTTGGTTGTGACCAACGTTACGCCGAACCTCGTGACGGCCAGCGTCATTACTGGCGTGGTTGCTGATACCGCTACCGTGTTGACTAACGTGACCGGGAACGGAGTTTATGGCTTCGCTTCCGATACGACCGTGGTTGTGACGGGCGCGACAGTTACGGCGGTGAATATCGCCACCAACGTCGCCATCGGCACAATCTACGGCTTCGCGGCTGACGTGGGCGCAACTATCGTTACGAACGCGACGTTCAATCCGACTCTTGCGAGCGTAGCTACGAACGTCAGCATCAATACGGTTTATGGTTTCTCTGGCTCAGGCGTGAAATGCCTCACGAATGCCATCGGGACAGCCGTGTACTACCTGAAACTGACGCCGTAACAACCTGACTGCATCGAATGGCTACCGCCACTCGAACACAGCGTTTTCCGCTGTTTCTGCCGGGGCTGCTGGTGGATAATACCACCAGCGGCTCTTGGCCGCGCTCTAGCGATGCGAAACTAGCGACACAGCTAGACCTCATCGTGCAGGGCATCCTGTCTTCTGCCGAAGTCCAATTCAAGATGACTTTGGATGGCGTGTTGCAAACGCAAGTCCTGACGATTGCGAGTGGCGCAACGGTAGGCGAGAACACGCTGACGGATGGGTTGACAGTTCCCGCAGATGTATTTCCGGGCATCAAGTGTATTCAGGCGTCGGGCGTCAGTGACGTGGTGGCTTGGCTTACCATGTCCGATACGGTGCCGGACTACACTTCCGATCCGTGGGTAACACCAGCACAAGCTGACTTGGACGCGCAGATTTCCGCGCCTGAATTGGCGCAATACACGGCTGCAATTCTTCAGACCGGGCAAGCAACGCGAGTGCCGGTGATTATGCTTCAGAAGGTCAAGATGGTGCGCGGTTACATTTCAAGAGGCGGGAACGTGATGGGGATAGAGGGCACAATCCCGGTCGAGCTTCTTGATATTACGATGCTGCTGACGAAGGCGAGCCTGTTCAATTCGGTGGCTACACTCTCGGAGTTTGGCGTCAAGATGGAACCGGCGGTACGGATGGCATTCGAGCAGTTGAAGGCGATAGCGGAAGGCAACCTCAACGTCAGTATGCCGTGGACATTTGCCGCGCAACAGATGCAGACATCGGGCGTCGAGCAGGTCAATCACACGGTACGCCGTCAGTTGTCGCGCAAGAAACTTTCAGGGCTGGTATGATACCGCTTTACGCTATCGCTAACGGTGGTGAAGGTTCAGGCAACTTCGGGCACGAAGGCAGACCGGGAGAAGTCGGTGGAAGTGCGCCATCCGGCAGCGCAAGCCCGAAGGTCAAAGAGTGGGCAGAGCAGAAGTTCGGTGCAGAGAAGGGCAAGGCGTTCTCTGACTGGTTTGCAGGCAGCAAAGTTGTGAACGAGAAGGGCGAGCCGCTGGTGGTGTATCATGGAACGAACGCTGACTTCTCCGTGTTTGATTTGGATAAAAAGGAAAGCTCCACATTTTCTCGACCGGGTGTTGAAAATCACTATTTCTTTACTCCTATCAAAGAACGCGCCAATTTCTATTCAGGGGCACATGGAGAGCAGGGTGCGAATGTTATGCCGGTTTTTCTCCATATCAAGAAGCCGCTTATCAAAGAAATGAGCGATGCCAATACGGGCGACGTGACTAATGCAATTGGAGATGCTATTGCCGGTGGGCATGATGGACTGATTTTGAAGTGGAAGCAAAAAGAGGGCAGACTCAAAGAAGTGCGATTGTACGATGGCTCTAAGCGTACTGTTTTTGAAGGAACAGGACGGATGGTGGACAACATCACCTACGTCGCCTTCCACCCCACGCAAATCAAGAGCGTCTGGAACAAGGGCAAGTGGAACAAGTCAGATGCGAACATCAGCAACGCGCTTGTAAATGACGACAATCTCGCGCTTGAATTTCACAGAGCAAAGATACTGTTGCCAACCACGCTAGGCACAAAGGAACTTGATGTAATCGGCAAGGACATTCACAAGATAGCGTTCATGTCGGCGCACGTTGAAGAAGCACGCATCCTGCAAACGATGTACGACCAGCTTGACGATATTCTGAGTAGCAAGTCAACACCCGGCGAAATGCAACTGGCGATTGACAAGGTTCTGGGCGAAGAAAACTATCAACCGACAAAGGCGGGCACGATTCAAGACTTGCGTTCTCTGCAACGACAGAAACTCATCATTGAAACAAACACGGATTCGGCTTGGGGCTTCGCGCAACTTCAGTCCATGAACGAACCGAAACACGTCGAGGAATACCCGGCAATGGAACTTGTGCGGGATTTGCACAGGTTGATACCGCGTGACTGGCATACTCGATGGATGGACGCAGCCAACGAAGTCGGTGACGAAGACGCGATCCGCGTACTAGAACAGACGGGCAGATTCATTGCGCTGAAATCATCCGGTATCTGGCAAGCACTTGGCGACGGTGCAGGCGGATATGAGGATACGCTCGGCAATCCGTGGCCGCCCTTCGCGTTCAATTCAGGAATGGGCATAGAAGAAGTAAACTGGGATGATGCTCTTGCGCTTGGGCTGGTTAATCCAACCGATGAAGAACCGGCTGAGGCAATGGAGATACCGGAACTAGCAAAGGGATTGGAAGTGTCAACGGAAAAACTGAACGCGCCGGGGCTGCTAGATGTGCTCGGCGATTCGTTGGACGGCATAGCAACAATCAAGAACGGCGTATTGCAGTTGGTATGAATCATGCCGATTTCACTTCAAATCACGATAAATACGAATACGCTAGAACAGTTGTACGGCTCGCTTGTTTCTGCGCTCGCCTCTGTGCATGATTCCATTGCAACAGATGCCGCAACGCTAGTCCGCAATCACCTTCGCAACCTAGACGAAACGCGCCCGAACAGATTAGGCGGAATGCGTACTAACTTCTATGGTCGCTTTGCTAAAGACGTTACGGCAGAATCTTCTCCCGCAGGAGCAGCGATACGAATCGGCGATGCTGGACTTGGCGAGAAGAATGTGCTGGCAGCAAAATTATTCGGCATTCCACAAGGCATCCGTCCAAGCGGAACGGTCAAGTCCGGGCCGCGCACAGGCCAGCCAGTCAAGATGCTAACGATACCCGCTAACGCAGAAGCATACGGCCAGCGAGCAGGTAAGTTTAAGCTAGAATTTTCAATGGTAGCTGGACGTCCGGCTTTGGTAAAGACCGCCGATGAAACTGGCAAGTATTCAACGCGGTTCACCGAAACGTATACCAACAAAAAGGGCGAGACTAAGACCCGCATTGTGCGAAAGAAGAAACACGGTTTTGGCGATGTAATGTTCTGGCTGATTCGCAAGACGCGGCCTATCCCGGCTGACCTCGGCGTGTTGCCGTCTGACTCGGAGTTTGTCGCTACAATGACTAGTGCGATTTCCCGGCGCATGGAACGGCTGACCGGAGGCGCATCGTGAGTGATATTGCCAACCTCTGTCAGTGGCACTGGGATATTGCTGACCGGATTTCCGACCACGCAACCTACGGAGTGATTCCAGTTGTCACGGAATACCCGAAAGACCGCACCGTGAGCGATATGTGGACGCAACAGGTCAACAAGCTATACAAGGCGTTGACCGGCGATGATACAACGTCAGGGCTGGCGGTGTTTGTCACGCTGCCGCGCATCCAGTCTGAATCAAAAAAGATACAGAGCATTACCGCCGAAATAGTATGCGAAGTGTCCGTGATTGAGTTGCGGTTCTACAATGCAGCAACGACAGGCTTCGCGCCGAGCGGCGTTGGCATTCACGCTGACGACGCCGCTATTGGCATTGCCCGGTATTTGCAGAACTGGAAAGACAGCGGCGTGGCAGACCGGCTTCGCGTAGGAACTATTGTCGCTAATCAGGAGGGTTGGATACCGCCAGAGTTACGCAGAGGGTTTGAGAGGTTCGATATGGTTGTCGTTGCCTTTGATGTGAGGGCAATCGTTTCATTCACGCAACCGACCCGGTGCTATATTCCCGCCATTGCGTTTGCCGGTTCGCCGACGATAACCTGTACGCTAACATGCGCGACAGCCGGTACGACAATCCGATACACGATAGATGGTACTTGTCCAACATCGGCTTCAACGGCTTACTCGGCTCCATTTACGGTTACAGCCGGAAAGACTGTTCGCGCTATCGCGTACAAAACCGGCTCCGAAAGTAGCGACGTGGCAATAGGGGTGGCTGCATGAACCAACGTTTTTCATTTTACGTTGAACAACACAGGAAACTGATTGCCGATGCTATCAAGTTGGCCGGGAAACCGGGCAAACTGAATCTGTACTTGGAGATTGGCGCGGCTCGCGGAGAATCGCTCGCTGCCGCAATGGAAATCATGGCGGAAACCGGATGCGACTGGGCAGTTCTCGCTGCCGATATTCCGGGCGGTTGGGAATATAACGCCGATGCGCTAAGACAGAACATCGGAAAACAACTTGGCATTCTTGCTGGTACACCAGAGTTACTTATGGTTGAAAGCGGTAAAGCGTCAGTTTGTATCTCAGAAGGGGGCGGGAAGGATGTTATAGCTTGGATGAAAGCGCAGGGATTATTTGCTGCGCTGGTATTCATTGACGGATGCCATGAGCAGGAGTGCGCCAAGTCGGATTTTGAGGCCGTTGAACCGGTTACACTCGCAGGCTCAGTCGTGATGTTCCACGATAGCGGCGAATGTGATGAGGGCGGATTACAACCGCACTTGCATAAAGGGTGTGGGGTACGTTCAGCATTACATTCCCTAGACCTATTGCCATGTACGCGTATGGGGTGGATGTTACTGACCGATACGCCAAAGACGCAAGCGGGAATGACAATCTTTCGGAGGGTCGAGTGAACGACCATTGGCAAAAGATACAAGGGTGGTTTGATTTCCAGTCGCTTTACGATGCGATTGCCAAAAGCGCAACCAATGATGACCTGCTTGTTGAAGTTGGCTGCTACAAGGGCAAGAGCGTTTGCTATCTCGGCGCAAAACTGATTGAGCTTGGCAAGACAACGCGCATCTTTGCCATAGACACATTTAATGGAACGGAAAACGAGCCGCATGATGCTGGGTTTCTCGTCGAGTTTCAAAAGAACGTTGAACTATCCGGTTGCCAAGACATCATCACGCCGCTGCCGGAACGCAGTCCTGATGCCGCAAAGAATTTCATGGATAATGAGTGCGCCCTCATTTTCCTAGATGCCTGCCATGAGTATTCGGCAGTCAAAACGGACATTGCCGCATGGTTGCCGAAAGTCAAACCGGGCGGGATTCTCGCAGGACATGACTACAATCCCGGCCCGTGGCCGGGTGTTGTAAGGGCAGTTCAAGAGTCCTTCAAGCAGTTTGAGATTGCGCGACCTTACTCTTGGGTGTATCGGAAGGAGACATGAAAGTTAGAATCGCAACGCCGTTTTATTATTTTCCGACCATTGACTACTACTACGCAATGATGACGGAACTATCTGAATTGCGCAAGGCCGGGATGGAAGTTACGACGCAAGGCGGGACGCGGGATTCCGTCCACCGCCAACGTAACCGACTGGCAGCATATTTCCTTGCTTGTAATGCCGATGTTCTGGTGTTCGTTGACTCGGATACTGGCTTTCGCGGCAGCGATTTAGTGCGAATGATAAAGGCTGACCTGCCTATTGTTTGCGTAAACTACCCGAAAACGGAATACCGATTTGCGCTGAATGGCGATTTCAAGTCTGAAGATCAACTCCGTGATGCCATGCTCAAGCCGTCCATCGTCACCAAAAGGAACGCGCAACAGTGCAACGGCATGACAGAGATTCTTTACGGCGGCACCGGGTTGATGGTGATACAGCGCAGAGTGTTCACGGAGATTATCAAGTTGGGGCTTGTTGAAAAACTAGAGCGCGAAGTATCGCCAGCCGCGTTGCCATATTACTACCATTTCTTCTCATTCCCCGTCACAAGGGAAGGACACGCGCTAGGCAAGGGCATCGTACTTGGCGAGGACTACAATTTCTGCGATTTAGCGAGAACTGCCGGGTTTACAGTCTGGTGCGACCCGGAAGCAATCGCTAGTCATACGGGGCTTCATTCGTTTGCAGGAAACCCCCGGTGGCCTGAACCATTCGTAGCACCAGAAGAACAACAAAAAGGAGACTGACAATGGACAGTTGGATTAGCGGAAATGGATACCAGATTGACGTTGGCGGCACGTTTACCATATCAGACCCGGCTGACATTGACCTCGGTTCAATCGGCGTTTGGTCTGGCGTAAAGGTCACGCTCAATGGCGTAACGAAACTTGTCGGGTCACGCGACACATTGCAGACGCTTCGCGTTACCGTGCCCGGCACGCAAAGCGTTACGCTGAATACTGCTGGCGATTCTTGGCAAACGGTCACGCTGACGAACCCGTCTGGCGAAACAGCTACGGCAAGCGGCAAAATCCTCAGAGTTGAAGGGCCTCGCCTGACGCCGAACTCGCCTGACGGCAACCAGAAAATCGTCACGATTGAACTTGGGCCGACAGTCGCAGACGGTGGCTCGTTGACGCCGAACTAAACTACACAACTGAAAAGAAAGGGCGGTGTTATGACCACGTTGAAAGAACAGGTCGAGCAAGCCGCATCGGAAGCGAATAAGCCGCAGGCATTTGAGTTGACTACGCTCGGCGGGTTGCGCGTGTTTATCCACAAGATGACAGCACGCGAAATCCGCGAGTGGTGGATGTTCATTACTGGCGAAGGAACGACCGGCAACCAAGTCCCGTTGTGGGAGAAAAAGTTATCAGAGATGTTTGTGCGGTGTTGCACAGATGAATCGGGTGCAAGGCTGTTTACCTCAAAGGAACTGGATAGCAACCCGATTCCGGGGGCTGCATTGGAGGAGTTCTTTCGTGAGTGTATCCGGGTGAACTGGCTATTCATCACAGAAGAAGAAACGGTGAAAGAGCGTGCGCGTTTTTTTACAGATCGTGCCGCACTAAACCGCGACAATCCCGGCCAAAGCAAGTCAACTACTGCGAGCAGTTCATCCGGCAACTCGCCTTCAACAAAGGAGTCGCAAACGACGAAAGCATAACGGACAACTTGACGCCGGAAAGCCTTCATCGTTGGGTACGATGGTTCAAGGGAAAAAGCGATGAAGAAAGAGACGGGCGCAAGGAGCTTGCCGACATCGTGAAACAACTAAAAGGAGCATTTAAATGAAAAGCAAACTGTTATGGCTGGGGCTTGCGCTCTTGCCGTTTGTAGTGTGGGCGGCCAATGAACTGACGCTCACCTATGACATCAACTACGCTAAGAGCGGCGCAGTTATCAAGAACAACTCGGTGCTAGGAATCACGGTTACCGGCGAAGCTATCGCGTCGGGGGTCAAGTTGATTGACACGAATGATACGGCACTCGCGCTGGGTGATGTTACCAGTAACGGGTTTGTGTTCGTGCAAAACCTGTCAACGAACTCTTGGGCAATCATACGAGTCGGCGTGACAAATGATTTCTATGCTATCCGGCTGAAAACGAATGATGTATCCATCTTTCGCATGGACGGCAAAGTATTGCACGCGGTCACGACCTCAAACTCAGCCTATCTCAACTACATCGTGTTCTCGGAGTAAATGGGTGCCACTGCTTCAACGCTGGATATTCTGCTAAACGTCAGGCCGGGCGACAGCATGAATGCCGCGTTTGCTCGCGTTGAGGAACGCGCTTCGCAGATGTATCAGCACTTGGCTTCTGGTAATCAGCGGGCAACGCAGACAATGGATTACTGGCTAAAGAATCCGCCGGGAACTGCGACACCGGCAGGAGGCGGCGTTCCGCCGATAATACCCGCTGGGGAACCGGGTAAGGTTCCGTGGATGAGTCAGCGCATGGAGTTTATGATGGGGCGTAGGTTGGAAAATATGGCATCCGGCATGATGGGGATTCATAGTCCCGTTAATGCTATGATAAACCAATATGAATATCTAGATTTTATAGCGGCGCGGTTGAATACAACCGTTCCTCAGATGCTGCTAAAATTCGCGCCAAGTATTGCCATTACAGCCGGTATCAGTGCGCTCGTAATGCGCCTCAAACAACTTGGCGATGAAGGCGAGGATACCTTTAAGAGAATGGGTGTTGCCTCTAATGATTTCTTTCTTAATCTACAAATGGGATTAGGCGCGATTGACCCGATGAAATTCAAGGTAATAGACCGGGAAGTGGCAATGGCACAGGCAAAACGTCACGCCGGTTATGCTTCTGCGGAGCGCGGGCTTGCAGAGAAAATCTCCGCCGGTGAAGAAGACGAAGGTTCGCTTGCTATTGCAAAGGAACGCATCAAGATCGAAAAGGAACAGACAGAACAAATGGAGAAAAGGGCAAAGCGAGCAAAGGAAACCAAAGAAGATCTAGAGGCTGGTTCAGACGTTGGGTTTATGGATGTGCTTCAGAATAAAAACCTTGGCACAATGATAGACAAAATGGGAATTGTTGGGCGGGTTTTCCCGTTTTTGGGAATGGTAGCAATGCGGACACATCTTCGAGAACAAGACATTCAGGAAAAGAAAGATGCGGCGAATCAGCAAACAAAGGATGATGTAAAAGCCGAACAAGAGTATCAGAAAAGACTTGATGAAAATAAAGCAAAGGCTGTTCGTCATGCAAAAGAAGTACAAATGAATGCTCGGCAACGAGAGGCCGCACGAGATGTTGAGCGCGAAATGGAAGAAGAAGACAGAGGCGGAACGAAGTCAATCGCTGCAATGTCGGCGGCGCAAAGAATGTCATCTCTAAGCCGCGCCAAACCGGACTTTCTAAACATCCTTGCGCTCCGGGACGTTAAGAAACTTGGCCGCGATGAGATTACCGGCGAAGAATGGGCAGAAGCAGAAGGGCGTAATCGCGAAAAGGCAATGGAATTGGAGTCTCGCGTTGGCGGTTTACGGCAAGCCCGGAGCCGATGGATGAGTTTGTGGGAGAACCGCGAACGGCCAGAGCTTGCGCCATTAGGGGAACGCAACACGCAAGCGGGCTACCGTCAGATTGCCGAGGCGACAATGGAAAACGAGCAAACCGATGTGCTGAAACTTCAACTCGCTTCACAGCTTGTCAGCGAACGGCAGCTTCTACTAATGGAACAGCACTTGGCACAGCTAGCCGGTTCAGATCAAGGAGACTACTAATGAGCGCAGTTGCCGTCTCTACAACCGCTGTTCCCGTTTCTGCCGGGTCATACAATTTCAGGTCAACACAAAACCATCTTAGAAAGTTCTGGCTTGTCGTTCTATCAGAACCGGATGTTGACGGATGGAGTATAGCAGCCCGCTCGGTTGACACGCCCGGCGTTTTTGACTCAGTTACGGGCTGGCCTTGCATTTCGTGCGGGGCTGACCCTGTTTCCGGTGATGAATCCGGCATCAATTATCTTGCGTGGTCTGAATATGCGCCGTTGACTGCAATCAAATCCGGCATCAAACCGTGGCAACGGAAAGACCAAGTCGAGATAGGCGTTAAGTCCTATTCTGTGCCATTCGTACAAGATTATACCTTGCCAACGAGTAAGAAGATTATGAACTCGGCAAACGACTTGTTTATACCCGCGCCGGAACATGAACTTTACAACCCCGTCGTAACAGTCAAAAGGGCAAGAACCAGTTTCGCATATTCAACCGCATTAAGTTGTGTCGGCTCTTGCAATGAAGGCGGGTTCACTTTGCAAACGTATACGACCTCTCTAACAATCGCCACGCGATCCGCAATCCTTCGAGATGTAAAGGCATCCGACCAAATCTATACCGACCCAGCCACTGATGCAGAGACGGCATACTGCGATATTATGATTCAATTTGAGGTCAAGGGGCAGTATCCACCAGACGGAGCAAAAATCGAATCGCTTGTGTTAAACGACTGCGGGTTGTATCATCTAAACGCTGTTGGCGGAAAAAAAATACACGCTGTTGAATCTCTACCTGACCCAAGTGCGCCTACAACCAAGACGCTGAAAGACCCGACCACTGGTCTTGATGTTTATGTCCCCCGAAGTTCGCCGGTGTTCTTGAATAGCGATGGCACTCGTTATACCGGAACGAATGCAGCCGAGTTGTTAACAAAGAAGCTCACCTTTCAGCGCGTTCCATACAAAACTTGGTCTTTCTTGTCGTGAACCTCTCCGCCTATGACAGGGACAAGATTCAGCGCGGGCTTGCAAGCCTTGTGCAACCGATTACTGGCGGGTTTCGCAGTCGGAACAATTACTTTCCATCGCCAAGCGGCGTTTATGTGCGGCGAAAACGGTCGTTCTGGCCTTACATCACAAATGGCGGAACGCATATCGCCTGCTCTGGCGGCTCGGTTATCTTTCTCAGTCAGGACGTGCAAACCGTATCAGCAATGACGGCAACGGCTGGCACGGATGGACTGCTGATATGGCTCGATATTACTAATGCCAAAAGTATCAGCATCGGCAGCGGCGTGGCTTGGCCTGCTGATAAGCTGTATATTCCGTTGCTGAACGGTATTACAGAAGGGACGGGTGATAAGACCGGGTATTTCACGATCAGCGATGATGACCGATTCTGGTTTGGCGGTGACATGATACTGCCGGAAATGTTCCCGGTTACGCTAGCGCAATCCGGTGGTGCTGCCGGGCCGCCATGCACCTATACCTACACGGCATCTTTGTACGATACGACCGAACTTCCCGGTGGGCCGTTCTCGCCGCAGAATAGCGCGGCAAGAATCTTCGAGGCTAAGGTCAAGACGGCGGCGAACAGCGGCACAATGCGTTGGTCTAGCGCGGGTGCGCTAGAACTGTGGGATTGCAACGAGAAGGTCGAATACAAGAGTTGCGACGAATGATATGGCTGATGAAGGCGTACAAATTGACGGCGACGGCAAAGTGCAAATCAGCGCAGAAGGCAAGGTGCTGATTACCGAGGACGGGGTTGCTTGCTGTTGCACTCGGTGTGAGTACGTCTGGACAACCGAATTTGATACCGGCACAAACGCATTTGCCGAACCTGTACTGCAAGAACCGACTTCCTGTGTGAACAAATGCGAGGCGCACGGCTGGTTGGAAATTGAAGAAGATAATCCGTGCAGTCAGAGTTACACAAGTTGCGGGATGCGATGCACCGAAGACGCCGATTGCAGCAGTTCATCTTCAGGCGATCCGCCCGAAGTCCCCGACCCGGTAAATCCGGGTTGTCTCTGTTGCGACCCTGAAATGCCTAGCTCGCTCAAACTGACAACTTCTACCGCTCCCGGCTGTTACTGGCCGGTTACGAACCTGACGCTGAATATGTCGGGAAGCGATTGCACCATATACAGCGGTTCGGATGGCGACATTATTTACAGCCTCTATTGGAACAGCACTGACGGATGCTGGTATTTCGACATTGACGCCGGTGAGGGCGGCAACTGCTCATTCAAGATTGAAAGCCTCACAGACCAATGCGACCCGACTTGCAGCGGGCTTGCGATGGAAACGGACTGCGGCGGACTGGGGTGCAAACTCACAATAGCAACGCCATGAACACCACTTGCGCCATCGTCAACGGAGTTTGTAGCGTACACGGATTTCGCGGCACGGAAGACCGACTTTGCAAAGTCTGTCACCGGCTCGGATGGAATCGGGTCAAGCATGAAAGGCCGCAACCGCGTCCACCGATGCCGGATGAACCTCGGCTGCTGGATGAATTAGCGTCAGTAATCATGGCGGCGGCGAAATGGAGCATACACGGCTGGCCGGTTGTGAGCACCGAGGAACTAACACGCCGAAAATCTATTTGCTCAGTTTGTCCAGAATGGGATGCGACAGCAAGAGCGGGGCTGGGAAAGTGCAAACGTTGTGGATGCACGAAATTGAAGTGGTGGTTAGCAACGGAAAAATGCCGTGCTGGAAAGTGGAATGTTTTGACAGGAGAACACCTATGAGGTACAGGTACAGTATGCCGAAGCTGCTCAGAATCATCGCAGTATTGACCGCGCTTACCGTTGTTCCCTGTATTGAAGCGCAACTCAACTACTATCTTCGATACATCACCAGCGGAAGCGCAACGCAGGTTTTCTACTACCTTCAAACGACAGGTAGCGCAGTCAGCACTGGGTATGTCAGCGGTGGGAAACTTATCTTAAACGTCGCAGGAAGCGGCGGCGTGCAAACGAATGACGCCTATACCGTTCTTACCGGCTACCCGTACTCGACTACAACCAGCCTGAACAGCGCAACGACACGCATCACAACTCTTGAAGGAAATACAAATAACTGGAATACAGCCTACGGTTATTCGGGGCGCATTCTTACGCTAGAAGGGAGTACGAATACTTGGAATGCGGCGGCGAGTACAACTGCGGTCAATGCAGTTTCGGTAAGAACCGATACGCTGGAAGGCAAGACGAACACATGGAATGGGGCAGCCAGCACGAGCACCGTGAACGCAGTTTCTTCGAGGGCTGATACGCTGGAAGGCCGCAGTAATACTTGGAACGGCGCAGCGAGTACAACAACGGTCAACTCAGCCGTTGCAAGGATTTCAACGGTTGAAGGACAGACAAATACGTGGAATGCCGGTGCATCTACGAACAGCCTCAACGGTCTGACCGCCCGCTTCAACACCGTCACCAACGGCTACGGCATCCTCTATAACGCTGGCACCATCTCCCTCGATACCGCTATCGCCACCAACATCGTTACCAGCTTCGGCTATGCCCCGCTCGCCTTCAATGGCGGCTGGTGGCGCGTCGGTGAGGGCGTCACGAATAGCGCGTACCCGAATGCCATCAAAATCGTTACAACTGACGACAATCAGAACGGCGAGATGGCTTGGCAGCGTCATAACGCGACGGCGGCGAGCACCAACGTATTCAACTTTGGCTGGGACGTGTCTGATTTTACGAATGCCAGTTTTGCAACGGCATACAAAACATGGAACGGGTCGGGATGGGATACTTGGGATCAGCACTCAGTGTTCGTTGCCGGGCCTTATGCCGCAAGACAAAGTTATGGCGGGCGATGGAAACCGCTCTATGCCACGCACGAATTTGCCGGGAACTCGACGAGCGAGACCGTGCGAATCTTTCAAGGCGCTGGCCTCAAATCACCACCAGCGTTGACGCTGTCTGGCACCGGCGCGGGCGGAACGAATTGGGCGCGGATTTTGTTCGACATCGGACAATTCGAGTGGGCGATTGATCCCGACCTTTTGTTGTATAAAGACGAAACGCTTGAGTTCCGTTTCGTTGGAACGAAGGGGGGAACTTGGGATGGCAGGACGCAGACGATGGAGCGCGTCGGAGCTATCCCCGGCGGCGGCTGGTCGCGGGAATGGCAGACCGAGTGGGGCGTTCCTATCATGCGTCAGATTTACACTGGCACGAACCCCAGCAGCGCGCAAGTTTTGCAATTCGGCACCAACCAACTCGGCTCGACAAAGGCGGGCTTTAGCTTCTACAATGGCGGACAATATGGTGTCTGGCATTATGTGTCTCCCGCCGGATCGTGGTGGCAGGCACGATATGGCGGCGTGGGCGACGCTGACTTCCGGTTCAACATCAGGTCTGATGGGTCGGTCTGGTTCGGCAACGGCACTTCTACGGACGCGATGTGGGCGCGGTTTCGCTGGGGTGCGAACAATACCATGCAGGTCGAGACAAACTTTATCGTGCTCGGCACGTTGACGGCGGCGAACTACGCAGGCAACGGCCACGGCCTCACGAACCTGAACATGCCGAGTGGCATTCTGACCAACCTCGGCGCAGCCAACATCAGCGACCTCACCGTGAGTAACGGCACGCTGAACCTCACCAACTGCACCGGCCTCGGCATCGTCTCCGGCAGCGCGGTGGCGACACAGGCCGCGATTGCGGTCGGGAGTGCGCTGACGAATGTGGCGGGAGCGTTGGGTGTTGGCGGTTTGAGCACGACGGGACTTGTGATGGCTGGTAGCAATATCGTGATGTCTGGCACGCTGCGAATGTCCACCAACGCCACGCCCAGTAACGGCAAGACGCTTTCACTTTACGCAGGCGACGCCAATGCTCAGCAGGTTTTTGATTTCGTCCCGTTAGGCCAGACGGTACGAAATTGGACTGGCATGACCTGTGACCAGTCGAATAACGTCTATGCCTGCGTGAATAGCGGCAACATCTATCGTCAAGCAAATGGCGTTGGTAACTTCGTTACGTTGGGCCAGACGACAAGGAGTTGGTTTAAAATGACCTGCGACCAATCGAATAATGTCTATGCCTGCGTGAATAGCGGCAACATCTACCGTCAAGCGAATGGCACAGGTGACTTCATTGCGTTGGTTCAGACGTCAAGAAATTGGTTCGGCATGACCTGCGACCAATCGAATAATGTCTATGCTTGCGTGTACAACGGTGACATCTACCGTCAAGCGAATGGCACAGGTGACTTCATTGCACTAAATCAGACGGCCCGAAAATGGTTCGGCATGACCTGCGACCAGTCGAATAACGTCTATGCCTGTGTTATGAGCGGCAACATTTATCGTCAAGCGAATGGCACCGGTGATTTCGTTACGTTGGGCCAGACGACAACAAGTTGGACTGGCATGACCTGCGACCGGTCGAATAACGTCTATGCCTGCGTGAATGGCGGCGACATCTATCGTCAAGCAAATGGCGTTGGTAACTTCGTTGCACTAAATCAGACGACAAGGGGTTGGTACGGCATGACCTGTGACCAGTCGAATAACGTCTATGCCTGCGTTAGTGGTGGCGACATCTACCGGATGCAAGACATGACAGGCACTTCTTATGTCGGCGGCGATGCCAATATCAGTTCTGGTCTTGGGGTTGGCGCGGGGACGAGCAAAATCAAATTCAACCTTGCCGCACCAAGCGTGGATAACTTCACCCCGCAGACCATGACGACAGCGGGAACAATGACATGGAATGCGTTTGATTATCGGGGCAGTTTCTCTGCCGCCAGTCTCAGCACGACCGGGACGGCAAACATCGCCAGCATCGTCGTCAGCAACGGCGCGGACATTCGCGGCACATTGACGGCAGAGAACTATGCTGGCAACGGCTACGGCCTCACGAACCTGCCATCGGTCACGTGGGCGAGCAACGCGGTCGCTGCCGCGTCCAATGATGTTGTGGACGCGAAAGCGCAGATCGGAGCGGTCAGCGCCTTGGTGGTGGCAGTGACGGCTTTGGTTGC